>Ga0306871_1000182_pt1 | contig 25038 bp, 59 predicted proteins | sample AntRauMeHopE1497_FD_190447 | JGI IMG/M metagenome (GOLD analysis project Ga0306871, IMG submission 190447) | Saline lake microbial communities from Rauer Islands, Antarctica - Metagenome Hop E1 #497 (v2) (version 2) | ecosystem: Environmental > Aquatic > Non-marine Saline and Alkaline > Saline ... | reverse complement strand
GGAGGTTAAGACCCCTTATTTTATGTTGTACAATGATAAGACTGGCGAGATTATCAATAGTGTTAAAAAGGGTTATACGGTTTCGCAGAATGATGAAATTGTGGAATTAATGTTGGAGGGCATTGGGAATTTACCTAGTAAGTATTCCGACACTTTGAGTGTTGTAAAGGGTGGCAGTATTAATGGTGGTCGAAAGGTTTTTTTACAATTGGCTATTGAGGGTGATGGCGATGTAAATGGTGATGTAATTAAGCGTTATATTACCTTGGTCGATAGTAATGATGGTAGTACTGGTTTAAGTGTTGGTGTGGGTGATTTGACTGTAAGTTGTATGAATCAATTTTATCAATTTTACAAAGATGGTCAGAGTAAGTTGAAACATACTGCTAGTTTAAATGTGAGAAAAGCTGAATTACCTAGTTTGATTGAGAAGCAATTAAGGAACTCATTAAGTTTAGTCGATGCTTACAATAATTTCAGTAGGTTTGATATTAATGATAAGACTATACATAGGGCGGTTAAGACTGTTTATGGGTATAGTAGGTTAGACCAAGATTTGCCTACTAGGGTTGAAAATGTATTGGACACCATATATGGTAATATAGGGCATCAAATATCTGATAAGGGCAAAAATCTATGGGGATTACATAGTGGGTTTACTAGATGGTCAACACATGATAGAAACGCCCCTAAGCGTGACAATGGGAGGGTTGAGAGCCTTATGTTAAGTGGTAACTATACCATTAATGATAAGAGTTTTAAATTTGCGGCTAGTGAATTAGCTTTATAAAACTTTAACATAAAAGATTTGCAAAAGTAGGATTAATTTCTTACCTTTGCAAATTTTTTTAATTATATAAAATTTGGGTATATGGTTCTATGGAGTCTAGCAACGCTGACGCAGTTGCATAACGGAGTCTACTCTACTAACTTGCTGGGTCAGACCGTAACTTTTGTACATTGTAAAGGTACGATATATTATTGAGAGTACCAAACATTTTACATTAAATTTTTAATTTATTTTTATTTGAATAAAATTAGGTTTATAAGGTATTGTTTTGTATCTTTGTTAAGGACAAATTAAAATATAGAATTATGATAGGTAGACTTTATTATACGGTTGAACTTCAAACACAATTACGCAATGGTAATCGTGAGCTTGTTGGTGATAAGATAATTTCGGTTTATGAAATTGCTAATGATAAACCAAAGGTATTTTTTACTTTGGAAATATCTATTGATAAAGATGTGATAGTTTCTATTCAAGATTATTTGAATGATAATGGTTTTGGTGATAGGGAATATATATTTAAAAATTTATAGGATTATGAGGTGGATAATTATAAAATTATTACAATATCAATTGTATAAGGTAAGGTTAGAAGTTCTTACTAAAGATAATGATATTATAATTAAGGCTTATTTTAAAATGATTAAGAATTATGAAAATTCTATAATGTTTTTAAAATCACATAAGGGAAATTAGGTTTATAAGATATTAATTTGTATCTTTGATTGAACAAATAAAACAATAGAAATTATGGTAAATTTAAAAGTTGGTGATGTAGTATCTTGGAGGGGTTGTTTTGGTAGTGATGCGCCTAAGTTAGTGGCGGTTAAAGGTATTGAAATTAATTGTGTTAACAAGTCTGGTGATGATGTTGAAGAAGTGCCATGGGGTGATGTAAAGAGTCGTAGTGTTATACTAAATTTGGATAATGGTCATTGGTGCTATGGTAGTCAGGTAGAGCGACCTTATAGGTTCATTTTAATTAAGTAAATTTTATTTAATATTATTAGGTCAATTCAATTATATATTGTATCTTTGTATTGAACAAAAAAACAAACAACATGAAAACTTTAAATTACCGAGTTCCCAACAATTTATTATCTACTGAAAATAGCAAAACAATTAAGGGTGAAAAATTTTCATATACCACTTATATAATGTATATGTCTCCTTTTACCCAAAATAGTAAGGGTATCAATTTATGTAGTCATGCGAGCAAGGGTTGTGCTGCTGCTTGTCTCTTTAGTAGTGGTGCTGCTAGGTTCGACAAAGTTCAAGCGGGCAAAGTTAATAAGACCGAGTATTTTTTAGCCGATAGGGTAAAATTTCTTAACCAGTTGGTAGATGAACTAACTAAAATAGAAGCAAAGCATGATGCCATATTAGGCGATTTAACGCTAAAACGTAACGGTGATGTATTAAGGTATAAAAAGTTTGCAGTACGTTTAAACGGCACGGCTGATATTAGATTTGAGAAGTTTAAAATTAAAGATGGTAAAAATATCTTTGAGTTATTTCCTGAAATTAAATTTTACGATTATACCAAAAATTATTTAAGGTATAATGCCGACCTACCTAAAAATTTGCATTTAACTTTTAGTCGTTCTGAAAATAATGACGAAAAATCTATGGAAATGTTAAAGAACGGTTTTAACGTAGCTATGGTATTTGGTGTAAAGGACGAAAGCGACTTACCTAAAACTTATATGGGCTATGAGGTTGTTAACGGTGACGAAAGCGATTTAAGGTTTTTAGATAAGGATAATGTCATTGTAGGTCTAAAGTATAAGTTAATGACTGGCAAGGGCACAAAAGGGGTTAATAAGGATAACCTAGATAATAACGACTTTATTATTAATGTAGAAAATAACGAGGTTGTTAATGCATAAAAATTAATTAATAAAAATCCTAATTACTTTTGGTAGTTAGGATTTTTATTTGTATCTTTGATTAAGCAACAAATAAATATAAGAATATGAGCGGAATACAATTGCACGATTTAGATGAAGAAATAATTGGAACTGTAAGTTCCGATTGTGGATTTATTACGGTATGTGATGCATAGGATGCATATATAGCTAAGAACGATAATACAAATTTATCGATTGAAGAATTTATAGAATATAATCCTGATTTAGGGATTTTTGAAATATTAATTGACTTCTACCAACCTTAGAAGTTATTAAAAAATACCAGATATTCCATAATTTGGTTGTTTTATTTTTTATATTAGAGTATAAGGTAGGTCGGAGTCTACTCTTCTAACTTGCTAGGTCAGCCCGTATCTTTTGTACAATGTAAAGATACGGCTTTTATTTGGTTCTACCAAACATATTTTAATTTATTTTTGTTTAAATATTATTAGGTTTATAAGATATTGTTTCGTATCTTTGATTAAGCAACAAATAAACAAATATATTATGGAAGCTATTGTACAGGAATATGTTAGAAAAATAGACCACTATAATTTTTCTGGTAATGAGAGATTCAACATTAGTGAGGTTATTTTAGAGGGTGTTGATGAACAGGAAATTTTGGATAAGTTCTATTTAAAAAATAGACGTTGTGATGCTAGCTACTATAATAAATTTAAAGACTTCAAATGGGAATGTGCTTTAAATAAGTGGTATAATTCAGATGATTATAAGAACAGAAGTTTTGAATTATATTATAAAAATAGTTTGGTAGATTAGATTTTAATTCGTATCTTTGTATTGAACAAATAAAACAAACAAAATGAATAAGGAAACTAGATTTATGGTTACGATTACCACAAGTGATAAAATCACAAGTGATGAAGACAAAAACGAGATGGCTCAAAATATTGCGGATGCCCTTGTGTCGCAATGTAAGACCGCAGGACTTGCTCCAGAAGATTCCGATGTATATACCGAGATAATTCATGTAAACGAGTGGTATAGTGATACCGAGGTTATAGAGCATGTATTATGAGAAAACAAAGAGAAACGATTAAGGTAACGTCAAATAAAAGTAAACGAACCTTTACCATTAGAAAATATATTGATGGTAAGTTTTTTGTAAAATATAGAACTCACCCAGTTAGCCAATATGAGTTTGATTCTGATGAAAACTCTACCGATAACGATTGGAAATATTTTTTAAAGGTATCTAGTAATTATTATAAAGTTGGGTAAAAAATATAAAATAACCTTATCATTTATTTGGTAGGGTAATTTTTATTTAGTATCTTTGTATTGAACAAATAAAACAAGTAAGATGAATTTTAAAACTATTAAAATTAGCGGTGTCGATTATCAGTTAAGACTGGTAGACGTATTGAGCAAGGTTGATAAAGAACCTACCATGTTAACCATAGGTGATATGAGATTAGCTAATGTGCTAGAAGTGGCAATGGATAATGGTAATGATTGGGCTAACGAAATTGATAGCGAGATTTACTTCTACGTAGAAAATTCTCAAATCACTTTACTGGATGAAGAACTGGTAAAAGTATTGGATGAAGAATATGAGTTAACACCTAACACATTTTAAGATGGAAGAAGAATTAGTAGATTTATTTTCGGAGTTCGATGAACTACCAATGGAGGTACAGGATATTCTAAATTCGTTTGATGATATGGAATGTCCGTATCAGGAATGTAAAAGGTTGTTAGCCTTGCTAGAGCCTTTAGGTTATGAGTTCGATTATGGGTTATGTGGTACGCCATTTGATTTGAAGAAAATATAAATTAAAATAATCCTAATTACATTTGGTGGTTAGGATTATTATTCGTATCTTTGTTAAGAACAAAATAACAATATCATGAGTAAGCAGAAAAAAACTATTAGGGTAACTATGACTAGAATTTATAGTAAATTCGTAGAGGTAGATATTGAAGTCGATGCTAATTTGGAGGGTGATGCCCTATATGATTACTTGACCGAGAATAACGAGGTACAGGGGCAATTGGATAGTAGAATAGAAGAAACATCTTTACAAGATGATGATGGTAGCAATACCTACTATGATATAGTTAACAAGGTCTTCATAGATGGCGAGTAAAAAGTTGTTATAGTCGGGCATGGAATGTCATTAAAAGCGGCTGAGGAAGTTTTATCCAAAGATAGCGATGTCGTTATTGTGTCTGGGGAAACAAGAGAAAATATAATATCTAAAATACCAGTTACGTTAAAGGAAATTACAATGAAACTTAGATACGAAGCGGTTCAACCCGAAGTAATAAATGATTTGGATAAACCTAAATATCCACAAGGGGTTAACAACTGGAAGCGTAAAGTTAGGAATAAAAGAAATAAGAAATAAGGTTTGTTTGTTTGTAAGAGGGTTATGAAAATAACCCTTTTTTTATTTGGTAGTGTAGATATTAATTTGTATCTTTGTATTGAACAAATAAAACAAATCATTATGAGAAGTAAGGAATTAAGTCAACAATTAACTGGTGTAGAAATAAAAACGGATTATTTATTTGAGCAAATAGTTAGGGATGAGTATGATTTTGTAAAGGAAGTTACAGAAGATAAGTCCTTGACCCATATAGAAGCGTTACAAGAGTTGATTGGTAACAATGAACTATATTTGTTACCAACAATAGAGTTTAGAGATTATCTGACTGGTAATACTTTTGATGGTCATGTGTGTAAGGTTAGGGGTTTATCAATTTACATTGTTAAAATGGATGATGAAATTAAAGTAATCAAAAAATTTACTAATTGTGCCAGTCTTGAAGACAAATTAGTTTTGTTAAATGAGATGGAAAATTTGGTAGTTTAGTTTTTAATTCGTATCTTTGATTAACAATAAAACAAAACAATAATATCATGACAATTCAGGAATTGATTGAGAAGTTAAAGTTGGAGAAAAATCCTAATAAACCATTTTTAGGTACAATCACAAGATTTTGTGGTAAACAAAACATAACTATCTTTAGCGAGAATAACGACTATAGAGAGTTATATATAAGTGAGGACAACGATGTTGAACCTATGACTATTGGTGAAGCGATACACGAACTTACATTAACCCAAAATTGGGATATAGATGTCATATTGACCTATGGCAATGAAGATTCCGATATATTTTCTACCAAGGGAGGTGTTGATTTTAAGTTCGGAGGTCTATTCGTAGATGGTAAAACCGCACTACAACAAGCGTAATGAAAAATATTAAAACAACTCTATCATTTATTTGGTAGAGTTGTTTTTATTTTGTATCTTTGTAGGGAACAAATATGGGATAATGGGGAATATATCTGCGATGTGTCCAATCGAGGTCAGGGAGGTCCTAACGACCTATCCAGTAACTCAAACGAGGTACATAAGAAGTACGAAACTTAGAAACCGAGAGCGAAATTCTTGAAATTGTTGAAAATTACAACTTTGCAACCGTAAATCAGTCAAAAGGTTGGTGTTTATCCAAGGATTAAAAACATTATACTGTAAACTTTCCCCTTTTATTGTCAAAATTGAAGAAACATAAGGATTTCCAAACATGGAAAGAGAGTATGTTAACAAAATTCAAAGATGATGGTTACGAGATTTTAAATAGGAATATCTAGGTTTTAGGGTAAAATATGTTAAAAAAGGTGCTTTTTAGTGCCTTTTTTTTGTTTTTTATATAAAAAAGCAGTATATTTATATAATAAATACGTTAATTATGGAAACTATAATAACAAAACTAACCAATAGGATAATAAACAGAGGTTATCAAACATGGTCTAAATCAGGTTGTATTGGTGCGCACTTGTTAAAGAGTGAATTGGAACACCTGGACTATAATTACTCATATATCTCATGGTTTTTAACGGATGGTGAGGTTCATATCAATAATAAATTATATGAGGTTTCCGCTTTTGATTCAAAAGGTAATCCAGTTAATATGACTAGGGAGGAAATTAGTTTTAAGAATTTTTTATTCCCTAAGAAAATCATATTTGAATTTAAGGAAATAAAAAATGTTAAAACATTTGGGTTATAAGACTTTAATTCGTATCTTTGACTTATGAAAACATATAACTTTAAACCTAGTGCAAGTAAATTCCATGTAAACTTACATAGGGGTACTTTAATCGCTTCTATTCAATATGATAAGAATAGGGATAACGATACAAGTGAAGATGAAAACGAGTTAGAACAACTTGAACAATTTTATAATCTTAAATAATTATGATTAAGAAATTATTTTTAAATATTCTATTCTTTTTTTTTGAGTTGCTGTATTCTTTTGAAGATTGGAGGGCGTATAGACTACGTAAGAAAAAATACCTAGAGTTAAAAAATGATGAAAAACTAATACAGGGATTAATAAGTTCCAATGTTTGGAGCATGGATAATGAGTCCGTTAAAGTTGTGTTGGCTAAAAACAGAGCTAAACTTAAAGAGTATAGCTTAGAAAAATATTATAAGGAATAGTGAATTTTATTTGGTAGGGTTATTTTTATTTAGTATCTTTGTATTGAACAAATAAAACAAACAAGATGATAACTGAATTCACATTAGGAAACGAAACAATTAAGATAGTAAACGATACAGATTCCGAGTCACCTAGAAATTGGTGTAACCTAAGTAAAATGATTTTCTTTGGTAGGCATAACCATTTGGGCGATAAGCACAATATCAACTTACCCGATTATGATAGTCGGGATAGTTTTAAAATCGATGGTGCTGAAAAAATCAGTAAAGAACTTGACTGCGCTGTAGTCATTCCCGTTAACCTATATCAACATTCTGGCACTTCAATCAGCACTAGCAATGGGTATCCATTTAATTGTAGGTGGGATTCTGGAACCATTGGGTTCGTAGTTGTAACCAAAAAAGATATCAGGGAGAATTGGGGAATTAAAAACGTTACCAAGAAATATATTAAGATGGCTAACGATATTGCGGTTTCAGAGGTTGATACGCTTAATAATTGGATTAGTGGTGAGGTATATGGTTTTGAGGTAACCGATGAAAATGGCGACCATATAGACTCTTGTTATGGGTTCTATGGTGATAATTTGAGTACCAATGGTATTAGTGAGCATATCGAAGATAAGTGGTATGAAGGTTTAGAAATTAAATCGTAGAAATATTCGTAAATTAATAATTAATCAGTTATATTTGTAGTATGGAAAAATTATATATCACTAGAATTGAAAATGGTTTAAGAGGTTTAAGGATGGGAACGAAGACCATTGAAAATTGTGGAGTGGGAAAATATCTAAACAAGTTGAAACTATTAAATGATGGTATGCATGAGGAATTGTTAGGGAAATATAAAAAACAAATCAAAAATCTTAAAACAGAAAAAAATGAAATCACATAACATAACGATTATAGGGCTTTTATTATTAGCTATTGGGTTTTCATTGGTGATGTTTTATTATGAATTATTATTTACGTCACTTAAATTTATGATAATGTATGTTATAATTATATTATCAGGTGGATTTTTATGTGGGCTTGGACTAAGTAAATCAGATGAATAAAAATAAATTTGGTAGTGTAGTTTTTATTTAGTATCTTTGCTAAGAACAAATAAAACAAACAAGATGAAAATTATGCCAATTAAAGATGGTAACCCAAAAAATGTTGAGGGTGCTTGGGATATTATGACCGCAATCACGGAAGATATGCCCAATGGCTTTGTATCGTATCAGGAAACGTTTTTAGAGGTCACTAGCGAACTATTATATCTTTGTGATGTATTGGGTCATCCAGTTAGAGAAATGCGCTTAATGAAGGGTAAAATGAGTATATCCGCACTAGCATCAAACCTTACTGCTGAATTTGAGAAAGAATATAAGGGTTAGACTTGGGTAAATAAGGATTTTTATGAAACAATCGAAACATTTATTGGGGATAGGACAAACTAATTTTATCATTGGTACATATTTATATAGAAATTAACTAAAGTTATGACAATAATAAATAAATATTTAGTTCCAAGGGGATATGCCGCAATTACGATATTCCCTTTTATCATATTTAGCGATATGAAGAAAGCTACACAAGTAAGGTTGAACCATGAGAATATACATTTAAGGCAACAAGCTGAATTATTGATAATATTCTTTTATATTTGGTACGTAACCGATTTTGTTATACAATATTTAAAGTATTGGGATTTTACTACCGCTTATATGAATATAATTTTTGAAAAGGAAGCATATAAGAACGAAAAAAAGTTAAACTATCTTAAAAAAAGAAAAATGTTCGCATTTATCAGAAAATAAATTTGGTAGATTAGTTTTTATTTTGTATCTTTGAGTAACAAATAAAAACAACCATGAAAACTTCACTAAAATTATTAATCGTAATCTTATTAACCTCTTGGATGGGCAATGCCCAAACCGTTAATAGTAAGATGTCATTTGGTGGTTATGAGATAGCCGAAATGACCAAGACCACAACACATTCGACCCTAAGTTTTAAAAACGCAAAGGTAACTTCTAATTCAAATAAACCAATATGTTTTAAATGGGTATATTTCACTATGACCAATAGTGATATGAACAAAATGGTTTTACTAATGGTGAACGACCCTAAGCGTAAAAGCGATGAACATACATTTGAGACTTTAAACGGTGAAACCATATTAATAGAGTACGATAAGGAAGAAGGTAAAATGTACCCTGTACTACATTTTTATAGTGAAGATGGTGATACCAAACTACATTTTATGAATAGAGAAGAATTATTGATTTTATTTAAAAATAATTTGGTAGACTAAATATTAATTCGTATCTTTGTTAAGAACAAATAAAACAAATAAATTATGTCACAATTCAGCTTTAGTACCCCTACAAATGATAACGTAGTATGTAGGTTATTCTTTAATGACGATTATGATAATGGTGTTGAGGTCACGGTAAACGATGAATACCTAGGAACTATGATTGGGGTGTCTCTACCAACTACCGATGACTATTATGATGAAGACGGTAAAGAGCAAGAGGAAGAAGTTACCGACTTCATAGATGAAGTTGAAACTTGGATAATCGAAAACGAGTAATATGGAAGCTTATTATACGAACCAAAGAAATAGGTTAAGGGTGATAACCAATAGACCTATACCCAAAACAACTATTAAGGGTACTGACAAATACACCCCAACGACCATAAAAAAACGTAGGGTAATAGGTGAAGCTAGGTTATTACTTGACCAAGCAACTACCGCTGGAGGTTGGAACATATTACGGCACGAGATAGCTAATTTTTTAGCTAGAGAAGAATAAATCAAAATATATTTGGTAGATTCAATTAAAAGTATTATCTTTACAGAGTAGAAAATAACCGTTATTGTGAAGTATAGATTAGTGAACTATATAAAATTACCCTCACATAACTAGAAACTTAAAAGTAGCACCGAGGGTTGACGGTTTAATTAATTGGTAAGGAGTACTGTACCACAAGAGGAAGGTACAGGTAAAATATTCCTGCATTCGCAAATAGTCTGCCATGAGCCGACTGGGAACGCACCCCTTAAAGGGTGTATGGGCGAGATAAACAATGCTTCTTACCTTTTATATTAAAAATATTAAATAATGTTTGGTAGATTCAATTAAAAGTATTATCTTTGTAGGGAACAAATAAACAATTATATTATGGGTTACACACATTATTTTAGTATGTCAAGAGAAGTTTCAAAAAGAAACTTTAAGAAATTAACAGCCGATATGAAAGCTATTGAAGCTTTTGTTACAAATCCTGAATTTGAAGACCACTTTACCCTACATGATGGTTTGGGTGAAAAACATGGAGTAGTTTACTATGACGACTTTATATCGTTCAATGGTAATTCTAAATTTGGACTTGACCATGAGTCTATGTTAATTGATTTGGGCGAGGTTGATTATAATTTCTGTAAGACCGCTAGGAAGCCTTATGATTTGGCGGTATGTTTATTCTTAATGTCAATTAAATACCACATTAGAAGTACAAAGGTTACTAGTGATGGTGATGCTGACGACTGGGGAAGACCTTTTGAATTATATAAAGAGATATTCCCAAAAAGAAACATAGGTTTTAGTTTCAAGCCATGGGGTGAAAATAGCAAAACCTTAGATGGTTCGCTATCAATAACGATATAAGATTTGATGTTGATGTTTGACCAGCACTAAACTGGTTATAGGGGTGGTTCCCTGTTGTTTGTTAGGAGGTTCGTACTTAATTGTGCGAACCTTTTTATTTGTAAATAATGTTTGGTAGATTCAATTAAAAGTATTATCTTTGATATGTGGAATAGCAATATACACAAATGTGTACATGGGTTCGACAAACGGCTAAAATTATTAACCAAAATAAGTTATAAGATGTTAAAGGCAACTAAAAGTTTCAAGATTGGCGAGTCCGTGGTAGGTGGTATTATTTGTGTTATCATTAAGGGTAACGACCTCACATTAGAGTTCAGGGATTATTACAGCAAAAGAACCGTCCTGAAAATGGAAACCAGTATAGATGCAACAAACGTGCGAAGAAAGTTAAGCAATTTCCTAAAAGAAAACGGCACACCCTACTATTCTGAAAAAGTATTGAAATGGATTGAAAGTAAAGTAGAGCTAAATAGAGAAGCCTACGGCATGTGGTAGACACATTATGTTAAAACTCACCAGTATATTATACCGTACATTATACTGGTGATTCCCAATAGTCTGCTTTAATGCGGTTGCAAATATAAAACAAAGTTTTTTAATACACAAGTTTTTATTTAATATTTTTATTTGGTAGTTACATTTATTATTTGTATCTTTGATGTAACAAATAATTTAAACCATAATATCATGAAAATCTTAAAAAAAATAGGTCAGTTTGAATTAAATCAGGGTGATGGAGCGGCTAAAGGTCTATTTAATATGACCAATAAAATACTGGTGGAAAATACCAAAGATGAGGGAGTTTCTTACTGGTTTGGTAACGATACTAAGGATATACTTATGTTAGCCTCTAGTGATGAATTTATTAGCCGTGCTAAACAAATGTGCGGTAATGATATTAATCGGTTTGTTTAAATTAAATGTTAAATAATTAGGAATTTTAAATATTATTTAATATCTTTGATTAACGATAACAAATAAACCATATATTATGTGTACAACTACAAAAGTAAATAGCGACCTAGTAACGATTAAGAAATTAGCTTTAGAGTATATGTCCAACGATTTTGTTTATAGAGGTAACGTCTATAATATGGCTAAATTGGGATGGCGGTTTGTTTTCCACACGAAAAAAACAGCTTTGGGTACTTGTAGTAAATCTAGGAAAACGGTTGCCCTATCCAGTTGGATAATTGAAAATAGTGAAAATCCGCTATCCACTTGGAAAAATACAATATTGCACGAGATAGCCCACGCCATAGATTTTGAGGTTAGGGGAAAAAGTTCACACGACTGGCAATGGAGAAGTATTGCGCTAGCGATAGGTTGCGATGGGGAGCGATGCTCTAGTATTAAGCACTCTAGTAGCGTTCAATCTAAATATACCATGAAATGTAACTCTTGTGGTACGGAAAGTCCCTCACATAAAAAAAGGAAGCGTAAAGCATCATGTTCAAAATGTTATCCACACGCATATAATGAGAAATATGTCTTGGAGCAAATCCAAAATTACTAAAATAAATGAGGTGTAAAAACCTCATTTTCCATTTAAAAGAATTTTCAGTATATGGTGCAACGGAGTCTACTCTACTAACTTGCTGGGTCAGACCGTATCTTTGTACACCGTAAAGATACGGCTATTATTCCAGACTACAAAATATAATATGTTAAAGTTTTAAAATAAAATTAAATGTTAAATAATTAGTTGTTATAGTTTTTATTTCATATCTTTGATTATTATTAATAATTAAACCTTATATCATGTCAAACAAAATAAACACATCAGAGTTATCAAAATCAATGAGACAACAAGACGTTAATGAAACCTTGAGACTTCTTAGGACTGGCGGTCTTAAGTTTTTTAGTTGGGGTGGTCATGCTTGGATGAACTTGTATAATAAGTTCCTTAGATTCAAGGTAAACGGACACCACCATAAAGGTCATGTTTATATTTCAGTTAACGGTTCAGACCTTTACAATATCTACCTTACTAGTACTAGGGGTACTGTAAAAGAGGTTATCGAAGATATTTACTTTGAAGATTTGGCAGATGTTATCGACAACAAAATTGAACGGGTTGACGAATATGTAAAATAATTTAAAATAACTCTATCATTAATTTGGTAGAGTTGTTTTTATTTCGTATCTTTGAGTAACGAACAATATAAACCTTATTATTATGAAAGTTCTAAGAAAAATAGGTCAATTTGAATTAAACGAGGGTGATGGGATGGCTAAGGGTCTATTCAATATGACAAACGAAATCCTAGTCGAAAATACCAAAGATGAGGGCGTTTCTTACTGGTTCGATAAGGACACTAGAGATATTCTTATGATGGCTTCTAAGGACGAATTTATTAGCCGTGCAAAGCAAATGTGCGGTAACGATATAAACAGATTTGTATAATTATGAGAGGTAAAAAAATTAAGGTTAGGGCAAGGTTAACGATTAATAGTCTTGCCCATATTTTTAAAGAGGGTGACGAACTTTGGATACAAAGTATCCTATTGGATAAACCAAAATTAATCCATAATGAACTTTCATTTATTTGTGATAAAGATGGAAACGTTAATAAATTTATCAAACCGAGATACATTAAAGAATTAGAGGGTAATAAAGTAGGTGAGATAGTAAAACTTAAAAGTGGTGATTATGGTTTTATTACGTCTGCTAAAGTTTATGCGCCTATCGGTAGTTATGATGATTACGTTTTAATTACTAAAGATTTACGGGAGTATTGCGGTTCACATACAACACCATATAGTATAGAAGAACTTTTTGAAAAGATTTAAAACAAAATTAGGTTTATTCAATTATTATTCTTATCTTTGATGTAACGAATAACATAAACCCTATTATCATGAACAGATTAGCACTTAAAGGATTATTATTATCGGTAATTACCGAAATTAAATTCAACCAACCACTAGCACCCAATGCTAAGGTAACTAAGGCTGAATATAAGAGACAATCGGGTCTTAAAAAGAGCGCAACAAACCAAGAGGTTTTAACATCATTAGGATTGACCTATAAGGATAACGGCTTGGCAGAGGATTTTGATAGGGTCGTTAATAAGTTTGGGGTTGCGGAACATTTAATAACATAAAATAAAAACCTAAAGGGCGAAATGTCTTTTAGGTTTTTTATCTTTAAAAAAATAAAGGGCGTGTCGGAGTCTACTCTTCTAACTTGCTGGGTCAGGCCGTATCTTTTGTACACCGTAAAGATAACCCTTTTATTTGGTTCCACAAAATATATTATGTTAAAGTTTTTAAATAAAATTATTTACATAATATTAAATAAAAATTAGGTAGTTGTGTTTATTTGTTGTATCTTTGTAGGGAACAATAAAACAAACCACATTATGACAACTTTAAAATTAAGTCCAAAACAAAAAATAAAAGCTATTAACACTTACGATATTAACAACGAACCAAACGTTAAGGAATTAGCTGAACTACTTAAAGATGTAATACCAAACATACATTGGAGAAATTTAGTACAGGTCGTTTCTAGTTATAATAAAAACAAGTTTAAATATAGAGACAAACAAGAATTAATGTCGGGTGGTATGTCTAGCGTTAAGGCTAGAAAATTAGCTTATGGTATAGAAAAAAATATTTACGATAGAATTAGTAGAATTACTAAAATAGACCCCTTTAATAATGTTGAGGGTGCTAATAAACATGTTGCTAGAAATAAAATGAAAAACCTAGTAATAAATTCGGGTATAGTTGGTTCTATTTTAACGTTACCCCATAAAGAATGTATAATTGAACAAAGTATTTTAAGTGAAGCTCCTAAGACAACTTTTATAGCTTGTGAAAAAAATAAAGGAACTTTAAACGCTATGCGTAGTTATATAAAAGCTAATAATCTAGGTCACGCCATATCTACAAAAAACGCCCACGGTAATATTTCTAATTTTATTTACGGGGTCGATAAAAATACATACGCTCACATGATACTAGACTATTGTGGTACAATACAAAAATTTTATAAGGAAATATCATATACCATAAAAAATAACCTAGTACAGGTCGGTGGTACTATTAGTATAACTTTATCACCTAGAAACGGTCACCCTAGCGAACTGGATTATCTAAAAAAATCTTATAGTGAAAAAGACAATAGGTGTGATACTGAAAGAATGATAACAAACTTTTTTATTAGAGAATGTGGTACAGACTACGTTATAAATGAGGTATTTAACTATACAGACGATTCTAATATGATATTAACCACAATTAAAAGAGTAAGATAATAAAAAATAACCCATCATTTGTTTGGTGGGTTAGTTTTTATTTTGTATCTTTGAGTAACAAACAAAATAAACCTTAAGATTATGGAAACAATAACTTATCATAGACAACCAACAAAAGCTGAAATTAGATTTGGTCATGGTGCAACGCATTATAAGGATTTTAATAAAGAATTAGTTACCAAACCTAATGGCGACATTAAGAATTGGGTAAAATGTCCCATAGATGGTTTAAGATACCATTACTAAGATAATTTTAAATAATAAAATCCTAATTATCTTTTGGTAGTTAGGATTTTATTTTGTATCTTTACAGTATGGAAGAAATGACAACCCATGAAGTATTGTTTTATATTAAGGGTACAATAGTAATGATAATAGACTATAAACCATCATACGATAGTGAACTATCTTACACCCACCAAAACAAAAAAGAAACCGCCACATTTAGACACTACAAACACATAGCAGATATTAATTCATTTTTTCTTACAATTAAATTTGGTTAATCGAATTTAATTGCGTATCTTTGTAAGGAACAATAAAACAACCCACATGAAAATTAATACCTTAGCCGATTTAAAAGTAGCAATCAACCACCCATACAGAGCTTCTGAATACCTTACAGACGGTACAAGCATCTTTGATGTAGTCGATGATGAAAATGTAAACCAAGCCTTAATAGATGGCTACGAATGGGATGAACTAGAGTACATGGTACTTTGGGAGGGTCAAACAATAGAAACGGAAGACGGAACATTAATAGAACCAGTCTACCAAGACTAATATATACACATTTGTGTACATCATATTTAAAGGTGCTGATTAATCGGCACCTTTTTTTTTGTATAAAACAAGCAACAAAAAAAACCCCATTTAGGGGTTTCTTATTTGATGTTAGCCATTATCGGTGGCTATCATGTAATTTGGTAGCGTGTTCCACAATAATCCATTTAATCTTATCGTATCTAATCGTTCCACCCGTAGTATGTATGTCGGACTCAAAAGCTGATGCGCAATGGCTGAATAAGATTTCTTCTTTGGTGTCGAACAAGTGATGAAACTCGGTGCAATTTCTGCGAACCTCAATACCATCATCATATCGACAAATTACCACATCCATACCGAACTCGGAATCATTGAAGATTTCTATTTCAGATGTTACATTGTGCTCACGACCATAAATTGACAAACTTTCCATATCTTAAAAATTAAAGGTTATAATATTTGTTCAATACAAAGATACAAACCATATTTCTAATAATCTAACGAATTAACAAATATTATTTAATAATATCCAATTTTAATAAAAATGATGTAGTTCATCGATTATTTTTGGTGGTTACGGATAAAAACATTATCTTTGAGTATCAAATAATATAAACCTAAAAATATATAACATGGAAACCTTAAAAAACAGTATCACAATTGGAATGATTTATTTAATTATAGCCAGACTTTTAGCGACCTTTGTACTAGGTAGCTTATTAATAGCTATTATATTGGCTATCGTATCGTTATTCTAGGATAACTAGATAACATATTAACTAAAAATAAATCCTAATTACTTTTGTAGTTAGGATTTTTATTTGTACCTTTACAATGTAGAAAGATACGGCCTGAGTTAACACCTTAGAAGAGTAGACTCCGTTACGTCCAATAGCTAAATAATAAATTATATTTTATAATATTAAAAACTTTAACATTTATTAACATAAATATCAAATATGTTTTTGTATCTTTACACCATCAAACAATATGAACCTTAAAATTTAGAAATTATGTCAGTATTAAAAACAATCGTAGCAGCAAAGCAAATCAAAGGTACTTCTTTTGTAGGTATTAGGAACTATGAGAACTCACAAGGCGAGATTTCAAACCAAACCATATTGGTGGGCTTTAATTATGAAAAAAGGCTTCTAAAGGACTTAAACAGCCTCCAATCAATCGAAGTTAGACGTAAATTAGTAGAGCTATATAATGTAGACAACAAAGATAACGTTAAAAACGTTTACAACAAACTTGTTACCAGTCTTGTTAAAAGAACCTCTAGCGAGGAAATTAAGGCGAAATTGTTAGCCGAAGGCGACTCAACCATGGTAAAATCTAAAGCGCAAATTGAAGCATATGTTAGTCTAGCTAAAGGTTTAGCCGCTAAAGATGAATATCTTTATTTTAAAGGCTTGTTAATGACCAAAAAAGTTATTAGTCCAATCGAATATGGCGAAGATACCAGGTCTAACTATATGAAATTGAAAAATAAGGTTGAAAAATTATCAAATCAGATGAATTTCAAAACCTTTAAGATTAAAAACGGTGAAACCTTAGCACTACAAGGTTTAGAAATTTAGAACGATTATAAATAAAAAAACTACCTCTATTAGAGGTAGTTTTTTTGTACCTATTTTATTATTTAGAATAATTCTATATTAAAAAACTTTAACATAATAAATTAGGAATTACCGTTCATCGAATAACCTATATTATATTAGGTTATTAAAGGAATCCTTTTAAGACGTTCTAACGGTAGTTTGTTTGTGGGGTATAGCTGAATACCTATTAAGGCTATAACGTAGGGAGGGGTGCTCTATACCCCCATAGACCCCCCCTATGTAACCCCTCTTATACACCCCCCGTACTGGTGCTATATACCCCCACATGATGTCGTTCACAAAAATTTTTTGGGAATTTTTTGGTTAAAAACGTCTTGGGTCAAAACGCATGGGTGCCATTATGTAATTTTATTCGTTCTCCAGATTTTCGGGTTTAATATATTTAAACCTCATATCCCAAAAAATTTTTTGATAAAATTTTTCCTCTAATTTTTTGGTAAATTTTTCATCTACTTCTTTAGGCTTTATAAACCTGTCGAATATTCGTTTTGATTTGGCCGTTTGATATTCTTTTTCAATCTTCGTGTAGAACCTGAACCTAAAAGTATGTATGTTAATAGTGTCATAATGGTACGTTTCGGTTACCATAAGTTTCTCCACCTCATAGTCCAGCTCTGTCTGGATTCGATGCGATTCTACATATGTAAGTTTGGTCAACCATTCGAATTTTTGTTCTCTGACCTTTGGTCTATCCAATAATTCGTTAATATCTGGTACTGTCATTTTCTTGATTTTTCAAACATTTGTTTTGACGCTACTTTATTTAATGATTCTAAGATAAGTTTATCAAATTCATCTTGTATCAATCTACTTAATTCAGCATCTGCTTTTATCTTGGTCGGGCATATTGTATAATTCTCATTTTCCATTTTTTGTTCTATTAAATATTTGTTTTGATTTTTCCTCTTCTTTAAATTCCCTTATCATTTCATCTGCGAGCGGAAATAGGTCAAAATTTAAATATTTGGGTAGTGCACGATTTTCGTTATCGGATTTATTTTGCATTTTTTGTTCTATTGAATATTGCCATACTTTTTTTGTGTCCTGGTATATGGGTTCTATTTTTAGAATAAAATTGACTATCATAATTTCCTGAACTTTTCTATGTCTGATTATTTCGGTCAATTGTTCACGGATTATTTCAATACCTTCTGGACCTATTTTTAATGCGGCCTCATAATCGTTTAGGTCCAGGTTCTGGTATCTTAGGTTTTCGGAGATTATTTGCCATGGTTCGTGAATGAGTTCTGATTTGACCAGCTCGCTTATATCTAAGTCCTGTACGTATTTAATCTCGTTCATTCTTCCGTTAACTTTCATTTTCTTGTTCTATTAAATATTTCCTTTGATTTTTTTGTATATGAAATTCTTACATCATTAACCCGTTGACTATTTTATTTAAATCGTCCAAGTATTGGTTATTCACTATCCCTTGTATTATGTATTCTTTAGCGGCATTTTGTTTTACATCGTTCATATTAAATTTCTTGTTCTATTAAATATTAGCATACTAATTTTAGCTTTTTTATATTCTTCCCCACTTCTATATAAGCACTTTAATATTTCCTCTTTTACGTGATTTTGTAGAAGTGGGGAATCTTTTTCATCTCGAAATAATTCAAAGGCTAGTAATTGTTCACGTAAGATATCTAAACCTTTCTTTCCTATCTTACTTAGGAATTCCAGTGAGTATTCATCTAGGTATTCATTTTCGTCAATCCAATTATCTGAATAAGGTTCCGCTCTCACTAAATCATATAGATTAAGGCTCTTATAGTATTCTGTCATACCTACCAATCCTATGTATTCCATTTTATTTTTTTTTTGTTCTATTGAATATCAACATACTTTCATTTGTTTGTTTGTATATTTTATCTCCTTGTGCTATTAGACTTAAGATAGCACCTTCGGCTAATGCTATATTATGTGGTGAAGGTATATTTAAATTTTTAATAGTATTTAAGCATTCATTATATATAATATTTAACCTATCTGGTCCTAATTTCAATAAAAACTCTGATTTTAATAAATCATCATTAAAAGATTCTTTAAATAAATCTGAATATTTATACCACGGAATGTATGTATATTTTTGTAAAATTAATTCTTTTACGTTTAGATTTTTTATAAATTTAATTTTACTTAATATATCTCCTTTAAGTTCCATATTATAATTTTGGTTTTTCACTCATTGTTATTTTCGGCAATATTCTTTTAGCTTTTTTATAGGGTTGTATTTCACTGAACTCTCCAAAGATATGTAACACCCTGAATGCAATCATGTGCGCCACCACTTCGTCCTCGTTTACGTTTTCCTGTAGGTCCACTAATTTAACGCATAGGTTAAAATAGAATCCGTTATCCGTTGATTTATTTGACATATTCCTTTTGGTCCAGAAATCATCTGGCATTTGTTTTAATGCCTTTGTTAATATGTCGTATAGTTCACGTCTTGTGAACTTGAACGTTTCCGATATTTCCCTAGCTTCCTTCCTTGTCATTATCCTTTATTTTTATTGCCTCGTAGGTTATTAGCATTTCCCTTAACTTTTTCCAGTCCACGAAAACCCCCTTACTTATTTTTGGGTCGTATATGAGTGGTATGCCTATTGCCGTGTCGTCTATTATTAAATCACCGTGCGGTTTTGGACTGTTGGTCCATGTGTGCTGCGTTGGGTTGGTCTGAATACCGTATAGTGGTATACCGTTAGTGGCGAACCAATTTACGGCATCCTGTAGACCGTCCGTGCCGAATTTTTTAAGTGATAGTTCACCGCTGCCCCTCATTGTAAAGAGGATAAGTCGGTTTCCGTTTTCAACGAGTTCCTTAAGCACTGGTACGGCACCTATATCATCGCCCACTTTGGGGAATTCATGGGTTACGCAAGTGCCGTCAAAATCCAGTAAAATTGTGTATAACATATTAGTTGGTCTTAAATTTTACCTTGGGTAGGTCTGGATTATTTCTAACTAAATTAGTAAGTTCGTGCATGGCCTCTTCATCCGTATTATAATATGTTCTATCATAACCTTGGTTTTTATAGTATATACCGATTGATGGTTTGGTTGACCATTGTTTGCCATTGGGTTTATTTGAATCAAAGTTTTTATCCCCATTTTCAATTAGGTCCTCGGTAGATGATTTGTAGTAATCGTCTTTTTCGGCCCATCCAGCTTTTACGGCACTTTTTTTAAGTATTAGACCGAAAAACTTTGTAATTTCTGGTGTAGCTTCGTGCCATGTAAGGTTTAGTGGTTTACTACCTCTAAAGACTATTGATTTAATACTTTCCGCTCTTACGTATTTTATATTCATCTTATATGATTTAATTATTATATCTATTATTATATTTTATATTTCCAGACATTGATGATGCCTTACCCTTTATATCAAGGCACGTAATGTTTCCAGACATTGTTATTACATCACCACTTACATCGCCCAGGGTTTCTACGGCACCAGATACCGTTGTTATGGTACCTATGTTACCGTTTACGGTAATTTGTTGTGTTACGTCCGCTTTTAGGTTATTTAATGAACCTTCGACATGTATGTTGACGTTGGTTAACCCCCTTAGGTCCATGGGTCTACCATCCACGTAAATTTGGTCCTAGATTATATCTATCGATTTACCGTTATTCGTAATTCTTTGACCGTTGATACTAATTTTTCCCATCTTTATTATATATTTTATTTATTAATCCTATTACTAATTGCATTGCATCTGTTTGGTCGGGGATATATGTAAAATCGAGTACTGTCGGATTTATTGGTTCTTCTTCTCTATAGTCCCAGATTTTATATATTGTTTTTTTTGTATTTTTATCTATAACAAGGCCCTTATCGAAAAAAAATTTTTCGAACATTCCGTATTGCATATGGAATGGAAAATCATAGAACGTATCCTTATTGATTCCCATTAGGTAACATAATGAATTTTCCGATAGGTAATCATCGAAATCTTTTTTAGCTTTATTTATTAACATATTATTCAATTTATACAAATATAATAAAAAAAAATCGAATAAACAAATTATATTTGATATTCGAAGATTAAATTGTTCTTAAGTAGTATTACGGTCTTCTCATATAGTTCCCATTTTTTTTCAATAAAGAAAATTTTAATAAAGGTGCCAATGGTATCCGTATCCTCACCATATATGAGTAATAGTTTACTTATGGTGTTGGTGAGAATCTTATATTGTGCGGAAGATAGCTTAACATCGTGTTCGATGTTTATTGCGATTCCCCTACATAAGTTTCTAAATGTGGTCGTATGGTGAATATCCTTTGATGATTTTTGTTCATCATAAAGGGATTCACATATGGTATAGTATATTAAATCTTCATACTTCTTCATTCCTGGATATTTATATTAAAATGGTATTTTATGGATGAAAAAATTAACCTATTGATGACCGAATTCCTAAATGAATCATATCCATTGGGTAGAATTAAGGAGAACAATAGGTTTAAACGTGGTATTTGCATCGAGGGTAAAAATTTTTTTATTCCTAAGGATAATATTGCCATAATCGGTACAATGTTCAACATATTGGAGTTGGTCTATTCGGTGGAATCCGATAAGGTCGCCAATTTATTGAAGAACCATTATAATCTTAAGCTTTAATATTCTTTATTTTGGCCTTGCATATATCACAACCTCTTTTCCAACACCATGTGATGTTATGTTTTAGGTAATATAGCATGGTGCTTCCACCAGCCATAAGCCATATCATTGATGGGTGCCCTTCACCGCATAATCCAAGTGCGTGTTTAATAAATTCTATCATTTTCGTTTTTTTACCGCTTCCGCTATTAATTTTTCTGGTATATCGACCAATTCGTTTAGTACGCTTATATCCAATCTCCATTTGTATATCGACCTTTCGGACCACTCTATCATTGATTCCGCAAGGTGGGTGACACATTGTTTATGTGTCCAGTTATTTACTCTTTCCATTCGTTTGAATGCGTGTGCCTGTAAACCTATTGCACTTGTTCTGCCGAAATGCTTGACCTGGTGGCACTTAGGGACATAAAGATACTAAACCTAATAGTTTTTGAATTTTTAACCTATCATTATACTCCCATATCTCGTGACATTCAACTTCGTGTTTATATCCTTGGTTCTTTCCCGACTCCCCACATATCTCACATTTATATCCAGCTTTTGCGTATGAGGACCTTCTAAGAAGGTCCCAGTATTTTTTTGGTAATAAAGTTCTCACATTCGAGAAGAAGCAAGTTTTAGGGATTAGCTCTATTGTTAGTTTAATTTTCTTCATTTTTTAACACTTATTATATATTCTTCATTTAAAGAACCGTCATTATTTAATTTACTATGTACTATATTATGACAATTAGAACACAATAAGTCACATTTATCTAACTCATCTTTTATTTTATCAAACGTAGTCTTTCTTGCTTTGGTCCACATAAATTCTTTTTTATATGGGTCAATATGGTGGAAATCAAAACAAGAATAATGTCCATTAAACCCACATCTAATACACTTACCACCCTTATATTCTATTGCTTCTAATTTTAAACGCCTATTTCGTTGAATGTCGTTATTATTAGAACACTCTCGACATTGACCACTATTTTTTAAGTTATATTTTGAAAAATTATTATTATGTTTATAAACCTTACAATTATAACACCAAGCACTATTACTAGGTTTTTTACCCCTACCTTCTCGTTCTTTTTGTATTTCATAAACCCTTTTACCGTGTTCTGGGTTATTTTTCATTATTCGAGCTAACCTAGTTTTTCTATCGTTAGCCCTAAAACATATTTTGCAATCTAATTTATAACCATGTTTAGTGTTAACTTTTCTAAACTCGTCAAGTGGTTTATTTATACCACATTTTCTACATTTTTTCACATCTAAAATTTATTATAAATATGTTTCACTTTAGGTAACGTTGAGGTAACGTAAAACATACTGTTAAATTTCCCATTCATAGTTAGTTTCCCTAACTTTAAAAGCTTTTCTAAACCATTCACGGCCTAATAGATAACCCTTTGTGTTACTATCCTTATCACCCGACATGGTTGTTGTTCTAAAGTCGTTGTTATTTAATATAAATATCAAATCTTTAACTTTTATGAACCACATTTGGTTTAAAAATGGTAAATAGTATACAAAATGTTCAGCTTTAGTGACCTTAATACCTGATTCCTCACCTCTACATTCAAATTCTATGAACATATTACCAGTGTCGTTATCTGGTTTACATAATACATCGGTCTTTACCTCGAATAATACTTCCGAACCGTTCGGCATCAGCATTTTAAGGTCGTAATATTTATTATCGTTATCTTTTAATAATGTACTACCTTCTTTTATTAATTCTAAGGTGACGTGTTTTTCACCTTGCAGACCTATTTTATCTAGGTCCAGTTTAAAGTTTAAATTTCCCATAAGTGTTTTAAGATTCCATAGAATCCCAATATTTAACGTGCTTTGTTATTATGCTACCACCCCCACAACAATATACGTTATGAATTTGACAGCCATTTGGTTTTAGCGTTTCTTCACATAAGGTTTTAACCATAAATGTTTCATCATATCTAAACCAATCTTTCTGACAGACCAAATGTGTTCCACCAGAAAAATCACCTTCTAGTTCAATATGATTTTCCCTGATACCCACTATTTTAAATGGTTCGTGTCCATTATAGACACTATTGACGTATACTGGGTATACGTTTAATGCTATATGGTCATTAACTGGTATCTTTTTATATTTCACTTTGTGTTATATTTTTTTCGTGTGTTATTCTTTTAATAAAACGTTCACTTCTTTCTCCGTTGAACCTGTTCCACGAGACACCACAACCTGGACAACACCAATACGATACACCATCATAACGTTCTGGGTCATTATAGCCCAGTTCCATACCTATTAATTTACCGAAACGAATGGGTGTATGTTCAAACCAACCGTAAGAGGCTACGACTTCAAGTAACTCTTCGTCTGATTTATCCTTATAAAATGGGTGTGCGTCCATTTCTGGATTGGACCTAACATTTTTAAAGTGTTCCAGGATGTCTCCACCATCCCAGTTTTCGTTACATTCTGGGCAACAATCACCTTCTTTGGTGAGGCCGTCTATTTTATAGTTTAAAACTTTATTTTCCATTATCTTTTATAAATTTTTGTATATTTTTTATTAATGTTTTATCCTCGATATAAAATATATCGTCAAGACCTTTTGGTTTTGCACATTCGAGTAGCTGACCCAACCTTAATTCGGGCACTTTTAACCAAGCTTCTAGTAGGTCATCTAGTATTACTTTCTTTTCCTCTGGCGTAAACGCCCTATTTTCAATTTGCATCCATTAAGCTTTTTATTATGTGGTCGAATTTGGCCATGGTAGGTATATCCAGGGTCGATATTACATTATGTGACCTTAAATCTATGAGTGATAGCATAGGGTTTTTTTTATCTACCTTTTGATATTTGTTTTTGGGTACCGCCTTTTCCTCTACCTCGTTAGATTCTTCATTGTTAGTGGGTTTATTCG
>Ga0306871_1000180_pt1 | contig 25150 bp, 18 predicted proteins | sample AntRauMeHopE1497_FD_190447 | JGI IMG/M metagenome (GOLD analysis project Ga0306871, IMG submission 190447) | Saline lake microbial communities from Rauer Islands, Antarctica - Metagenome Hop E1 #497 (v2) (version 2) | ecosystem: Environmental > Aquatic > Non-marine Saline and Alkaline > Saline ... | reverse complement strand
ATACAATCGAGCGGTATGCTCATCTAAAATTGGCAAAAGTTTTTCATATTTCTTTTGAAGGGCTATATCTGTTTCCATCAAATTTATTTTGATGTAAATGTACTACTTAATTATTAACAAATACTTAACGATATCTGGATATTGTTGCGCCAATGAAACGGCGGTGGTTATTTCCACAGGATTCCGTTCGCTTTCCGCATTATGGTCGGGTTCGCCATCCTCCCGGTTAAAGGCATTTTTACAGTCTATCCATGCCCCCAGCATCACGTACATCTCAAAACTGGCGTCTTCGACCTTTAGGGCTGCTATAGCCTTTAACACATTTTCGGCATGGGGAAAATGGACATTATAGGTGCGTATCATCTTCACGCCCATAGCCGAAAGGATTTTCATATCCTCTTTAAGTTCTTCCAGATTGGGCTGCACTTCGCGCGTATCTTCACGATAGCCTCCATAGGACATGGCCAAATAGTTGGGGTTTCCTAGAATATCGGCCGCAGTTTTATCTTGTTCTGTACGATTTTGGATACAGGACGAACCACCTATTAAAATCAAAAACTGAACAAAAATAACTACGCTAGGCTTCATCTATTATTTTTTTACAACGGACACTTCTATCTGTGCGATTTTACCTGTCCTACTGAATAGCGAACTGCTATATTCCAAGCCTAATTCCTTACCCTTTATCGTGGTACTGGCGCCATCATTTTGAAGGACACGAATCTGTGCCGTATCCGCAAGCTGATACACAATGGGTACCTGACAATAAGTAAAACAGATGGATTCTTTTGACAATTGAATATCCTTAGGGTTGCCTAAAACATCAAAATATTTAAAAACCGCTGGTTTGTCCAAAAATTCATCCTGTAGCAACAATCTTGGGTCAAAATGTATACTGCCGCCCGCTACCATGACCCCAAGTTCCCCGAAACGACTTAGTATATCCTCTTTTACCTGACCTGTCATACCAGGTTGCTGTGCTCCTTTGCCGCCTGGCGTGTGCGAATAGGGATCTGTTGGAAAGGCTCCATAAAGCTCAGGGGATTTATGCACACCAATGCCTTCATGTATCTCATAATAATGCTCTACAAGTCTGCCAATAGTTTCCTCGCTTTCCTTCGCTGCAACAGCCTTTAGGCAACATTCTTGAACGGCCAAGACCAATTTGGATACCATGTGCCAGTAAATAGAGCCCAAACCTTCGTAACCGTAAAAGGTTCCGGACCGACCTGTAAAGGACTTATGGTCAAAAACATCCTCAAAAACTTGAAGTAACTGTGCCTTTTCGTCACGCACCAAATCGGAATACGACTCCCCTAAATTCTCCAAGGCCGTTTCCAGACTTTTGGCATTATTAAAGTTGCCATTAAAGTGATAGTTTCCCTCCACATCCTGTTCCATCACTTCAAAATTACCATCCTGTAGCAATTGTTGCAATAACTGGGAAGCTGCAACGGCATTAGCGGGTATATTGTTCCTTTCCGTAAAACGAGGCAATTCTTTATTTGGGTAGAGGATATAACTGTATTGGTCTACCCTGAACAAGGCACTTGCTTTTAAAGCGTCCAAAACCTGAACAGATTCGTCCGATGACAGGTAACCGGAACTAAGCACCGCTACCTGCCCTTCCAGCATTTCGCTCAAATGGGAAATGGAAACCTCATCCTTGTTTTCCAAGGTCATTAAGTTATAGGCGTGGTATAAATTATCCTTTCGCTTATTCGACCTAATCGAATGATCCATGTATATCAGCCCCATTTCCAAAAACCGAAGTAGTTCATTCTTGGTAAGCGCTACTTTTTTGGCAGAAAACCCCTGGTTGTATATAGATGTCCTATAAACACTTGCAGCTTCGCCAAGACCATCCATAATTTGTTTCCGCTCCCTATTGGATATCGTACCGGACAACCGCCCCATATACTGCTCCAAAACGGAAAGCGTTGTACTAAAAAACAAACTTAGCTCCTCTGAAATCGGTGTTTTTTCTAGGGAGGAGCTTTCCAAAACCCTTTTGAAAAAGGTAAAAAACCGACGCATATAGTACAGCGTAACCATGGACACTCCATTACCTACCAAGGCATTGTTGGCATCGTTCCATTCCGGCCGTTGGGTATTCATCCAAATACCGCCCCCAGGAATAAGATTGGAACATTTGGCCAAGATGGTAGCCAATAACTTTTCTATAAGGTTAACCCTATAAATTTCATTTTTAGGGGTAAATAATAATGTAGCATCGGCACCAAGTATCTTGCGTTTTTCTCGGATTTCACTATCCAATTCCTCGTTAAAATCAATGGTATCCTTTGGGTTTTTTAGTAGCTCCCCGTACGATTTTATGACATAAGGAACATTGGCATACACAAAGAAATCGGTACAGAAATATTCCTCCAGTTTCCTTGGGTAATGCGCCTCTATAAACTCTAAAAACTTTAATAGGTATATAATTTGATGGTCTCCCCAGTACCCAATATAGGACCAAGGATCATCCGGTTCTATAGTTTCCCAATCAAATCCGTCCTTGGTCACCCTATACGGGTTATAGCCATCAAAAGTTGAAGCATTGAGAAACTTATGCAGCATGTTTTCCATAAACTCCGGATACGAATGTGCCAAGGCTTCCCAATTCTGAAAAATATCCCTCCAATTGCCTTGGTAATCCAAGACTTTGGAACCGTCCACCTCATTTTTGATATTGATCGAGAATTTATTCCACGGCCTACTGGGATCACCGTGCCTTCTGCTAAACATGAGCGGCAGATATTCCATACATAAGCGTCCAAAATCCCTATCCCCGCTTTCCCATGCCAATTTCTTTAATTCTGGCAGTAGGATGCTTTGCGGTAAGATAGACAGTACTTCGGAATGCCTGGCATGCACCTCGGTGTTCGCTTTGCGCATGTAAGGGATAAAATCCTCTTTTTTAATGGTATAATTATCATCGAAAATACCGCCACGCATACTATTAAAAAGTACGTTGGCATAGTGCCGGGTATTTCTCCTTTTGTCCGCCGTGAGCTGCCTACCATCAGCGGCACTCGTCAATTTCAATAGATTTTTTGTGCCGAGTTCCACATCGTCAAGCACCGTGTCCCAGAGGTTTTTATCGTTCTTTATTCTTGTGGATAGATTGATGACAGCAGCCGGACCTTGATTGACATCGGCTACCAGTATCCAACCTTTTTTAGCGCTTGCTTCCAGTTGAATTTCGGAAACGACAAAATAGGCGCCTTTTTCCGCCCTGATGTCTATTTCTTCCGTAACGCTTCCCGTTTTTCGGAATGCATTTAGCTGTAAGGAAGATAAAAGTTTCTTTGCATTGTTTAGGCCAAGAGACCAAACTACATTCGCCTTTAGGGCTTCACTAGGTTCCGCTTTATCCACTATGATTGCGCTAAGGGAAAAAATTCCTAAACCGGATGCCTGTATAAGTTCGCTTTTCTTGTACGCATCCACCAAATTACTGGACGATTGTTGCAGGTTAGGTTGCACACCGTAGGGCAATATGTTCTGTATACCATCCAGTAGTTTTAGCTTGACGGCGTTCGCATTGCCGTTGATAAGTGTACTCTTTTTTACAAAACCGAATTGGGTACTGGAGTTCCATTCGGACAGAAAGCTTAATCCCAAATCATGGTTTATTTCCTCGAACAATAGCTTGTTGCCGTATTCACTTTTATAGAGGTTCCGCGTGTATTCGTATACGCCGGCGTACTTGTCCGAAAACGGTTCCCAAACCCTTTCCTTTCCATTAGATTCCACTAACAAAATAGTCTTGCTACCTGTAATTTCCGCGCTTTCGGTAATTTTATCATCCGTGTAATACGGAAACAAGGCGTAATCGCTATTTATTCTTCCGACCGTCAATCCACCGTTACTGGATATGAACATCCAATGATCGGAATCGCTTACGATGCTCATAAAAAAAGGACGTAGCGAATCGCTGTTCGCTATTTTGTAAAAACCTTCTTGGTTAATTTCTAAATATTCCATTCGCTTCTACTCGGTTCTATTAGACAAAAAAACCAGTAAGTTACTACCGGTTTTTCTATTTAAGACTCAATTAACAACTCAAATCTATTATTGATACATTCTAATATAATCCACTTCCATCGTCGACTGCATGAAATTAGCATCTATATCCCCACCAAAAGTGCCACCCATGGCAACGTTAAGGATAAAGAAAAAGTCCTTGTTAAACGGAAGGCTATCATTGTTGGAAACGGTATGGTAAACTTGCCCGTCTACCGCAAAAATTATCTCTGTTGCCGTCCATTCCATTTCATAGATATGGAATTCCTCTGAAACTCCGGCTACCGTAGTACTACCCGTTCTGGCATTACCCGCAAAATTATTGGGGTCGTGCGTTGATGCAAAAATAACGTCTTGTTGGTTTCCTACATGCTCCATAATATCCAATTCGCCCGCGGCCGGCCAAATATTGGTCTCAAAATCAGCTCCTAACATCCAGATAGCCGGCCACGTACCGCCGCCTGTTGGCAGTTTTGCGCGCGCCTCTACCCTACCGTAGGTAAACTCCTGTTTCGTATGACTTTGAATTCTTGCGGATGTATAATCGCCACCGTCATTAATTGCGGTAATCTTAAGCAAACCATCTTCTACAATTACATTACTGGCATCGCTAGTATACGACTGTGATTCTGCATTGCCCCAACCATTATCGCCCGTGCCCAAATCGTAACCCCAATTTGCCGTATTGGGAGCACCGTCTACATCAAACTCATCGCCCCAGACCAAGGTATTAAAAACGGAGTCCAATTCTTCGTCATTGTCCGCACCTTGGTCACTGACCGGAGTCGTAGAAAACTTATGGTACCAGGCCAAATTAGGGTCGTTTCCATCAAATGTTCTCACATACATAAAATCATTTCTAATTTCCAAGATTTCATAGGACGAGGAGCTTACATAGTAGCCCATAAAGGCATCGTTGCTAAAATTCATGACCGTTCCCCTTGGACTAAAAGCGGGATCGGGAACCAATGACCAATCTACAGAAGTGGGCGCCAATGAAACAATGCTTGTTCCTGAGGTGTCAAATTCGAAGCAAGCGTCCTCCCCTACCGGGCCTCCAACGATATCTTGGTGGCCCGCATTAAAGAAGGTGCTGCCATTGTTGTTCAACTGGTATGTTAATTGATTCCCACTACCATTTAAAGTAAATGTAAGTTCATCGTCACACAGGCAGTTACCGCTATTATCCTCACCACATCTTTCAAAAGGCGCAGTAGAAAAAAAGCCAGGAAACCAGAACTGATCCGGCAGGAAAGCCAGCGTTGCCCCTACCCCCAAATGCGCTGGCTCAGAAGCTGCCAAGTACCAGGTCTTGGAAGCAGTTGCCACCACTTCACCCTCGTCGCTTAGATCACCACCTGTCAATAATTCGACGGCTTGAAAATCGGAAAAATCACTTTCAACTTCCACCGTGTACAAGGCAGAAGAACTAACGCCTCCTGCACCATAAGCAATTACGGAATAGTTATAGGTATTTAGTCCTACCACGGTAAACCGCTTTGTAGCTTTTCCGTCCGGGGCTACGATCGTTTCCCCATCACTAAACTTGTAGGTATAGGTAATCGCATTTTCAGCAGCTGCCGTAAACGCAACGATGCCCGAACCGTCGGTACTTACGGTTGTAGAGACAGCCAAATTTGAAGGTACGATTATGGTATCCAGTGTCGGTTCCTCTTCTTGGCAGGCAATTGTTCCCAAAGCCAAAATTGAAACGAATATAATTTTTATTTTTTTCATCTCTCCTGTATTATTGTCTTACCAATTTATACTGCCAAAAAACGCCCTCACCTGCTCCTATTTCAACGACCACGTTCATGGTATTGTTGTTATCACTTAAGGTAACATCGTAAATAATACTGTCTGGTACTGCAACGTTAGGCAGTTCTCCCTGGTTGTTTGCTTTAGGCAAGCCTATATAGGCACCGGTACCGTTTATTGTTAATGTCCCCGCCTCTTCATCCAAAGCGTACGTTGCAAGAGCAGTACCATCATAGGGCGCCACTGGGGCACCACAAGCCTCTGAACCACCTTGCCAAGCTTCTATCCATGTGTCCGCACCCAATACGTTCATAAACGACCCGTCTCCTCCAAATACGTAGGTATCGTCAAAATAACAGGCCCTATCTATGACCCCTTGGTCGTCAATAGCGAAAAAGCTTGTATCTCCTATTGCCGGACCAATGCCCAAAGAACCTGCTTCGGATGCCATTTGCCATGTTCCTATAAAATCTGCCGCCGTTGTTGGAAGTGGTTCACTTCCTTCTTTTATCAACTTATACTGCCAGAACACCCCGGATGCTGCACCTATTTCCACATTTACGTTCATCGTATTTTTATCCTCGCTCAAGCTAACGGTATACACAATTTCCGTTGGAACGGCCACATTGGGCAACTCCCCTTGGTTGTTCGCTTTTGGAAGACCTATGTATGCGCCCTCACCAATAACGCTTAAGGTTTTTGCATCATCGTCATAGGTGTAGGTAGCAGCATTACTACCATCATACGGGGCAACTGGAGTACCACAGGCCTCCGAGCCACCTTGCCATCCTTCTATCCATGTTTCGGCACCCAATACGTTCGTAAACGAACCATCATCACCAAATACATAGGTATCATCATAATAACAAGCCCTGTCGATTACACCTTGCGCATCAATAGCGAAGAAACTGGTATCACCTATCGCCGGACCAATACCCAAAGAACCAGCCTCTGGAGCCATTACCCAAGTTCCTACAAAATCTGCGGCACTTAAACTACCTGCATCTACTATACTTACTACTTCAGTCGTTTCAATGGTTGCTACACCGGCACCACGCGCGATTACTCTAACCGTATAATCACCTACAGCCTCATAAACATGGGATGCTGTTTCTCCAACCATAATGGTAGTTGCCTCTTCGCCCTCAATATCTCCATAAAACACATCAAAAACCGTGGCATTGGTGGCCGTAGGGGCAACCGTGATTTCGAATGGATTGACGGTTGAAATAGCAATATTAGCCAACAAGTCGGTCGGTGCGGAAAATGAAATTGTAACTATCCTGACCAGTTCACTGGTCAATCCTGTGGCACCTACACCAATAATTCTCAGCGTGAACTCACCCTCTTCGTATATATGTGTAATGGTTTCCCCTGGACTTACCTCGGTAGCCGTTTCGTTTTCCATATCGCCAAAGAATACTCGAAAGACCGAGGCTCCTTCACCAACAGGTGTTACAGATACCTGACCCGAGTCATCCTGAGCAATATCAAATACTGCATTAAGGTTGGTGGGTGCAGAAATATCCTGCAATGCAAAGGACACTTCTTCATTATCTACGCAGGACACCATAAAGGCAGTCGCCAAAAAGAAAATCAACAAATTTTTAGTACTTCTCATCATTATCAATTTTTTACTTTATTAATATCCTGGGTTTTGTGTCCAACGGTTACCTGTTAATTCAATTTCAATTAACGGAATTGGAAACAATTCGTGTTTACCTGTTTGAAAACCATCAATTTCCTGAGCGGCCCTTCCAGTGCGTACCAAATCGAAGAAACGGTGTCCTTCGCCAACCAGTTCTACTCTTCTTTCTTGATAAATAGCTTGGGTCAAGGCTTCTCCCGTTGCATCAACATTTAGTAAGGTTGCTCTATTTCTAACCCTGTTCAAATACGTTTGTGCCCTATCATCACTAATACCTCCCCTATTCAAAGCTTCCGCGGCCATCAATAGGACATCGGCGAAACGTATGGAACGGTAGTTATTAGGATTAGTCAAATTGGCATCGCCTATGTTGGCATCTCCTTGGCGGGCAATGTATTTTCTGTTATAAAACCCAGTATGTTCGAAACCTTCTACAAAGGAAACGCCCGTGTTGGTAGCGGCCCATAAGTTAATATCCAATATGGCGGTTTCCCGTCTGATATCATTGGGTTCAAAAGCGTCGTAAACTTCTTGGGTGGGAATGTTGAAACTAAATCCGGAGTCGAACAAGGGTCCTGAATAATTTCGGATACCATTAAATCCTACGGCCACATTCCCTTCGCTGCATTGTAAACAACCAAATCCTGCACCTTCTTGATCCGTATATTGCACTTCAAAAACGGACTCTATATTATTCTCGTTGTCGTTCTCGAACATCGTACTGTAATCCGTTAGCAGGTCATAGGTTCCCGAATTGATAACTTCTTCCAGAACGGGCGCGGCCTCCGCGAATTTGTCCTGATACAGATATACCTTTCCAAGCAAGGCTTGTGCCGCTCCCTTTGTAGCCCTGCCAACATCTGCCGGAATCGTGGGCAAGGTTGCTACCGCAACAAGTAGATCCTGTTCCATTTGAGCGTACACTTCACTTCGTGGAGCTCTGTCTATGGTATTCTGTTCTCCAAAATCTATTCTTTTATCTACCGTCAAGGGTACATCGCCGAACCACTTCACCAATTCAAAATAATAGTAGGCCCTTAAAAATCGAGCTTCGGCCAAAATCACGTCCTTACCTGCAAAATCTATTTTATCCTGAAATTCCAAAATGTAATTCGTTCTATAGATTCCCCCGTACATCCAACCCCAAATATCCCGTAACTGCTGATTTACATTGAAGTGGACCATATCGTCTATCTCTTGAATACCCGGACTATCCGTAGCACTCTCGCCGCCGGCCAAGGTATTATCCGATGCTATTTCTCCCAACATGACATTGAGATAGGTAGATTGAAGCAGGTCATAGGCAGCTGAAAGTGCACTTTGATAATCCTCTTCGGTATTAAAGAAATTTTCCGAGCCCTCATCAAAGGAATCTACATTTACAAAATCATCCGAACAAGCCAGCAGAATGATGCTTGAAACCAATACAAAAAGAATATTTTTCATGTAACTTATGTTATTATCTTTTCTGATCATTTCCTTAGAATTTAAAGTTTACACCCAACAAATAAGTTCTTGGCACGGGATAGAATCCTTGATCAATTCCACCACCAATGGCGTCCCCCGAGGAAGCACTAGGGTCATATCCCCTATACTTGGTAAAGGTGTAGATATTATTCGCAGATACGTAAACCCTTAGCTTATCTGCGCCCAGTTTATCCATTACAGTATCTGGCAGCGTGTAGCCGATCTGCGCGTTCTGTATTCTTACAAAAGAGCCATCTTCCACAAAAAAGTCGGAAAACAGCGTATTGGAAGTTGCACCCGTTGTTACCCTTGGTGTTGTCGTGGAGGTGCCTTCGCCCGTCCAACGATCAATGGTGTACACCGAACGGTTGACCAAAGGTTGGTTACGCTCGTAATTTCTAATGATATCATTTCCTACGGATGCAAAAGTATAGGCGCCAAAATCAAAATTCTTATAGGCAAAAGAGAGGTTGAACCCCATGGTTACATCTGGAATGGGGTTGCCTATGTCTATCCGATCATCCGAGTCTATAAGGCCATCCCCATTTTGGTCCACGAACCTAAGATCGCCAGGGCCGACATTTGCCTGTGTGGCATGGCCAGCCACTTCCCCCTGATTTTGAAAAAGACCATTGGTTTCCAAACCGAAAAAGTATCCTATAGGTTTCCCTGCCTCCATTCTGGAAGGGAAATCCTGACCTACACCGAAAGCACCACCTTGCAGGAAGCCCACGCCATCGTTAACGGTCTGTACTTCATTGTTTAGGAACGTAACGTTGTAATTGATACCGAATGAGACATCCTCAGAAAAGTCGGTACTATACCCAATCGCAAATTCAAAACCGGTATTGTCCACAATACCGGAATTAATGAAGGGCGGCTGTGTCCCTGGCGCGGATGCTCCCAAGATTCCGGAAACTGGCGGCTGTAATAAGAGCCCGTCCGTTCTTTTCTGGAAATAATCGGCCGTAATGTCTACTTTATTATTAAAAAGACGCATATCCAGACCAATATCCAAGGTTTTTTGTTCTTCCCAAGCTATAGCGTTGTTGGGTAAAACACCCACCGCCCTTCCAAAGTTTAAATTATCATTGAATACATAAGTACCCTCACCGTCCAGAACCCCACGAAAGCCATTAGGGCGAATCCTATCATTCCCTATAATACCGTAACTACCCCTAAATTTTAGGAAATTTATAATTTTATTATCCGCTAAAAAGTTCTCATCGGAAGCGATCCAACCTACGGATGCAGAGGGAAAATATCCAAAACGATTATTAGGACCGAATTTGGTAGAACCGTCCCTTCTAAGCACACCTGAAAATAAGTATTTGCCTTTATAATCATATTGCACCCTTGTAAAGTAGGACAATAAGCGCTCATCAAACTTTCCACTGAGTCCGGCCAAAATCCTTCCGTTAATGGTTTCTTCGGCATCGGCCATATCAACGTCGGCGAAGTTGACATCAGTTCCAAAGAATCCCTGTGTGGTGCCAGAGAATTGGCCTTTGTTAATAAGGACAGACATCCCGAATAGCGCCTTTAAGTTGTGGTCTTCACCAAACCGTTTGTCATAGGTTAAAAAATTATCGAAGGTGTAGTCGTTAAAAATATCCTTATTTTCGAACAAGGCAGGTCTGCCCGGGTTGTTGAACACCTTACCAGACCCAAAGAACGATGTGGGTGTCAACGTACGGTTACTTCCTTCCGAATAGTTAAATTGAATGCTAGATTCTACCGTAAAGTTCTCCCAGAAACCATAGTTTAAACCAAACTTACCGCTAATACGATTTACTTTTGTAGTGTTGAAATTGTTACCCAATTGGGCAAGGGGGTTGATAACTTCGTTACCCAGACCCTCGGCCAAGGTAAATGCTCCATTTTGATCTCTTACCGAAAAGGTAGGGGCATTGTTCAAAGAATTAAACAATACCGAACCAATACCGCCTTCGTTCAAATTTCTTTCACTAGATCCTGTATAAAGCACATTCGCAGTCAACTTTAAATTTTCAAGTAAATCACTATTAAAATTAAATCTGGTCGTGTATCGTGTAAAATTTGCTCCATTTCCCCCAACAATACCATCTTGTGTCAACAAAGAAGAACCAAAAGAAAAGGTAGATTTTTCGGTACCACCGGTAATGGTCAAATTTTGGTTTATGATGGGTGCTCTTTGAAACACTTGCTCCTGCCAATCTGTACCCGAACCCAATCTGGATACAACCGGAAAAGGATTGGCTTGCCCGCCAGCCGCAAAAGCTTCATTGGTCAATAAAGCGTATTCAGTAGCGTTTAGCACCGGAATTCTTCGAGAAGTTTCCTGAAAACCGCCAAAAGCGTCGTAAGCAAATTTTAATTCGGAATTCTTACGCCCTGTTTTAGTGGTAATCAATATTACCCCGTTGGCGGCCCTTACACCATAAATACCCGCAGTAGCATCTTTTAATACATTAATGCTCTCTATGTCCCCTGGATTTAGCACACTCAAATCCTCTATAGGATTGCCATCCACTAAAATTAACGGTCTATTGTCCCCATTAGTAGATATACCCCTAATACGAATGTTAGAGCCGCTACCTGGAGAACCAGATTCTGAAGTTATGTTCACACCTGCAACTTGCCCTTGCAATGCTTGCTCAACTCTTGTAGGATTTAATGCTTCTATTGTTTCTGCACGCACTATGGAAACCGCACCGGTTAGTTCTTTCTTGCTCTGCGTACCATAACCGATAACGATAACCTCGTCTAGCGCACTTACATCTTCTTGCAACAACACCTGAATATTGGTTTGTTCTCCTACCGTAATCTCTTTAGTGATAAAACTAATGTAGGAGAATACAAGGACATCACCCTTTTGGATATCACTAATGGTGTAGTTTCCGTCAAAATCCGTAGATGTACCGTTCGATGTGTTTTTTAAGAAAACATTGACCCCGGGCAGTGGTTCGTTCAATGCTTGGTCTTTAACCGTGCCAGAAATGGTTATGCTTTGTGAGGAAAGAACGGAACTAAAACATACCAAGAATAAAATAGTAAAGACGTGCTTCATTTGTCGTAATTTTTGAAATAGCAATCTAGTTACTTAGAACTGCAAATCCGAAAAATCTACCGCAACAAAAAACATACATTCGTAAAATTGGTACCTATTTTTTAGTAAATACGCAATTATATCCCGTAACTATTAGGATTAACCTTTGTTAAATACGACTTAGAAATACAAGTGATGTGTACCTAAAGCACTATGTGTATGGGTAATGTTGTGGTAATTGAAGAAACTGTTGTAGCGATCTACAACTCCATAATGTAGGTTGTAAGACTACTTTCGTGCGGAAGGTGCATTTTCTTTCGCAAACGATATCGTTTTACTTCTACACTGCGTATAGAGATATTGAGTAGCGGAGCTATCTCCTTGGAGGTCAAATTCAACCTGAGGTAGGCACACAGACGTAGATCATTTGGTGTTAGCTTCGGGTGCGCCGCTTTAATCTTCTTTAAAAAATCCTTATCGGCATTATTGAATGCCTCCTCAAATAATTTCCAATCGTCCTCATTGGTAATGTTTCGGTCGATGGTCTTAATAACCGATTTTATTTGCGTAGGATTCCCCGCCTGTATTAATTGTTCTTTGATGGTATTCAAAAATTCGTTCTTCTTAATGATACTCATCGTGGAAACGGCCAATTCCCTATTTTTACTTTCTATCTCACTCTTTAATTTTTCATTTTTTAACTGCGCCAGTTCTTTTGCTGTCTTTAGCTTCTTACGTTTTAATATTCTTTTCTCCTCCGCTAAAATTTTTTGTTGTTTACGGGTATAGTGCGACTTATAGCCTCTATGCAGCACAAAAAAGAACAGTATCGTCGCCAATCCGTAAAGCACTAGGGCCATAATGGACAGATACCAAGGTCTGGCAATGCTGAACTTGTAGCTAGCGGTGTTTTTGGTTATGGTGCTCCCTATTTTGGCACGTACCTCAAATTCATAGTCGCCATGCCTAAGGTTATTAAAACTCATATTTGGCTCAAGACTCCAATCGCTCCAGTCTTCAACCAACCCTTTTAGCCTATATTGATAAAAGACCTCTGCGTACTTATCATATTGGGGAACGGCATAGGCAAAAGACAAGGTATTGGCTTTGAAATCTAATTCCGGAGCATTTTTCAGCAGTAATAATAACGGTTCTTTAAGTGCTATACTGCTCACTATTCCCGAGATTTTTATTGTGTAGTCCTTGGCCTTTCTTTTTTCCAGATCCAAGGTTACAAAACCATTCGAAATTCCTATGAGGTATTTGTCCTTTGTAATCCTACTGATATTTTCAAAACCGGCTACCCCCAAACTCCTTCTAAAAAAAGAGGGTATTGGAATCGTAGTAATCCCTAAAGAGCTTGAAAAGGCATTGGGCGAGATGATGGACAAACCATTTTTTGTGAAGTACCACAAACTATTGGCCTCCTTATCCGGAAGCACTATACTTGTTATCCCACCCGCTTCGTTTATTAAAAGCCGATTTAACACCGAATCTTGACGAAACTTCAGTGCTCTTTTTTCCTTTACAAAAACCCCATTAACGGTTGAATACAATAAATTGCCACCATAACTGACAAAGCTAGATGCATAGCCCATTTGGGGATGGGTTTCAATGCTTTCCACTTTCTGGAAATCTTCATCAACCGACAAACTATACAATCCTTTTAACTCATGGTTCACCAGTATTTTATTTTGCCCGTAAACCTCAAAAAACCGAGCGGAGATATCAAAACCTTCCAATTTGTTTCTAAAAGACCAATCCTTTTCTTTTTTTTCAAGTATGGAGAGACCGTTAAAATTACCCTGCAGTAGCAAATTTGGCTTATCCGGTATTGTCTTTATGCCCCAGGTACCCGGAAAAGTCGCTATTAAATTCGCAGTGCCGTCTTGCACGATGTAGGTGCCGTTATTGTGGCCGCAAAATAGGTAATCGTCCAAAATATCTAAACTCCATACCTGTCCTTCGGTGCCCCGTATTAATTCAAACCCGTACTCCGCCCCATTTTGTTGAACAAATAAACCTTGGTTTGTTCCCAAGTAAAGTATATCCCTAAATAATTTGGAGGTGTACACCAGACCAAGTTGCCCAGTATTATCAATATATTCGTTAAAAGGAGAGTTCATATTAATAACACTGATGCCATTGTCAAGTCCTAACCACAGGTTCTCATCGGTATCTTGGAACACGGAGAGAATGGTATTGTTGTTCAAGCCATTTCTTCTATTAATACTTCGCATCAAATCACCATTAGCGTCTATCTGGTATACACCATCGGAGATGGTACCCAAAATAAAACTGCCATCCTTTAGCCTTTCCGTAGCATAAACAACAATATCCCCTACCGATTTTAGCAGCCGAATATTCCTAGTGGTAATGCCGGTAGTATTAACCTGCAAAAAGGTGGCATTATCCAGAATTATTACCAGCGCATCTTGTTCTTCATACATTCCTACTACATCTCTGCCTTCCAAAGCTTTAGAAGTTAAAGCTAGTATGGCCTCCCCATTTTCAATGCTATAAATATCTTTGTTCTGGTTTTGAAAATACACCGCGTTATCCACTTTGAAGATATGTGCCTTTGTAGATTTAGCTTCAACCCAATTGAACTTTTTGGAGTTCATGTTATAGCTGTATATTCTATCCAGAGATTGAAAAAGAACCCAATTGTCCAAGGTAAGGATATTCCAAAATTCCTCGTCTTCTACCATGGGCCCTGGAAGCTTGCTGGATATAGACGTGTAGTCCAGCTCTCCAAAAGCATTTCTTTGCCAAAAACCGAATTCCATGTACTGGCCAATAAAGATCAACTCGTCCTTGGCATGTACGGACCTGATGATACTATTGTTGGGGGAATTATATTTTCGCCAACTAACGCCATCATAGTCCAAAAAGGAATGATTATTTGCAATATAGATATGATGGTCAGCGCCTTGGGTTATGGCCCAGTTTTGATTCTCCCCATTGTAATCCAACGGCGAAAAATTTTTAATGGGCGGTAGCTCTTGTGCCCGAAGCCCAAAAGTTAGTAGCAATAAGAAAAAAAATAATTTATGCAACTGGAAGAATTAAGTATCTTAATTGCTTAAATATAGTCAAAGAAAGTATGCCAAGCGTGGCTTAACAGCTAAGAATCCTAAACAATTTCAGCACTAAGGCCTGCATTCAAAAGACTGGTACAGCGAGGTTCCAAGTCTTTGTATTCTCCCGTCTTCACGGTACATTTTCCCTTGTAGTGCACTATAAGGGAGCATTGCTCTGCCTGTTCGGGTGTGTGCTCGCAAACGGAAATCAAGGTCTCTATGACATGGTCAAACGTGTTAACCTCATCATTAAAGAGAACTATTTCATTTTGTTTTACCGTCTCTTCCTCCAAAAGCAGCTCTTCGGAAATTTGTTCTTTAGTGCTCATCGTTTCAGTTTTACTTGTACCTAAAATACATATTTTGCGGCAACCCAATTATTTTTTTCAATATTTTTTTCGAGCCGCAAGCCTTCTTCCCTACATTTTTGGGTAATTACTTCCAAATCTTCGATATAGAATCCACTTAATAGCAAAATACCATCTGGGGACAAACAGCTTACATACGTGCCAATATCGCCCAAAAGTATATTTCTATTGATGTTGGCAATAATCACATGGTAGCGTCGGTCTTTTAAGAGACTGGCATCGCCTTCCTGAACTTGAATAAAATCGACATTATTGCGGGCTACGTTCTCCTTGGCATTCAAATAGCACCAATTATCTATATCTACGGCATCTACCGGGCTGGCACCGCGCATGGCTGCTAAAATAGCCAACACACCTGTACCGCAACCCATATCCAAAACAGCCTTCCCTTCCATCTCCAATTCTAAAATATGCTGCAGCATCATGTGCGTGGTCTCGTGATGCCCGGTGCCAAAACTCATCTTTGGTTCTATAACAATATCATAGCTCACGTCCTGTTTTTCGTGAAAGGGCGCCCTAATCATACAAACATCGTCCACCATAATCGGATGGAAATTCTGTTCCCAAACCTCGTTCCAGTTCTCCTGCGCTATTTCTTTACGAACAAAGGCTATTTTAAAATTGGGATTGCTTAGGATGCCCACGGACTCCAGCATATCGTCCCTCCAGTCGGCCTGTTGTATATATGCCAGCACACCATCGGCTTCCTCTACGAAACTTTCAAAGCCCACCGCGCCCAATTCGGAAATGAGAATCTCCGAAGCAGGCTGGGGCGGTTGCACGGTAAAATTGTATTCTATGTAAACGGTATTGCCCATGAAATTTAATTAAAAGGGGAAATGACTAAAGAGACAAACTTCTTCCTATTCAATCTGTTGGAGCAAAGTAGCTTATTCAAAACCACTACGGCTCAAATGCATCTCGACTGCGCTCGATGTGACAGTAAAAACTAAGACACAAAAACTCGAGTTTTCATTTGGCAGGAGTATAAATGCTTAGATCGCCTTGATAATGGCAACAAAGTCATCTGCGACCAAAGAAGCACCTCCAATGAGTCCACCATCCACATCTGGTTTGGAAAAAATCTCCTCCGCGTTACTTGGTTTTACGCTCCCGCCGTATAAAATAGAGACTCTGTTGGCTATAGCCGTATTATAGGCTTCGCCTATTGTTTTTCTGATGAAGGCATGCATTTCCTGTGCTTGCTCCGGAGATGCGGTCTCCCCTGTTCCTATGGCCCAAACCGGCTCATAGGCCAATATGATTTTTGACCATGCGGAAGCGTCCAAAGAAAATAAAGCATTCTTGAGCTGACTTTCCACAACCTTAAAATGATTTCCGGATTTGCGGTCTTCCAATTCCTCGCCAAAGCAAAACATCACACGGATTCCCTTCGCCAAGGCAGTAACTACTTTTTTGGCCAAAATCTCATCGGTCTCGCCAAAATAGGCCCTTCTTTCCGAATGTCCGATAATAGCGGTATCCACGCCAATGTCCAACAGCATGTCCGCGGATATTTCACCGGTATAGGCGCCGCTCTCGGCATAATGCATGTTTTGGGCAATGACCTCTATCTTGGAGGATTCCAAGTTTTGAACGGCATTGGCAAGATTAACATAGGTTGGCGCCACCATAACTTCTGCATCGCTATCCGGAAGTTTTGCGGATAGCTCTAATAAAAGTGTTTCCGTTTGTCCCAAAGTTTTGTTCATTTTCCAATTTCCTGCTACTATTTTGCTTCTCATATGCTGATTTTTGTTCAGAGTTTAGGGTTTATTGTTATTTCTTTTAAACTTTTGACCTTTTATCTCCGAATTACGAAGATAATACATGAAAGCGCCAATTTTATTGATTTCAAGTTCAATAATTTCAATTCCATTGTCGCACTGACTTTGGGAAATCAATTTCTTGTCAAACGATCTGTACAATTGAGATTTCAACTCCGTGCAAGACCCTTTAGGAATACCTTAGAAAGTTATGGAATTCTTCGTTTCCACCCTTCCAAAACCTTCGGAACTATTATCCATTATAGAACCAGAACTTCTTTCCATTTGATTTCTTAGGCTATAATTTGACCCTAATCTCGTATTTTGAAAAAGGTATTCTACCAATATGCAATTATCCCTGCCAAGTTTCCAAACCTCTAACTCTTCAAACCTATCTATTCTGGCCATATCCTAGACTATAAACACACAAACAACAAACTATTGAAACACCAACTCATCCAAATCGTTATAATGTACTTTCTGCTTTACGGTGCCTTTCTCCAAAACAAGCACACCGGGGTTGGACCTCACAATGGTTTTCAAGGTGGTTTCATCGGTAAAATAAAAGCTGAAATCCAATCTAAAATCGGCTTCCAATTCAGCTGTCTGGTCAGGCCCGGAAGCGGACATACCTATCACTTTATATCCCTTTGCCAATGCTTCGTCCGTTACCTTTTTTATCCCTTCAAACGTGGCGGTGTTGGATTTTCTCAGGTCATAGGCCACAACCATGACGAGTTTAGGCTCTTGCAACAGGGAAGCGGCAAAATCTACACCGTCCTGCTCAATGGTGAAATCGTGCACGGGAGGCTCGTAGCCCTTTTGTATCTCCTTTGTTTCCACCCCAATAAAATCACCCTCTACAGTAGGGTAATCCCCGTAGGTAACTATAATCTCTTCGGCACCGTCTACATTGAACTTCCAAGCATATTCGAAGATTGCCTTTGGTGCGCCTTCCGGAAAACCCATGCCATCTTCTATATTTTTACCAATTTCGTACGGTCTAAAATCGATTACCGGTAAATGATTTAGCACGTAATAGGCGTATCCCACACAGGCCAGAAAGGAGAGTACCATGATACCCTTATTTACAACTGGGGCAAAAAGTGATGTGACATATTTTCTACCTAAAAACAAAACAACAATAAGGACTACTAAGACGATATCCTTAGTAAAGGATTCCCATGGTGTCAGCTTTATGGCGTCCCCAAAACAACCGCAGTCGGTCACTTTATTAAAATAGGCAGAATAAAAGGTCAAAAAAGTAAAGAAAACAATCATTACCAATAAACTCCAAAGGGTAAACTTCACTTTAAAACCAATGAGCAGCATTACGCCCAAAATGACTTCTACGATAACCACCAAGATAGAAATCGCCAAGGCGTAGGGCATAAAAACAGCGAGGTCTAATACGCCGGGACTAAAATACTCCTCAAGCTTAAAGGAAAACCCAACTGGATCATTAAGCTTAATAAAGCCGCTCAAAATAAAAAGCGCGCCAACGAATATCCTTACAATACCTACAACATACCTCATATTTTTATGTGTTTTTATTTCCCAGTCCCAAATGTATCAAAGCGAAGATTGCATAATTAATCATATCTTGGTAATTTGCAACAATGCCTTCACTGACCAAAGTTTTTCCTTTATTGTCTTCAATGGACTTTACGCGGAGTAATTTCTGAAGAATTAAATCTGTCAAGGAACTCACGCGCATGTCCCGCCATGCTTCTCCGTAATCATGATTTTTATTCAGCATCAATTCCTTGGTTTCGGAACTGTGCTTTTTGTACAGTTCAATGGCCTTTTTTGCTTCCAAATCGGGCTGATCTACTACCCCAAGTTGCAACTGGATCAAGGCCATAATGGCATAATTTACGATTCCGATGAACTCGGATTTTTCGTCCTCGTCAATTTTACGAACCTCGTTTTCCTGCAAACCTCTTATGCGTTGCGCCTTAATAAATAGTTGATCTGTTAATGAAGGTAATCTTAAAATCCGCCAGGCACAGCCGTAATCCAATAGCTTCTTTTCGTATAAATCACGACAAATTTTGATGACCGCATCGTATTGTTCCGCTGTTGTTGGCATGTACTTCTTGTAATTTGTGTAAATTTCGCTTAAAATTTTGTAACCGTCAAGACAGACGGTTTAAACTTGGCAAACATCCATCTCTAAATCGACATACCAATGACCATCAACTGCAACGGGGAACTCATAGATCTAAAAACACCCAAGGTAATGGGTATTCTAAACGTAACTCCCGATTCGTTTTTTGACGGTGGCAAATTCAAGGATGAAAAAAAAGCGCTGACACAGGTCGAAAAAATGATTATGGAAGGCGCCACCTTTATAGATATTGGGGCCTATAGTTCCAGACCGGGTGCTTCCGAGGTTTCCGAAACATTGGAATTACAGCGCATAACGCCAGTTGTTGAACTCATTTTGAAACATTTCCCAGACACCCTGTTGTCCATAGATACGTTTAGGGGCAAGGTTGCAAAGGAGTGTATTGCGCGGGGAGCGGTCATCATCAATGATATTTCGGCGGGACTTAGGGACGAAACATTATTGGATACCGTGGCCCGTTTACGCGTGCCCTATATAATGATGCACATGCGCGGCACGCCAAAGACCATGCAAGAACAGACCAATTATCAGCATCTATTGCAGGACATCTTAGTGTTTTTTTCAGAACGACTTTCCATGGCCAGATCGAAAGGGATTTACGATGTGATCATAGACCCCGGTTTTGGTTTCGCCAAGACCCTAGCCCAGAACTATGAACTTTTGAAACAATTGGATGCACTTAACATAACCGATTGCCCTATTTTGGTAGGTCTGAGCAGAAAATCCATGATATATAAGCTCTTGGAGACCGATGCGAAAAATGCCCTCAACGGCACCACGGCACTGCACATGTTCGCATTAACCAAAGGCGCCCATATCCTGCGCGTGCACGATGTTGGAGAGGCCGTGGAATGTGTGAAATTGTACGCGCAATTGTCATCTTGAACCTTTACGTAATTTTCGCACATCAAATTTTGTTAATTTTACAAAAACAGCACTCCTTGGATTTTTTGAATTTTATCGATTTTAAGATTACGGACATACTGGATATTGTCCTTGTGGCCGTGCTTCTCTATTACATCTACAAATTGGTACGTGGTTCGGTGGCCATAAATATTTTTATAGGTATTGTTATCGTGTGGGCTTTTTGGAAGCTGACGGAGCTGTTGGGCATGGAAATGATCAGTAGTATCGTGGGCGGCTTTATGCAAGTGGGACTTATTGCCCTGATCATTGTGTTTCAACAAGAAATCCGCAAATTCCTCCTCATGATCGGGTCTACCAATTTTGCCAACAAACGCAACTTCATCAAACACTTTAAATTCTTAAGACAGGAAGGGATAACGACGAGTATTGACGTAGATGCCATTTTAAATGCCTGTGAAAAAATGGCCAGCAGTAAAACAGGTGCTATTCTAGTACTGGAGCGCAGCAACTCGCTAGATTTCGTAAAAAATTCCGGAGACCCCATGAACATAAAAATAACCTCTCCGATAATAGAAAGCATCTTTTACAAGAACAGTCCCTTACATGACGGCGCGGCAATCATCGTTGATAATTATATTGTAGCCACAAGGGTTATCTTACCGGTATCCAACGAACGTAATATTCCGCTCCGTTTTGGCTTAAGGCACAGGGCCGCTGTAGGCATTACGGAAAAAACCGATGCCTTAAGTCTTGTTGTAAGCGAGGAAACAGGTGTGATTTCCTATATTAAAAATGGCGAATTTGTGCTTTACGATTCTTTGACCGAACTAGCAACTATGCTGAAAAAAGATTTGGAGTAGGAGAATTGTTTAGTCGGGTACAGCTGTGTATTCTGCCGCACGGCATCTCGACTGCGCTCGATGTGACAAAGTTGAACACGTCTCATGTAAGTGAATGAATAGAAATGTAAACTTCACAATAATCTAATAACCGACAACTAATTCTAAGGCTAAAGCTATTTTAAAGTGCTCATGCTGGTACGTGGGAGTTTCCCAAAGCATATCAACATCAAGCCACTTCCTCCGCCAAAAATTGCGCTTCATACAAATTACTGTAGTAGCCGCCTTTTTTGAGCAGTTCCTTATGGGTGCCTATTTCCACTATTTTTCCGGCATCCATAACAATGATCTTGTCGGCTTTTTTAATCGTGCCCAAACGGTGGGCAATAACGATGGAGGTGCGCCCTTCGGTAATTTTTTCCGTAGCCTTTTGTATAAGCTGCTCCGAGTAGGTATCTACCGAGGAGGTAGCCTCATCCAAGACCAAAATACTGGGGTTGCTCACGTAGGCTCGCAAAAAGGCAATCAATTGTCGCTGGCCGCTGGAAAGCATACTTCCCCGCTCCTTTACATTGTACATATATCCGCCGGGAAGACTGGCAATAAACTCGTCCACACCAATGGCTTTTGCGGCGGCTTCTATATCGGCAATACCAATATCAGGATTTTTTAGGGAGATATTGTTCGCAATCGTATCCGCAAACAGGAATACATCCTGCAACACCACCGCAATATGGGTGCGCAAGGAGGCCAAGGTATAGTTTTTAACATCGGTACCGTCCACCGTAATGCTGCCCGAATTTATTTCGTAAAACCGGTTCAAAAGATTAATTATGGTCGATTTTCCAGCTCCGGTTGCGCCGACAATGGCGATGGTTTCCCCAGCCTTTACATCAAAGGAAATACCGTGCAGCACCTCCTCATCGGCCAAGTAGCCAAAACGCACTTCCTTAAAGGCAATATCGCCTTTCACAAGAGACTTTTCCAGGGTGCCCAGATCATTGATGGAACTATCGGTATCCAAAATTTTAAACACCCTATTGGCCGCTACCATGCCCATCTGTAGGGTATTGAACTTATCGGCAATCTGGCGCAAGGGTCTAAAAAGAAGGTCGATCAGCAAGATAAAGGCGAAAACCGTACCTACGACATCATTGGTAATACCGGCCACATTCTGCAGGCCTCCGTACCAAACCACAAGACCCACCGTAATAGAGGACACGATCTCGGCAATAGGGAAGAAAATGGAGTTGTACCATACCGTCCTCAACCAGGCGTTTTTATGTTTTTTATTTATTTCTCTAAATTTTTCACTCTCTATCCTTTCCCTTGTAAACAGTTGAACAATGCGCATACCGGTAATGCGCTCCTGCACAAAGGAGTTAAGATTGGACACTTCCGCCCTCACCTCCGTAAAGGCTACCTTCATGGCTTTTTGAAACAGACGGGTTGCGTATAGTATCAATGGCAGCACAACAAATACAAGCAGTGCCAAGCGCCAATTAATGTATAACATGACCGCTGCGGCTACCACCATTTTTAAAAGATCTGCAACGATCACAAAAAATCCTTGACTGAAAATTTCGCCAATACGCTGCATATCGGCCACGGCGCGCGTGACCAATACACCTAGGGAAGACGTATCAAAATACTTCATTTTAAACCCTAGCATTTTTTGAAACAGGTTGATACGAACATCCTTGATTACGGATTCTCCCAGCCAGTTGGCGTAGTAATTAAAACCTAACTGACTAATAACTTGACCTAGAAGTACCAACAACATGGCCATAGTTAGGTAAAGCAACTTTTGGGCATCGGCCCCTTTAACGGCATCATCAATAATCTGCTTTAAAATAATAGGTGTAAGAACGGCAAATCCGGATAATAGTATAGCGGCCAAAGCCACACCGTAAAAGGTGCCTCGGTAAGGGCGTGTATGTGCCATTAGACGCTTAAAAAGTCGCGTATCAAAAGCTTTTCCTGAATCTTTGCTCATTTCTCGAAAATAGTATTGGGGTAGCTAACAGCCGTTAAATATAAACCTTTTGCCGGTACTGAAATCCCGGCCCTTGCACGATCCCTACTTTTTATGATGGCCTTAACAGTGGCCAAGGTAGACTTTCCCGTGCCCACGTCCAAGAGGGTTCCTACAATGGCCCTAACCATGTTTCTTAGGAATCGGTCGGCCGTTATCTTAAAAACGATATGATGCGTCTGCCGTTGCCATTCCGCCTTTTTAATACAACAAAAATAGTTGTTTACCCCGGTCTTGGATTTGGAGAAACATTCAAAATCCTGTTTACCCAACAGCAGTTCGGCAGCCCTGTTCATCAGGGGAATATCCAGCGCATGTCTCACATAATGCGCTGCATCCATCAGAAAAGGATTTTTAGTATCGCAAATCCAATATTCATAGGAACGCTCCAGGGCATCAAACCTGGCGTGTGCCTCCTGCATCGTTCCAAAGATATTCAGGACGGCAATATCACTGGGCAAAAAGGCATTCAACCTATAAATAAAATCAATTTTATTATCAATTCCCCCACAATCAAAGTGGGCATACATTTCACGGGCATGCACTCCCGCATCCGTTCTCCCCGCCCCTACTACACTAATTTTTTCTCGCAATAGCACAGAAAGTGCGTGCTCCAAAATTTCCTGTACCGTAATAGCGTTGGGTTGATTTTGCCAACCGTGATAGGCTTTACCAAAGTATGAAAATTGAATGAAATATCTCAAAAGATAACTTAGTTTTGTAAAGTGCAAAGATAATGAACTACCGCGATGCAAGCATACGAGGTATCCCCCGAAATTTCGGGGCCGAAAAAAGAAAATCATGGACCAGCCTGCCGGTCGGCCGGTTACGCCTTAAGGGAGTATAAAAGATAGTACGCGTGGTAATGCACGGTTTTGAAAAAAGACTCCACCATAACCTCACATCCCAAAACCTAGAACTTCAACAATGACTAAAATCCTATTGCTTTCAGATACCCATTCCCATTTGGACGATGTTATATTAAAATATGCTGCCCAAGCCGATGAAATATGGCATGCAGGAGATATAGGCGCTATTTCCGTTACGGACCGTTTATCGCAACTAAAGCCCGTGCGCGGGGTTTTTGGGAACATAGACAACGCCATTGTCCAAAAAGAATTCCCGCTAAACAATAGGTTTATGTGCGAAGGTGTTGATGTGTGGATAACCCATATTGGCGGATACCCCCCTAAATACAACTCCCGAACCCGACCTGAAATACAGCAGAATCCTCCCAAGCTTTTTATCTGCGGCCATTCCCATATCCTGAAAGTAATGATGGACAAAAAGCATGGCACACTGCATATGAATCCCGGTGCATGCGGAAAACATGGTTTCCATATCGTACGTACCATGCTCCGTTTTGAAATTGATGGCCCTGAAATAAAAAACCTAGACGTCATAGAACTGGGGAAACGTTAAGACAAGCTTAAAAAGATACGGAGTTCCATTTATTTTTCCCATTTTAAACGGGTTTTCCTAACAAAAATGGGAAAATAGGTAACCTATAAAATTTGATATTTTTTTTGATGGATAAACAGCATAGTAGAAAAAAACAGGCAAAAACGCTTCGTGTTTTCAGAAAAGTACACAGGATAACGGGCGCGGCGCTTTTCGTATTTTTCTTTGTCGTTGCCGTTACGGGACTCATGCTTGGTTGGAAAAAGAATTCAGGAGACCTTTTGGGCTCAAAAACCTATAAAGGGTCTTCTACCGAATTAAAGGAATGGCTGCCGTTGAGCGAGCTGCAAACAAAGGCAGAAATGTATTTGAAAAGCGCTGTGCCTTCCCCATTGCACCCTGAACTGGACCGTATTGATGTGCGTGAGCACCAAGGGGTTGCCAAGTTCATTTATGACGATTATTATGGCGTACAGATCGATGGTGCGACCGGAGCTCTTTTGCAGGTAGACCGGAGACGTGCAGATTTTATTGAAAACATCCATGACGCTTCGTTACTAGATGATTATTTGAACACCGGAGGCTACATAAAACTCTTTTACAGCACCACCATGAGCCTTGCCCTGATGGTGTTTACCGTTACCGGTTTTTGGCTTTGGTACGGCCCCAAGCACATGAGAAAAACCTCAGAATAGCACAAAACCCGGGAACTACCCCGGGTTTAACGCAC
>Ga0306871_1000179_pt1 | contig 25205 bp, 12 predicted proteins | sample AntRauMeHopE1497_FD_190447 | JGI IMG/M metagenome (GOLD analysis project Ga0306871, IMG submission 190447) | Saline lake microbial communities from Rauer Islands, Antarctica - Metagenome Hop E1 #497 (v2) (version 2) | ecosystem: Environmental > Aquatic > Non-marine Saline and Alkaline > Saline ... | reverse complement strand
TTGGCACAGTAAAGGCAAAAGGTGCTGCATTAAAGATAGACGCCATGCAATTTAATGTGGCCGATTTAAAAACCATTTATGAAGGGGTAATTCCTAAGGTGATGGTTAGATCTTAGGGGTTTGATTGCAATGCGGCTTTTCCACAATACAATCCTATCAAACCAGTTATTAGACCTACTCCAAGCATCTTATGCTATGGAACCAGTACTAGTATAAATCAAAAGTAGTAAGGTTCGTGACGCATAAGATTTCCTCAATGAGCTATAGTGTAAAGTCTATTGAGGTGTTTGAGCGGCAAGCTAAGAAGCTCATAAAAAAATTACCCTTCTTTAAAATCTGAAGTACAAACTTTGGTAAACGAACTAAAAGAAAACCCAAATCAGGGCACAGCAGTTTAAAAAGGGTGTTCAAAGTTTGTTTGGCAATTAAAAAGGTGAAGGTAAGTCTGGTGGTGCAAAAGTAATCACCCACTCTGTAGTAGCCAATGATGTCTTTTCCTAACTCTCTATTTACGACAAGTCTAACAAAGAAAGAATTGCCGATAAAGAATTGGACGAAGTACTGCAGTTTGTACCTGAATGAAAATAAATACTATGGTAAAGAGGCCTTGCAATACGTATTTGCTAAAGGTATCAACACTTTATTTCACCAGCCTCCAATGTTTCCTGAATATTACCAGAATTAGGCTTTGGTAATGATTTAATAACATTAAAACTTTGGTATTTGTATGTCTATACATGCAAATATCCCTTATTTGTATTTTAAGGGCTTTCACTCGTTCCCAGCTGCTTTCATAGTTATTTGTATAGATGAACATTTGTTAATGCTGTATTAATGCCAGCATAACCTACTATGTCTAAGTTTAGTCATCACCTAAAAATGCTTGTAGAAATGACTAAACCAATAATTACTATTCCTCTCTTAAGACGCAGCTTTGCCGTATTTTTTTTGGGGCTAGCCTTAGCTTTTGTTCTTCCTGCAACCCAAATGATGCATGCACAATCTGCAGGGAAGGTTTCTGGTTTGGTAACTGAAAAAGGCGTAAAAAATGAAGCGCTACCAGGCGTTACCGTCTATCTAAAAGAGCTTCCTTCAAAAGGCACAACCACGGATGCCGATGGCCGATATGTTTTGCTCTCTGTACCACCCGGAACCTATGAATTGGTTATGTCTTACATTGGCTATGCGAGCTTAGTAAAACAAGAGGTTGTGGCTAATTCAGGAAGAACAACAACCATAAACGGCGAGTTAGAAGAGCAGGTTTTTGAAGGCCAAGAAATTGTTATTAAGGCAGAGCGGCCGTTGGTTGTGAAAGATCGGACCAGCACGGTTTCCTTCACAAGTAAAGAAACCATTGAAAAACTGCCAGTGCAGGAGTTAGCTGACTTGATACGTTTTCAGCCTGGCGTTGTTGAAAGCAATGGAGGGTTTAATTTTCGAGGCGGTAGAAGCAGAGAAACGGCCTATTTGATTGATGGTATACCGGTTCAAGATATATTTAATCAAGGTGGAGGGAATCCAATTGATCTAGAAGTGCAATCGGTTCAGGAATTACAAGTATTTACAGGAACTTTTGATGCTGAATTAGGTGGCGCGCAATCTGGGGTAGTCAGTGTAACCACGCGTGACCCAGGCTCGAAATTACAGGGTCGATTACGTACACAAATTGGTGGATTCTTAATCGGGAATAACGAGATTTTTATTGGTGGAGACACTTTTGACCTAGCAGATAATCAGGACATTTCCTTCACCTTAAATGGACCATTGACCAAAAAGTTAGGCTTTTTCATAAATGCTAGGTACGAGCAAAATTCAGGTCATTTAAAAGGGGTTCGTCAATTTAATCCAACTGACGGGCTTACCATCAACGCATACCGTAGATGGTACCGAGATTTATACCGGCCGGATGATACCCGCCTAATTAGTTTAGACATTGCAAGAACCCCAAATGGCTCGCAAATCTTAGATAGCAATGGAAATCCACTGCAGCTAGCAACGGGTGATGGGTCTATTGTTGATATGAATCAAAATAGGTCTATCACCCTGAATCCGAAATTGGTATTCACGCAAGGCCGCACTAAGATTAGCTTAAACCTTCTTTATAATAATGGCGAAGGCCAAGGCTTTAATAACGCTAGGAGATATGCCCCAGATGGACGGGCCACTTCCTATACCAATTCCCTTACAAGTATTCTCAGTTTGAAGCGTTCTTTTGGCAATGATAAGGTTTTAAACTTGAGAGCATCTTATAGCGATAAAAGCTTTAATTCGTATTTATTTCAGGACTTATCTGATCCAGCCATTCAATTTTTTGGCGCATCAGACGATGTTACCGGCTTTAGTTTTGGTGCCACAGATAATGGAGAAAGTAAAAGCACCGAGCAGCAATTTATTGTATCTGGAGATTTTCAGTGGCAAATAAATAGTCGCAATGAGCTTAAAGCAGGCTTCCAGTTTCGACAAAGTAATTTTCAGGTATTTGATTTAGATCGCAGTTGGGCACAACCGAATAATCCAGATGAACTATTCTTGAATTTTCAGTTCCCTGATGTTAACAGATACCCATTTTTCGATCAATATTTAGAGGAATATGCTTCTCGGCAGCCAATTTTAGTACCAGAACTAGAGAGCATAAAGATAGATGACAGCTTGGATCAATCGCCAATTGAATGGGCTTGGTTTATTCAAGACAAATTGGAGTTCGATCAAAAACTGGTGGTTAAAGCGGGTTTGCGTTTTGAGTACTTCGATATTGGTGAGCGTGCAGTTATAGACCCTAGAACACCCACAGATCGTATCGGTAGCCCTGAGAATTTTAGAGAAGTTGAGCCGAAATTTTATGTGAGTCCACGTGTTGGAATTTCATATCCGATATCGGAAAAAGGTGCTTTTCGTATAGCATACGGGCATTTTGTGCAAATGACAGCGTACAATGAAATGTTAAAAAATCCAATTTTTGAAGAAATAAATGTGGGAAGACTAGAAGGCAGAGATGTTGGGAACCCTGACTTAGATGCGGAAAGGACCATTAAGTATGAAATGGGTTTGCAGCAACAATTAACCAATTTCTTAGCCTTAGACGTAACCTTATTCTACAAAAATACCCGAAACTTACTAGGGAGAGAACGCTTTGCTACACTAGACAATGTTCAATATAGCAGAAGAGAAAACAGAGATTTTGGGATAATACGTGGAGGTAGTTTAGCTTTTGCTACCCGGCCATCAGGAATGTTACTTTCTGCCAATTTAGATTTCACCTACTCAAATGCCGATGGGTCATCTTCTAGTCCAGATGATTTAGCCAACCTTGTAATTGCGGGTAGGTCTGGTGAATTAGGTGCATTGTTTATTGAGCGTAGGTTAAACCCACTGAACTGGGATCAAATGTTAACAGCAAACTTATCAGCTACTGTTGGTAAAGCTTCAAATTGGAGTTTAGGTTTTGTATCTCAATTTGCAAGTGGGCAGCCATTTTCGCCAACATTTTTAGACCCCAATAAGAACTTCCCAGCTAATGAATTTCTTAATGCAGAAAGTAAGCCAATGCTTTTTCGCTTTGACTTAAATGCTGAGAAACGCTTTAAACTTGGTGCTGCCCAATATGGCATGCGTCTGCAGGTTAACAACATATTCAATCATCTGAATCAGAATACAGTAAATAGCATTTCAGGAAATGCCTCAGATATAGTTCGCCTTGCCTCGGTGCAGCAAGATCGCAATTTAGTGAATCAATTTGTAGGGCTTTACACTCAGGGTCAGGAAGATATTTTCCCGCAATGGTATTCTGCACCACGTCAAATTTTACTAGCTCTAACGGTGAATTTCTAAAACAATGAAGAATCTTAACATGAAATCCATCTTCAATTTAAAGGCAACAATAGCGCTATTAGTACTATCTATTGCCACAACTTTCCCACTTAATGCGCAAGAAAAAAACCTTTCAAAAGAAGAGCAGATTGCAGAAAAAGCAAGAATTGAAACAGACAAAGCGATTAAGAAATACACAAAAACAGCACCTCCAACAGTAGCCAATTTGTCATTTCGAAATTTTGTACGTGGTGGGCTCATGAGCGGGAATTTATTGCAAGTACCTTATATAACCAATGTGAATTTGTCTGCCGGCTATTTTGGAGATGCAGTAAGCCCTAGCCGAATTATTTGGCCTAGAGGTTCTGGTGTAGAATATGGTCACACCATGAGCTTTTTGGTGGCAGGAAATGTAGCAGCTGATGACGGCACAGATTTATTCATTATTTCTGATAGCTATAACCGAAGCGGAGGCGATCAAAGCCCAGATGGTTCGCATAAATTTTTCTTCAATACGTTGCCTGGCTTTTACAACATGAATGGAGACCCAGGAACCAACAACAGGCTGAACAATAATCCTTCAGACCGTGCATTATTGGATGAAGCAGGGTTCTATTATGTAGGTGGATTAAACGAAGATTCTAATGAAAATGGCTTGTTGGATGATGGTGAAGATCTAAACCAAAATGAAAGCTTAGATACCGAATTGGTTAATTTTGTAGAGTATACAGCGCAGTCTAATTTTAAGGAAACTTGGCCGCAATTTTGGCCACCACAAAGTTATGTAGGCGACAATAGAGGCGAAAATAGTTTTGTACCAGGGCTGCGTGCAGGGCGTTGGAATGGCGCTTATGGCGCATTTGTACGTGGAGATCAAGAAGCTTTTTATAAAGCTGATGATCGTGACAATGATGAATTTAATTACTATCCGTTTTTAGATCAGGCAACGGGCCAGCCTGACAAACGTAGCTGGGCACAGGGTGGAAGAAGAGGCTTAGGCGTTGAAGTTTCAGTACGCCAATACCAATGGGCTAGTGTTCTAGCAGAAGATATATTAATTGCCACTTTTGACGTAGAGAATGTGAGTAGATTTGATATTCCTAGTACCATTATTTCTATGATGGTAGACTATGATATTGCGGGTTCAACTGGCGATAATCAAGCTCTTTTTGATACGGTAGATGACATAACTTACCAATGGATTAAAAGACCATTAGTAATTAATGGCTTTAGAGTGGGTTATGCTGGCGTTGGTTTTCTTGAAAGCCCGGGAATTGATACCGATGGTATTGATAACGATCGCGATAATTTGGTTGATGAAAGCCGAGAGAACGGCATTGATGATGACAATGACTGGCGAAATTGGATAGATGTAAATGGTAACGGTAAGTATGATAATGAAGATCTAAATAATAATTTTAGACTTGATGAGGGCGAAGATTTAGACGGTGATGGTAAGGTTACTATTGAACCAATAAATGACGATGTAGGCTCTGACGGACTAGGCCCGTTTGATGAGAATTATCCTGGACCAGACCCAGATGGAAGCGAAGCTAATGGAGTAGCTAATCTTGGTGAGCCAAACTTTGAATTTACTGACAATGATGAGATTGATCAGATTGGCTTAACCAACATGGTAATTCGCACACCAAGTGATTTTGATAGAGATTTGGATGATGATGAGCTCTTTTGGCGCGATTATATTCAACCTGTGGCTGAATCTGAATTTGTTGTTCCCACAGAGACCGCAGATGTAATTTATGTGTACAGTTCAGGTACAACTGAAATTAAAAAAGGCAATAGTCAGCGTTTTAGTTTGGCTTTTTTCTGTGGGAATGACTTCAACGACATGTTGCGAAATAAGCGAACTATGCAGAATATTTATGATGCCGATTATAATTTTGCGAGGCCGCCTAGAGAGCCATTTTTAACGGCAATTTCTGGAAATAAAAGAACCACATTAGTTTGGGAACAAAGTGCAGAGAGTTCAAGAGATCCTATCTATGGGTTCGATTTTGAAATGTATAAAGTTTATCGCTCAACAGATCCAGAATTCAACGAAATAAAGACCATAACCGACGCATTTGGAAATCCACTTTTGTGGGAACCACTACAAACAGCAACTGGTGATAAAGCGCAATTCGATCTGAAAAATGGGCTGTCTGGAGCTCATCCGGTTAGTGTAGAGGGCTTTGGGGTGAGTTACGATATGGGTGCAGATTCAGGTCTTAAATACAGCTTTGTAGACTCTACAGTAGAGAATGGCAGAACATACTACTACGCTGTTGTTAGTGTAGATCAAGGATACCATAGCAGCTTTTTTGGAGATGGAATTTCAGAATATGAAAATTTAGCCGAAATATCGCCTACAGAATCGGCTAAACTAATTGAAATAGATGCTTTTGACAGGCCAATTAATGTTGGTCAGAACTGTGCAGTTGTTGTTCCGCAGGCTGCTGCTGCTGGTTATTTACCAGCAAGACTAAATGAGGAGGGTATTCAGTATCCATCGGGTAATAGTACCGCAGCGTTAAATATAGATTTTCTTGTACCTGAAGATGCAAATCGGGAAAATTACACATACGAGTTTAGTTTTACGGATGATAACCGCTATTTCATAGCAGATTCGAGCTATTTAGAACATGGATTAACCAATGGGTTTACACTGAAAAACCTAACTACTAATGAGGTGTTAACAACGGTTTCAGGAGCTGGGGAAAGCTTATTTAGTGGGGTAGCACTTTCAGGGACATTATATGATGGAATGCGGTTTAGCATTTCAAATCCGGTTAGGCCAATACCATTAGCCGGAGATTGGTTAGGTAATGCTGCACAAAGAGTTAGATCTACAGTTGATATGTCGCTACAGCTAAATGGTGCCTTAGATATACCCAAAGATTTTGAAATACGAGTAGGTACGATTGGCGTTGACACAGCAGACGGTTTTAATGCACCTATAACTAACTTTGAGCTATTTGATGTAACCAATTTGAATAGTCCTATTAGAATGGTCTATTCTTTAACTGATGGTGCAGCGGTAGTTCCTGGAGATACCGTCAGGGGTATGCTTAGCCCTGGTGATAGAGTTACAGTACGTATAGCGCCCGTTCTTTCATTCACTGGAAGGGTGCTTTATACCAAATCTGCTTGGAGCTTTGATATAGGTTTAAGACCTAGAGATGAAGACAGAATGCAAGAATTAACCGATGGTTTAGTTGCACTTTATGACAGCCTTGGAGCCTACAATGTACGTGGATTTGGAAGCAGACCTTTTGGGCCAACTTTAACGATAAATGAGTACGAAGCCTTTGTAAAAACCATAAAACCATGGTTTGAAAACACCTTAGACTCATTAAATAGCATTCCTGCATTTGCAGCCTTTTTGCCATCATTGTCATTACCTGTTGAAACCCTTGAAGAAATTTTGGCAATAAACGAGGCATACATACCTAGAACTAATGACACTTATTACGTTAAAACAGCCAAACCGTTAACACGTGCAGATAAAATTCAGTTTAGTGTACAGGGAAATGAGCTAGCTGATACTTTAGATGAGTCCTTACTGGACAATATTTACACTGTGCCAGATCCTTACGTTGGTGTAAATAATTTAGAGCGTAGAAACCGCTTACTCAGTGGCAGATCTGAGCGCAGAATTGATTTTAGAAATCTACCAACAAATTGCACCATTAAAATATTCACGGTCAATGGTAGACTTGTAAAAACTTTAAACCATCAAGCGGGCACATTTGATAGTATTGCTTCTTGGAATATGCAGTCTGAAGATGGTTTAGAGGTGGCTTTTGGGGTGTATATCTACCATGTAGATGCACCAGGTATTGGCGAGAAAATTGGCCGTTTATCAATTATTAAATAGTTCTGGAAATATCAATGCGTAAAAAAATGATTCTTCGTTTCGCTTGTTTAGTATTTGTCATTAGTACATCTACTTTTGTTTGCGAACTAAATGCGCAAAATTTTGTTAGAAATGTTTCTAATAATGGTACTGTGGCAGCAGCTTTTCTAGAGATTGGAATAGGTGCAAGAGCAGAAGCCATGGGTGGTGCTTATGTTGCACAGCGAGGTAGCGCAGAAATGATCTATTGGAATGCTGCGGGTATTGCATTTAGTGATCAAGTACAAACCTCTTTTACCAATGCAGCTTGGCTTGCAGATATGAGTTTAGATTTTGGAAGCATTGTTGTTCCTTTAAAAAAAATAAAAGGTGCGGTAGGCATTGGTTTTACTACTTTAGGAGCACCCGAACAGGCTGTGCGAACGGTTGCACAACCCGAAGGAACAGGCGAGATGTATGACACAAGAGACTTTGCATTTAACCTTTCTTTTTCTTCTAAACTGGCTGATAATTTCTCAGTTGGCGTTACCACTAAATACATAAGTCAGCGTATTTATGCGGTAAGCGCAACCCAAATAGCCTTTGATGCAGGCATCCTTTATTTAACACCACTTAAAGGCTTAACTATGGGCGCTAGCTTATCTAATTTTGGTGGGGAAATGTCGCTTGGGGGTCGCTTACTTGATGACATTATTGATCCAGATGTAGCTAATGAAGGCGTTGAGAATATTCCCGTTTCATACAAAACTAGAGCTGAGGCTTTACCTCAAAACTTCCGGTTTGGTTTGGCTTATGAAACCCAATTTGCTAATGATTTTGCACTTATAACGGCCGTTGATTTACTACACCCAAGAGCTGCAACCGAATCTATAAATCTTGGGGCTGAGCTCGGATTCAAAAAGTTGCTTTTCATAAGAGGGGGCTTTCAAAATCTTTTTGAGCGCTATGCTATAAATGGCCTCACTCTGGGCGCAGGCTTGCAATATATGCTCCCAAACCGCAGCACATTTACCATGGACTATGCTTGGTCTGATTGGGGTATTCTCAATCAAACGCACCGTATATCGGTGGGCATTTCCTTTTGATTTAAACTGATTTTCACATACCAACACCCACAAATAAATCAATGAAAACTCGATACAATACACTGTCAAAAGCTTTGTTCGCTTTGGTTCTGGCTTTTTGCCTTTCAACCAACGTATTCGGACAACAACTAGATGTTCAGTACGGTAGTGCTTCTAAGCAACTACTCGGTGCACAATATGATGAAGTACTATCTAAAGCAGATGGTAGTCAAGAACTAATTAAGAAATTGGTTGCAGATATTTTTCGTGCACCAAAAAATGTAGTTACTCCACCAAGCCGTTTCCAGCCAAATGCTGTTGATAGCCGCGATGAAGTTGAACCTAACAATTTTTTCCCAACAGCAGACGAATTAACAGCTGCTGATCAAGGCAAGCTAATTAAAGCTTCTTTTAGTTCTAGTACAGACGTTGATGTGTACAAATTTGTAGTTGATACTACCAAAATGTACTACATCTCATCAACGCATTCTTTTCTAATAGATGGTACTGATGATCTTTCTATGCAAATTCGTTTATATCATGAGTCAGATTTAGATACAACTTCAGTTACTGGCCAAGCTGGTATTGCAGGAAATGATAAAGGCTCGGGAGACATAACTGGCCCTGACCCAGACGGAAGAAGTGGTTCTGGTGATTTCCGTCTAACAGGCTGGGTTGCCCCAGTAAATCCGGCTACTGGTACCGCTATAACTGGTACCTATTACTTAGTTATTTCTAATGAAAAGCAGACTGAAGGCAGCTATTTCATGACTTTTTATACCGTTGCCTTAGCTGATTATGCGGAAAAGGCTGAACCAAACGATACCTTTGCTCAAGCTGCAGTAAATCCAAATACACTGCTTCCTGCAGATGGTATTGCACGTTCTTATATGATTTTTAATCCAGACTCGTTAGTGCCACTTCCTGCAACGGTATTCCCTAAGCAAACCAATGCTACGTTCAACAGCCAGTTGTTACGCCGTGGCGAGAGTGATGTAGATTTCTTTGCAATTGACGCTCGTGGCAAAGTTGGCCAAAAACTGGTTATAGAAACTATGCCTTACCATGGCTGGTATCGCGACAATTTCGGCAATATGGCTATGGGCGGCTCTCGTATGTCTGATACGAAAATGACCTTGTTTAAACCAGATGGTGCTACAGAAATTGCTACCGATGATGATGGTGCTCGTGAAAGACAAGATGGACCAAATAACATTTTCTCAAGAATATCACACACTATTACCGATGACGATTTCCACTGGTTAGCAATGACTGGTTGGGCATCTACATTCTACGATTTTACGTCTATGAGTAACAGTGATCCAGGGCGGATGATGTACAAAATATACGCTTATATAGCTGTTACCGACCCAAACGAAATTGAGCCAAACAACGAAGTAGCTACGGCAACAACCATTGAAACTAGAAGAGATACCACATTCTCAGGCTCTCTTACTTCTGGCGATGTTGATATGTTCCGTGTGTTTATGCACGAGCTACGTATGTATCACTTATTCTCGACGAACAGCACTCTAACTGCTCCATTAAATGTGGAAATTTATCAAGAACTAGAAGACGAAAATGGTGTTAAAACACTATCTGATGACTTGTTAGCTGGAAGTAATGTAGCTAATGGAAATGAGTTTCAGGTTGCTGGCTTTATTCCACCAACTTCTGGTGCTTACTTAGTAAAGCTAACTTCATCTTCAACGGGGGATTATAAATTCGCTGTTTACGATGATGAGATTTATGGCCGTAGAGTTAAAAATGAGCCAGATAATACAAGAGCTGAAGCCTTAGCTCTAGATGCGATTTCTGTAGGAATTGGTTCTCCAAAGCAAGAAGGGATGATTTTTCCAGCTGGTGATGTAGATCATTATTATTTCACTGGTGTTGCTGGCCAACAAGTGGCTATTAAATTACAATCTGTGGCAAATGCATTAAATGGCACAGATTTTAACGCTATTGTGAATTTATTAGATGCAGACTTGAATGTTTTAGCTTCAGGAACAGATGCTTCAAATAGTTATTCTAGCGTAAATTTCACACTTCCTTCAAATGCAACTTATGTACTGCAAATAGCTGCTGGGTCTGGTACAAGCACTGACCTTGGCAATAGTAATGTTGGGATGTATACACTTAATGTTGGTGATCCAGTTCGTGAAGCAGAGCCTAACAACCTAGCTTCTCAAGCAACTGTTTTACTAGATGGTTTCTTTGCGGCTTCACTTCCTGCGGGCGACGTAGATTATTACCGAATTCCTGTTCAAGCGGGCCATATTTATCATGTTCGCTCTACAAACAATACCTTTTTGAGTGCAGCAGATGTGGATCTTTTCAATGCAAATGACCCAACTACCTCATTACATGACGATTCTAACTGGCATAGTCGTTACAGCAGTAACAACTTTAAGCTAAATATTGTAGCTGAGCAAGATGGTGCTTTCTTAGTTAAAGTATCTGCTGAGACTGCTGGGCAAGGAGAGGGAGACTATGAAATACATATCAAAAGTAACCCAATAGAAGGTTTAAAAGACACTTTTGAGCCAAACAATACTATTGAAGAGGCAGATGTAATTGGCAATATTAATCCAGATGGTACAATCAGATCTTCAATGCTTTACAATGCAGAAGATGCCAAATTCTTTGACGATGAAGACATCTACCGTGTTGAGGTTAAAGCTGGTAAAACGCTGGTTTGTGAGTCTATTCCATTTGATGGTGAATTCTGGGCTCGCGATACAGATATGTATATGTTCTTGTATGATTCTGCGGGAAATGTTTTAGCTGAAAATGACGACGATGGCTTCGATTGGCATTCAAAAATAAGCTACAATGTTGAAACTGACGGTGTGTACTACTTCAAAATACGTTCTCAAGATTTCGGTAGTGCTAGTGATAGAGATCCATCTAGAGCAGAATACAAGTTCAGTATTAGCTACACTTCAGAAGAAATTGAAGACAATAATACTGTGGCTGCAGCATCTTCAAATATCTTAACAGACCAAGGTTTTGTTAATGCAGATATGTCGGCTGATGACGACACCGATGTCTTCCGTCTAGACCTAAAAGCTGGTTTTAGCTATAATGTTCGTACTTACAGAAGTGAAGAAATGGGTTCTTTTACCCGCTCTGAAAGTCAGTTGGTGAAAGCTTCTGCTCCTACCGTAGATATCACAAATGAAGGTAATAGTGATGACCCTAGATGGGTTGACCGAAATAGCGGTGGTAATGTGAAACTAAATATTATGCCTACAGCTGACGAAACCTACTACCTAATTCTGAAATCTCCAGGTTCAGAAAACCTAGGTTCTGAAGGTGGTACCTATAGAATTGAAATGGTATCTACAGAAATAGCACCTCTTGCTGAGTTTAATGAGCCGAACAATACTATAGCTGAAGCAGCAACTTTAGGCGATTTCCTAATTGATGGTAAATTATATGATGGTATGTTGTACAATGCTAACGATGCAGCTTTTCATGACGACTTAGATTACTTCCAAGTTACCTTAAATGCTGGTGATAGTGTTGCTGCTGAAATTCATCCTTTCTTTGGCGAGAACTACCAACGTGTTTTTGACGGCTATATGTATCTATACGATGCAGCAGGAAATGAACTAGCAAGTGACGACGACGGTGGTTCAGATTGGTTATCAAAAATCACTTTTGTAGCCCCAACAGCTGGTAAATATTATTTCTTAGTTCTAAGTAATGATACCCAAGTTGCGCCAAGAACACCAGGTGAAAGCCGTTGGAGAGATCCTTCTCGTGGTGCTTACAAATTTAGCATCACTGACCTAAAGGGCACTATAACAGATATTACTGAAGTTGCTGAGTTGCCAACAGATTTCAAGTTAGAGCAAAACTATCCAAATCCATTCAATCCAACCACCACCATTCGTTATTCATTGCCGCAAGCTAATACGGTAAGTCTAACGGTGTTCAATATGTTGGGCCAACGAGTGGCAACTTTAGTAAACGCACAGCAATCGGCTGGTACATACAGTGTAAACTTTAATGCGGCTAACCTTTCTTCTGGTGTGTACTTCTACCGATTACAATCTGGTAAGCAAGTAAGCGTTCAGAAAATGCTGCTACTTAAATAAAAGCAACGCGCCATTGAATACTTAAAGCTGAGGAATAATGCTGAAACACCATCTTATTTCTCAGTTTTCTTAAAAAAATAAGTAAAACCAAACCTGTGCCTAACTATTCAAGAGATAGCAAGTTTGGGCTTTACCAATTTTGATTTCCAATCCACAAAATGATTCAAATACCGATAAAAAAAAACCTGCTTATACTCACAATATTTTTTGTGGGAATACTATTTAGTTCTTGTGAAAATACTAATACAAAAAATGTACAAGCTTCAAAAAATACGGGAAGTACAGTTATTGCAAAGGTAGAAGATGCGGCTATTACACAATTTATGGTTGAGCGAGAATTACGCTTTGGAATAGATAAAAAAGTAGATCCCAACCAATTATTAACGTGGAAAATTTATGAACATACCTTAGCCAATTCTCTACGAGCTAAAGGCTATGACAAAGAAAATGCTTTTTTAGATGCGGCAAAAGCCTTTAGACACGAAGCCCTTGTAGAGGAGGTTTTTCAGCAAGAGGTGTCAGATAAAGTGAGAGTAACAGATGAAGAAATTAAAAATGAAATTGCTAAGCGGAATGTGAAATTTGCTTTTCGTTTTTTCCCCTTACAAAATGAAAAAGATGGTTTTGGGAAAAGAGAATTATGGCTAAAAACCTCTTATGATAGTCTATTAAAGAGCAATTATATAAGTACAAATGAAATAGCTGCACTATCTCAGAATTGGCAATCGCCATTAATTGATGCCTACGAGATAGACGCTGAATTACTAAAAGAATTACAAAATCTACTTATAGGCGAACCTTCCCAGCCCATAAATTATCAAGGGCAATGGGTGCTATTTGAGGTAACTGATATTCGCAGAAAACCAATTGGTGATTGGGAATTGAAGGAACAGTGTGAATCTGCCCATAAAGTGGTTTGGAACACAAAAGCAATGCTAAGTGCAACAAATTATGTAGATAGCCTAATGAGTCCATTAGAAGTGCGCACTCATAGAGCTGTTTTTGAGCTGCTTAGTGAACAATTATATCCCGTTCTAAAAGAGCAGACACCGGTTCGGTCACTGGCGTTTTTGATGAAATATGATGCGTTTTATCAAGAAAGACTGCAAAGCTTAACACCGCAAAAAAATCAAATCTTAAGCAGTTGGAAGGACGGAAACCTTAGTATTAATGCATTTTTGGAGGACTGGATACCAGGACTTTATCCACTTAGATTTGAGTCAAAATTATCCTTTAAAACAGCATTATCAGATGCCATAGCACTGCTCATAAGAGATAAAAAACTGCTGACATTAGCCGCTAATAAATCAGATATACAAAGTGATTCTTTGCTAGCTGAGCTACGATTGAGAGAAGATAAATGGCTTTTTGAGCAATATAAAAATAGGCAGTTAAAACAAATTTTGGCAGATACGCTTTTCTTGATAGAATGGTACGATGCAGAAATAGCTAAACGTGGCTTGAATGCCTTGCCATTTACCACGCTAGAAGAACAAGCAAAAAACCGACTTGTACAACGACTCTTAGCAAAAAAATTACAAACTGAAGCAGTTAAGCTTAGCCACGAAACAGCAATTACTAAATACCCAGAAGCGTGGAGTGCACTGACTACTAAAATTCAGCAACAGAACGCAAAGCATATAGACACCGACTTTAAAACCGCGCAACTTTTCAAAAATTACGCAAATAGACCAGCCTGGCCATCTATAGACCCCATTTGGTTACAACTACCTTCTCAATAATCCTATGCCAAACTACCGCTTACTTTTACTGACATTATGCTATTCAGCATTGCTCTTTTTCGGACATTCAGAGCTTAGTGCTCAAGTACTTTTTGAAGATCAATTTACGCGAACCACAGTTGGTTCAGAATGGACCATTCTCGATGATGTTTTACCACAATCTGGGCCAAGTAATTGGTTTATAGAAAATGGTGTTTTGCGCCAATCAGCAAATATTTGGTCGTATGCAGATGAGGCTAGAGAAACTAAATATCATTTGGGCACCAAGGTTGTTTTAGGCTCATACGATTGGAGTAATTACACCCTAAATGCAATTGCATCTAGTACAGATAATGATGGTTTAGGCTTGATTGCTCGGTATCAAGATGAGCGAAATTATTATCGTTTATTGTTAATGAATGATCCAAATTGGTCAGGAATTGACAGCAATGGGGTTAAAATTGGTCAACCTATTCAACGATTACAGAAATTTGTAGATGGCGAACCTATCACCCTTGTCGAGAATAGAGTTAATGCCGCATATCCAGGAACTTGGTTTGCTATGAGTTTATCGGTTAAAGGCGATTCATTAGTTGCGTACCTGAATGGAGATCAAATTTTAGCAGCTGTAGATACAACGTATTCTAAAGGGAAAGTAGGCTTGCTGAGTTATGCGAATAGCGGGCTTAATTACGACAGTGTTAGGGTTGCAACCGACGAACTGATCTATTCGCAGCCAGAAAGGGCTATTCAATATAATTATCAACGCATAGTTGAGCGGGCACCCTATATCCAACTTCCCGAACAAACTTCTGTACATATTGCTTGGCGGACAACCATCGCTGACGTTGGGAAAGTTCGCTATGGTTTAGACAAAGATGAGTTGCTTAATGAAGTAGTTGAAACGGAGGCCCTACAAAAGCATTTGATAAAATTAGAAGGCTTGCAACCGGCAACTCGTTATTGGTATCAAGTATTAACTGACCAAGGTATAGTATTAGAATTGGCCTATTTCTACACGAAGCCTGAAGAGACAGAGCCTGACTTCAGTTTCTTTTTATTGGGCGATAGCGGCGTAAATACCCCAATACAACACAAAGTAAGCGACCAGATGTGGGCAGAGTTTCGAAGAAATCCAGTAGATTTTATGGTGCATGTGGGCGATGTGCATCAGGGTAATGGAGATGGCTATGATGACGTTTATTTCAAGCCCTATGAAAAACTACTTCAGCACTTAAATGTTTTCACAGCTATTGGCAATCATGATACCTACACGCTGAACGCTGTGCCTTACTTGGAAAGCTTCTATTTACCCTTTAACAATCCGTTAAATACCGAGCGTTATTACAGTTTCCGCTGGGGTAAAGCCTTCTTTATAAATCTTGATACGAATATAGATTATTCGCCAGATTCCCCACAATACGCCTTTCTAATTGACCAGCTAAATAGCGATGAGCGTAAATCGGCAACTTGGACCTTTGTTTATGCACATCATCCACCTTATTCAGAATACTGGATAAATTACGATGGAGAGCCAAATGTGAGAAATTATTTGCTACCAGTTTTTGAAGAATATCAAGTAGATTTAGTGATGAGTGGGCATACGCATAGCTATGAACGTGGCGAAAAAGAGCATGTACATTATCTTGTAAGCGGTGGCGGAGGTGGTAGCCTAGATGATTTCTTTGTGGATCACCCACATATTGAAGTATCAGAAAAGAAGTTTCATTTCACTAGAATTGATGTAAGAAATGAACAAATGAAAATAACAGCTATTGACGAAAATGGGCTAATTTTTGATAGAGATGCATTTAGTAAACGCATCAATACATTTGTGGAAGAACATGAACAAAAGCCCGTAAAAAGGGTATTAAATCAAAATTATCCGAATCCATTTAATCCAAGCACAACCATACAATTTAGCTTGGAATCGCCAGCTGTTGTTCGTTTAGAATTGGTAGACACATTAGGTAAAGTCATAAGAATTATTCAGCCAGACCGCCGATTTATAGCTGGTGAGCACCCTATCACTTTTGAAGCAACAGACCTACCAAGTGGTGTGTACACTTATCGCCTTTTTTTAAATGGATTTTTAAAAGAATCCAAAAGAATGACCCTTTTAAAATAATCCTAACATTTAATAATAGTGAAAATGAAAGCAACGCTAATCAGCTTTATACTATCCATCTTGGTTTTAATGGGAACGCCTTTCGGAAGTTATGCACAGTTTAGAGGCCAATTAACCAAAGATGTAGAAATGGGTGAATTTAAAGTAGCTCCTTATCTTCAATTTGGTACCAAAAACTCTATGGTTATTATGTGGGAAACCCATGAGCCCTCAACTTCAACAGTATTATTTGGGAAAGCAAGACTAGGTGATTTGGTTCCTAACCTTGAGCAAAAGCAAGGCAACGATAGCCTAAAAACCATGCACGAAATAGTGCTTAGTGGTTTAACTGCTGAGACTAAGTATATGTGGAAGGTGCAAACAACCACGGCCACGGAAAAAACTATTGAAAGCGAACACTCAACTTTTAGTACATCGGTAAATGATGATACGGCCTATGGTTTTATTCTTTATGGAGATTCTCAATCGAACCCAAAAGTGTGGGGACAAGTAGCTACACTTGGTTGGTTGCAACGTCCAAATTTCGGGCTTTTAGCCGGAGATCTTGTTGATAGAGGTGGTATGAATGATGATTGGTTGGATGAGTTCTTCCCGCCAGCACATATTTTCATGAATCGCTATCCGTTGTATTCGGTAATTGGAAATCATGAAGATGATCACCCTAATTACTATAAGTATATGCACAACCCGGCGCCAGAATACTACTATACCTTTACCTACGGCAATGCGCAATATTTTATGATTGATACCAACCGAGATGTTTCGGAAGGTAGTGAGCAGTACGATTGGCTTGAATGGGAATTAGCCAAATCTACAGCTACTTGGAAATTTGTAGTACATCACCACCCACCTTATTCTAGTGAAGAAAATGACCATGGGGATAGCTGGACTGGTTTAAGCACTAAAGGCACTGAAGCACGCAACTTAATTCCATTGTATGAAATGTATGGCGTTGACTTTTGTTTCTTTGGTCATGTTCACATGTATGAGCGAACCTGGCCAATTTTTCAGGGTGCTGTTAATCAAGAAAATGGAGTGGTTTACATCAATTCTGGTGGCGCCGGTGGTGGATTAGAAAATTTTGATCCAGTGCGTTCTTGGTTTACTAAAAAAGTGAAGTCAACCCATCATTTGTGCTATTTCACCGTTCACGATAATAGCGTTTCCTTCCAAGCCATTGATAATGAAGGGGTGTTATTTGATAGTTTTGAATTAACAAAGGAAAAGGGAATACATGGTCAAAAAGCAGAAGTTCGCCTACCACCTCCACCTAGAGTAACTCGTGAAAACCCACTATTCTTAGATACGAAAGAGATAAAAATGCGTGCAGCCTTAGAAGACCTCACCATTAGGTATACTTTAGACGGCAGTACGCCAAACATGAAATCAACAGCTTATGAAAAACCATTTTCTGTAAATAAAACAACGACAATTAAGGCCATTGCCTTCTCAAAAGACGGTATAGGTTCTAGACTTGTAGAGCGCATTGTTACAAAAGCTCGTTTAGTTGATGCACAAAATTTGGACAATCCTAGCAAAGGCTTACAGTTTAAATTATACGTAGTACCCGAGGCAGAAATGAGTGGTTTTGATGCTGCTGTAATTGATGGAACTTGGGATGAATTACTATCAAAAAATAATTTAACTCCCAAGAACGAGGGCGTAATTTCTTCAATCGGATTAAAAGAAACTGGAAATCCAGAGAGTTATTTCAGCTTGGTTATTCAAGGCTTTGTTGATGTCCCAGAAGATGGTATTTATGGCTTTTATACCAACTCAGATGATGGGTCTAAACTGTTCATAAATGATAAGCTAATTGTAGACAATGGTGGTTATCACGGTGGTACTGTTAAGAAAGGGCAGGCAGCCTTAAAAAAAGGATTTCATCAACTTCGAGTTACGTACTTCCAAGGCAGTGGTAGTTATGATTTATCCGCAGGTTGGATTTCTCCTAGTGGTGTAGAGCAACCTATACCAATGTTCAAGCTTTTTCATTAATGCAGATCTCACTTACACTCTCAATTTTTATTTAATACAATTACCATAATGTTCGTAGCAAAAAACTTATTTACACCAGGCCCACTTACTACCAGCGATTCGGTTAAGAAAGCCATGCTTATTGATTTGGGATCTCGGGATAGCAGCTTTATTGAATTGGTTGCTTCCATCAGAAATCAGTTGCTTAGCCTTGCGGGTACTAAAAAAGGAGCTTATGAAGCTGTGCTAATGCAGGGCAGTGGAACCTTTAGCTTGGAGGCGGTTATTTCTAGTGGGCTCTCTTCCAATGGGGAAGTGCTTTGCTTGGTTAATGGCGCTTATGGGAAAAGGGTATCAGAAATGGCCAAAGTTTTAGGAATTCCACATCAGATTTTAGCTTACCCAGAAAATAAATCCATACCTGCTGAAGATGTTCAAAAAGCGCTCAAAAAAAACCCAGCAATAGAAATGGTTTCGGTGGCTCATTGCGAAACTACCACAGGTATAATGAATGCTATTGAAACCATAGGGGAAGTCTGTAAAGGCTTCCCAAAAGTGAATTATTTCGTCGATGCAATGAGCACCTTTGGTGCGGTTCCTATAAATGTTGAGGAAATAGGTATCGACTATTTGGTTTCCTCAGCCAATAAATGCATCCAGGGGGTACCTGGCTTTGCTTTTGTGATAGCTAAAACTGCGGTATTAGAAAAAACCAAAGGTTATGCGAGATCGCTTTCCTTCGATTTATTTAGCCAATGGAAAGGACTTGAAAACAATGGGCAATTCAGGTATACCCCGCCAACGCATACGCTTTTAGCCTTTGCGAAAGCCTTGGAAGAGCTTGAGCAAGAGGGTGGAGTAATAGGGCGTGCTTATCGATACAAAAAGAATAATTCCATTTTGCTAAATGGTATGGTGGCAAAAGGCTATAAACCTTTTATAGATGCTGAAAACAGAGGCTATATCATTACTTCATTTTTATACCCTGAGAATAATGATTTCAATTTCACCCACTTTTATGAAGATTTGGCCAACAAAGGCCACATTATTTATCCAGGTAAACTTACCCATACCAACTGTTTTAGAATTGGCAATATTGGGCATTTATTTGAAACCGATATAGCAGCTCTACTCCAAGATATTCCTAATACGTAACGGCATAAAATGCTTTTACTCAGCATTATTAATCTTCTCATAACAAATAATTCTTACCTACTATCTTATGAATTTTTCTTACAAAAGAACCTATACCGGACAAATTACCGCTGTCATTTTTGATTGGGCTGGTACTACTGTCGATTTTGGTTGCATGGCACCAGCACAAGTTTTTGCAGAAATCTTTTCCCAAAAAGGCGTTCAAATAACTTCAAGCGAAGCTCGTGAACCAATGGGTTTACAAAAACGTGATCATATTGCCGCAATTGCAGCTATGCCACCTGTAGCAAAACAATGGAAGGAAGTGCATAATCGTGAAATTAACGAAGCTGATATCGACGAAATGTTCCACAATTTTGTGCCCTTGCAACAACGCGTAGTACGCAACCATGCAAATGTTATTGATGGCGTAAAAGAAGTCGTTGAAGAGCTGAAAGAAGCAGGTATAAAAATTGGTTCTACCACAGGCTATACCGGCGCTATCATGGATGTAGTAACACCAATTGCCAAAGAACAAGGCTATGAACCAGACTATTTGGTAACAGGTGATTGGAAACCAGCTGGCCGCCCTGCACCTTGGATGCTTTTTGAGAATTTAAGGCAGTTGGGAATCTATCCGCTAGAGAGTGTAGTGAAAGTTGGCGACACACTGCCTGATGTTGAAGAAGGCTTAAACGCAGGCGTATGGTCTGTTGCTGTTGTAGACTCTAGCAACGAAGTGGGAATGACCTTTGAAGCTTGGAGTGAGCTAACGGAACAAGAAAAAGAAGCCATTAGAAAACCCGTTCGAGTTAAATTTCAACGTGCCGGCGCACATTATGTAATTGATAGTTTAGACGAACTAGTAGACGTTATCGACGACATTGAATGGGAATTATCTAACGGCAACAAACCCTAAATACACTAGTTAAAGCCCTAATTTTACCCAGCCAAAAGGTAAAATATCCCCGTAAAAACAAAGACCTAATTAGAGAGCAAATCAAGATTGCGCCCTAATTGCATAAAGCCTTCCTATGATGAATACATCCGAGAAACAAGCCGCTAATATGCTCCGTTGCTGGAGCGATCAATCTGCGTATAAACCTATTGAAGTGGTGCGTACTGAAGGCTGCTATTTAATCACCAAAGACGGCCGAAGAATCTTCGATCTGCGCTCTGCTCATGAAACCAATAATCTGGGCTTTAATAACCCTAGAGTACTGGCAGCTATGAAGAAGCAAATGGATAAGGTTATTTATGTAACCGATGATTTCGCTACAGAAGCAACAGCTGAATTAGCCGAGAAGCTTTGCAATCTAGTCCCTGGAAAACCTGGTAAAAAACTATGGTTTGGCCAAAGTGGTGCATCAGCAATTGAAGCTGCTATCAAAATTGCTCGGTTTTATAGCTACAACAATATGATGAAAAACGGTATTAAGTGGCTAGATGGTAGTAAGCTATACCCATACCCATATAAAATCATTTCTAGATACCGTTCATGGCATGGCGCAACAACAGGGGCCGCTTCGGTTAGTGGCGATCCTAGGCGCTGGTTTGGCGAGCCTTTTAACATGCCTGGCGTAGTGTTCGCCCCTGATGCATATTGCTATAGACCCATGGTTAAGGGGAAGTCTGATTCTGTGATGAGCGCCGAAGATTGTGCGGAAGCATCAGCCGATTATATGGAGCAAATCATAGAATTCGAAGGCGGTTCTGGCCATGTTTCTGCCGTTATCATTGAAACCGTTGTAGGCTCAAATGGCATTATTCCGCCACCCGCAAATTATATAAAACGTATCAGAGAAATTTGCGACAAATCGAATTTGCTACTGATCTGTGATGAAACCATGACAGGTATGGGAAGAACGGGCAAGTTCTTCTCTTTTGAGCATTATGAAATTGAGCCAGATATTGTTGTTGTAGGTAAAGCGCTAGGTGCTTATTGCCCAATTAGTGCCGTAATTATGCAAGAACATGTAGCTAAAACCTTCGATGATAATATTTTTGGGCATGGACAAAGTTTTTCTGGCCATGCCTTAGCGTGTTCTGCAGCACTTGAAAGTATTCGTATCCTTGAAGAAGATCAGCTACTAACCCATGTTACAGAAATGGGCAATTATATAGGGCAAAGGCTCCATCAAATTGCTAAAAATCACCCATCTGTTGGGGATGTTAGAGGTTTAGGTATGTTCTGGACTATTGAGTTAGTGGAAGACAAAATCACTAAAAAACCCTTACGTAAATTCACACAAAAATACGATCACACAGTTGTTTCTGATATCGCTGAATTTCTGCTAAATAAAAAGAATATCTACATTCCATCAGATAAGTTTGGAATCTGGTTTGTACCACCACTTGTGGCTACAAAAGAGGAAATAGATTACGTATTAGACGCCATAGATGAAGCGCTAAAGCTCAGTGATATGAATTCCTGGAAACCTTCTCATTAAAATTTAAATGGTCTAATATCATAGTTCTATCCTCACTTTTTATGAAAAATCCTGAGCGTAATTTTCCACCAATACTTTATATGTATTCCTATGAATAATGACCAAGATCACAAAACAGATTTTAGCTCAGAAGGCGATTTAAATACCTCAAACAATAGAAATTTATGGACTAAACGCCATATTTCTGGAAAGGGAGAAACAGAAAAACTGCTAGCTGAAGACGCAACCTATTTCTTGCATCAATCGCTATCAACGCCCTGCTTAAACGTGCTAGAACGCAGTGTCGGAGCTACTATAACGGATATTGAAGGCAGAACCTACCTCGACTTTCATGGCAATTATATTCACAATGTAGGCTTTGGTCATCCCAAAATTATCGAAGCCATAACGCAGCAATTAAAAATACTTTCTTTTAGCACCAGACGTTACACTAATAAAAAGGCTATTGAACTAGCCAAAAGTCTAACTACTAAAGCGACAGATCCATTGAGTAGGGTATTGTTTGCACCCGGTGGAGCAGAAGCAATTGGTATGGCATTAAAAATTGCACGTATGGCAACTGGTAGGCACAAAACCATCTCTATGTGGGACTCTTTTCACGGTGCGTCGTTAGAAACTATTTCTATTGGTGGAGAGGCAATTTTCCGAAATAATATCGGTCCTTTATTACCAGGAACAGAGCATGTTCCTCCACCAAACCCGTCTGAATGCCCATTTAAATGTGGGAAAAATTGTTCATCGGCATGTGCCGATTATGTGGAGTACGTACTAGAAAAAGAAGGGGATGTAGCTGCAGTAATAGCAGAAACTGTTCGTTCAGCGCCTTTTATTCCGCCTAAAAAGTATTGGAAAAAAATTAGGGCTGCCTGTGATAAATATGGCGCTTTATTAATACTCGATGAAATACCTCACGCACTTGGCAGAACAGGTAAATGGTTCACATTTGAGCATTATGATATTGTTCCTGATATGGTGGTCATCGGTAAAGCACTTGGTGGGGGAATATTCCCATTAGCAGCTTTAATAGCTAGAGAAGAGCTGAACGACGTAGTAAAAAATAGATCAATTGGTCATTTTACACACGAGAAAAATCCGGTTGCGGCGGCGGCGGCTTTAGCCCTGATTGAGGTGATAGAAACAGAGAGTTTATTAGAAGTGGTAACCGCTAAACAAGAGTATTGTTTGGTGAAAATGCACGAGATTCAAAAAAGTTGCGATTGGGTATATGACGTTCGTGCTATGGGCTTACTTATGGGCATAGAACTTAGAAATCCAAAAACGGTTGAAAAAGCTAAAGATTTGGCGGATAAGGTTATGTACCAATGTATGGAGATGGGTTTGAGCTTCAAAATATCTATGGGTTGTATTATAAACTTAACGCCGCCGATGAATGTGAGCTTTGAGGAATTAGACACGGCATTTAGTATTATCACAAACGCGTTAAACCATGTTCTAGCCAAATATCAACATGACTAATACCTCGTCAAATTCTAGTAATCTTCATCCAGTAAGTCGATGGCTGCAAAAGCAAAATACTTGGGTATTCTCCCTTTTTGCCATTAGTGCTTCCTTCTTGACTTATGCATGCATGTATGCATTTAGGAAGCCATACTCTGCAGCTGCTTTTGATGGACTAGAATTATTTGGACTAGAGTTCAAAACGGTGCTAATAATTAGCCAAGTGTTGGGCTATACTTGCTCAAAATTTTTGGGTATTAAAGTAGTATCAGAAATGCTACCCCACAGACGAATTGCAGCAATATTTGGCTTAATTGTAATTTCAGAAATAGCCTTATTTGGTTTATGGAAAGCACCTATTTCATGGGCTTGGTTTTTTTTATTTACCAATGGATTACCCTTAGGTATAGTATGGGGGCTAGTATTCTCTTTTTTAGAAGGAAGACGGAATACAGAATTACTAGGCGCAGGACTTAGCATTAGTTTTATTGTCTCTTCTGGTGTAGTAAAAAGTGTCGGGAAGTTTATGATACTAAACCTAGGTATAAGCGAGTTTGCTATGCCTTTTTACACCGGTGTATTGTTTATACCGTTGCTATTATTTTCGCTTTGGATGCTTCACAAAATCCCACCACCAACCAAAGAGGACATTGAAGAGCGCACCGAACGGATTCCAATGAATCGAGCCCAAAGAAAAGCTTTCTTTATTCAATTTTGGCCTGGATTAATAGTCCTAACGATTATATATATGGCCTTGACAGCCTACCGAGATTTACGCGATAATTATGCTCTGGAAATATTTGAAGGATTGGGCTATGTTGACGATGCTGCGGTATTCACCCAAACAGAAGTACCAATTGCAATAATAGTTCTGATAGTCATTGCATCGCTAATGTTCATCAGAAATAATGCAAAAGCCTTAATGATTAATCATTACATCATTGGTTTTGGTATTGGTTTGATCGGAATAGCGACAGTCGCATTCTCTCTGCAGTGGATCTCGCCCTATTTTTGGATGGTTTTTGTGGGGCTAGGTTCCTACTTAGGTTATGTTCCCTTTAATTGTATCCTTTTTGATCGTTTCATTGCCACATATAAACAAGCTGCAAATGCAGGATTTCTGATCTATGTAGCAGATTCCTTTGGTTATCTCTCAAGTATAAGTCTACTGTTGTTTAAGAATTTTTTGCAACCAAACATTAGCTGGTACCAGTTTTTTGTAGAGTTTTCCTTAATAATGAGCGCTATAGGTGTAGTGTTCACCATTATTTCAGGTATCTATTTCTCTAGGATATTAAAAACCTATTAGAGCAGTATTTCCTGTTAGTAGAGACGCGTTCCAATGCGTCTTTACAATGATACTATAAAATCAAAATACCACACAACTACCCAGCAAGCTGTTCTTTAGCTGCTTCATAAGCCTTTTCTAGATGATCTAGAGTGGCATAGCCACGGCATAGCTGCACGCCGCTCATCTTTTCTTCGTCAATGAGAAATACGGTGG
>Ga0306871_1000177_pt1 | contig 25340 bp, 27 predicted proteins | sample AntRauMeHopE1497_FD_190447 | JGI IMG/M metagenome (GOLD analysis project Ga0306871, IMG submission 190447) | Saline lake microbial communities from Rauer Islands, Antarctica - Metagenome Hop E1 #497 (v2) (version 2) | ecosystem: Environmental > Aquatic > Non-marine Saline and Alkaline > Saline ... | reverse complement strand
CGATAAACTCTTTCGGGAAGGTGATTTCCCCGCCAGCTCCACCGCCACCACCCGTGCTACCACCTAAGAAACCAGGCATTAGCTAGTACCTCTTTCGTAAAGTAAGACTAGTAGTAGAATAGCATATGCTAAGGTAATGTGCTGTTGAAATTTTATACACCTAACCACCAACTAGTCGACACCGCCAAGGTCCCGAAGGGCCCTGTGGGGCCTGTGATTCCTTGAGTTCCTCCGGCTGTCTCAACAAATACACCGTTATTGTAGACATATGTTTTTGCAGTGTTGGTGTCAAACCAAGCGTCCCCGTTGGTTGATGTCTCGATAGCGGGTTGCTGAGCGCTGGCTGTAAATTTCCCAACAGGACCCAGAGGACCAGTTGGCCCTGGGAGATCTGATTGCGCACCTGTAGACCCGGTAGGTCCGGTTTGCCCCCGTGGGCCTGTAAACCCTTGAGGTCCTGTAACGTTAGAATCGGCACCCGTTGGTCCAGTTACACCCTGAGCTCCCTGAACACCTTGAAGACCCTGGGGACCAGTAATTCCTTGTGGCCCGGTGGGACCAGTTTGGCCCTGTGGGCCCGCCACATCAGATACAGGTCCTGTGGGTCCCTGAATACCTTGAGTACCTGTAGGACCAGATTGCCCTGTAGCTCCAGTGGGGCCCTGGATGCCCTGCTCGCCGGAAGGCCCAGTGGGGGCGACTCTAAGAGCTTCCCAAACTGCTCCAGTCCACACCCAAGTTTGCGCTCCAGAAGTGAATTCTTCCCCCTCGATTGCGGGGTCTGGAAAATCAATAGCAGCCATCTGTCCTTACCTCCCTAACTTTTCTATATTACACAATTTGGGGCTCTTCCCCTCCGGAATTTTTAAAAGTGATGTACGAGTCCGCCCAGGTAATTGCGGCTGTTAGTGACCCCCAGGGGCCACTCTCATCAATCATATTTTCTTCATAAAAAATTTGAACGATAGGGCCGTTTTCTATAATTACGTAGCTAAACATGGCTACACCGAATACGCAATTGTCCCACCGTTCCCAACTGCCACAGCTGAGTTTTCCAGTAAAGCAATATCTTTTATGGTTTTGTCCCCAAAAGTGGAAACTCTTTGAATCCAGCTAACTCCTGTAGAAGATGTAGCAATTTTTCCTAAAGAACCTCCGGCCACCAGAAGTTCCCCGTTGCTACTGACTGTTCGGATAGCTGAGCTGCCAAAAGAGCTGTCGGGGAACACTTGAGCCCACGAAATTCCGTCAGAAGATATCGCTGTTTTCCCCAGGTCTCCAACCGCAAGATACTCAGAGCCACCTGAGCTTGACGATACGTCATAAATTATATCAAAAACAAAAGATGATGTTCTTTGTGTCCAAGAAATTCCATTGGTTGATGTCGCTAATTTGCCGTCGTACCCAACCGCAATTGCTAGATTATCACTGCTATACACGTCATTTATGAAAGATGCGCCAAAAGATGAATTGCGCAGAACCCACGATACTGTGTCCGAAGATGTAGCAAGTTTGCCCGCGCCCCCAACTGCAACCCACAGTCCCTGATTGGCTATGTATGAGAGGCCAAGCACTGGGCTAGCTCCGAAACCTACAGTGCGTATAGTCCAGGACACCCCATCTGTAGACGTAGCAATTTTTCCGGTGCTACCTCCGGCAACAAATAGATTATTTGCGTAGTGTGCTGCAAAGATATTACTGCCCAAAAAAGGAGAATCTACCTGTGACCAAGTAAACCCGGAGTTAGAGGACAGTCCTATTTTTCCTTCGTTCCCAACAGCAACATAGCTTAGGTCTCCGTCCGCCATGACGGCATTAATATCTGTCGTCCCAAAGCTAGAATCGGCAGGCTGCTGCCACCCCGCTGCGCTGAACAGCGCCGGTAGAGTAGCAAAAAACGCGTGAGAGGCAATAAGCACTAAGCCACCAGGTTTCCACTAAGAAGCCAAGAGTTTGCACTAAGCTTAATAAGTGACGCAACTGCGTACCTAGCTTTGGTAATTACTCGTGCCCCTTCGCTAAGGATGCTGACTCCTGAGCCGGCGACAATACTCACTTGACCAAGTCCCAACTGGGTAATTAAAATTTGAGCGCCAACATCGAAAGTAAACCCAGAAAATCCGTCAGGGGGGACTGTCAATGTAGTGGCTAGAGAGCTGTTAATTTTAACAATTTTTGACACATCTGCACTGGCTAGAGTTCTGCTTTCAAGATACTGAGGACCGACAACATTAAAAGTTGCGGGTCCTGTTGGACCAATTGGACCCGCAGGTCCGGTACCCTGAGGGCCCGTTGCGCCGGTCGGACCAATTATTGTTGACGCTGGCCCCGTGGGGCCTACAGGACCCGCTAACCCGACGCCCGTGGGGCCTGTTGGTCCAACAATCTGCCCAACATTATTCCAAGAAGACCCACTCCAAACATATAGGTCGCCTTCATCATTAACAATGTAAGCATCGTTAACAGCATTTCCCGTTGCGGGCAGGCTAGTAGAGGTGGGAACAGAGCCAACCAGCTGGATTCCTGTACCCTGGGGGCCAGGAGGGCCCGCCACTCCCGAAATGACAACATTCCAACTAGAGTAAGTATTGCCCTCTCCGCTAAAGGTGTCGGCTTGAAGAGTGAAAGACGTGCCGGAAATCCCAGTCAGTACGCCCTCAATAAAGTTTCCTGGAACCGCGGTGCTTGCGAGGCGAGTTCGTGTCCCGACAGCAAAAGCTCCCACTTGGTTAACAATAAAGTTTTTTGTGCCTGCTCCAATAGAAATATTCCCAGAGGAGGTTATTCCAAGAAAACTAGCCCCGGTGGGGCCGGACGCCCCTGTGATACCACTTCCTGTCGGGCCAGTTGGGCCGGTAGGACCGACAACTGTCGAATCCGCGCCCGTAGGGCCGGTCACCCCTTGCTCCCCTTGGGGACCAGCAATTGTGGAAGCAGAGCCTGTAGCCCCTGTTGCGCCGGTAGCGCCACGGAGACCCGTGTCTCCTGTCGAGCCTGCAGCACCCGTTGCCCCCGTTGCCCCAGTGGGACCCGTAGGGCCACCCGAGGGTCCTGTCGGCCCGGACACTCCAGTGGGGCCAACTACAGAAGCTCCGGTAGCGCCAGTTGAGCCGTTAGGGCCTGTTGCTCCGACAAACCCGCGGGGGCCTGTCACACCAGTAGGTCCTGCTGGTCCGGACTGCCCTATTAGCCCATCTGCACCGGTAGGCCCAACAGTACCAGTAGCCCCGATTGGGCCATTTTCTCCAATTGGCCCACGCTCCCCTGTGGGACCCTGCACGCCAGAAACTCCTGTAGCCCCGTAAGGACCAGTGGGGCCTGTTATATCTAGCCCGTTGAGACCTGTAGGCCCTGTGTTCCCCTGGGGTCCGGTAGGGCCGGTAGGTCCAGTCTGTCCCATAATAGTTGAGGCAGCACCTTCAGGTCCTGTTGGGCCAGTAGCCCCTAAAGGACCGGCAGGTCCCACGTTACTGGAAGCTGATTCTACCCAGTAAGAGTCATAGTAGACATATATTTGACCGGTTTCTGAGTTGAACCATGCGTCCCCTGGGTCTGCGCTTGCAGGTGGAGTGGCGCTAGAAATTGTGAAGGCTCCGGTCGCACCCGTGGGGCCAATAACAGAGCTATCCCCGCCCGCAGCTCCCGTAGGTCCGGTAGGCCCAACCACTGGGGATACAACTAGGTTCCAAGCAACACCTGTCCACATCCAAGTAGAGGTGCCGTCAGTGAACGTATCATTCACGCTGGGGGTATTTGGGAAATCTATGGCTGCCATAGTTTAGTCCTAGCTCAGGTCGGATTCGTAGGTAAACTGAATCAAAATTTTATCATTTGCGCTGAACAAAAAAGGTGTAGTGTGGGTGACCGCAACACCTTCATCAAACTGAGCAACTTGAGAGTGCATATACAACTCGATTACATCGTTTTGATTGTTATTAAAAATTGCCGTCCCGAAATAGTTTATGCCCGGGCCCTCATCACGCATAACAACTTGACCGACTGGTTGGAAATTCTCAACAATTCCAGCTGCGGGCAATCCAATTCTGTAAATGCCCTCACCCCTAGTGAACCCTGTGGTGCCCGCAGTAATTCTAATTTCACCAAAGATAGTTGCCCCCACATTCATATACCTTCCTGAAACGGTTCCGTTTCCAATTGCAGGGTTGGTCACGCTACCAGTAAAGGTCGGAACATAGGTGCCCCAGGGAGAGATTGCAAAAGACCCAGTGGGGCCTGTTGGCCCAGCGGGTCCAGTCACTGTAGAGGCTGGACCAGTGGGACCAGTAACTTCGGGACCTGTAGGTCCAGCAGGCCCAGTAGCACCCTCTGCTGTTGAGTCGAGACCCGCGGGTCCGGTAGGTCCGGTGGCACCCACGGCGCTCGTGCGGACAAGGCGCCAAGCGGTGCCACTCCACTCGTATGTGTTTATACCGTTGGTATATTCATCCCCCACTTCTGGGGTAACTGGGAAATCAATTACCGTCACGGCCTACTCCTCACTCGCAATATATGAACCCACAATAGATAGTGTACTTGATGTGGTAATGGAATCTGGTGCACTTCCGGTTAGGGCAGTCAACCTGCCGTCGGCACCCAAGTAGAACAGACCAAGAGTTGCGGACCCTGGAGATTCTGGGACTCCCACAATTTTGTACAAGATTGTCCCATCAATGTCCAAATAGCCGTTGAAAACATAATCAGCCCCAGAGGAAGATGACGGCAAAATCGGCAATGTTAGACCGTATTGTCCTGTCCCAAAGTTGCTAAAAGTTGAGAAAGAGACAAAAGATTCGAAGTTTACGAGGTACCCATATTTTGTGTATACACCGTTTGCTGGGGTCCCGCCAAACGCAATTCCTGTCCCAGCGATTACGGGTGAGTACACTACCAGCACAGGTGTGCCCTCAGGGCCTGCCACACCGGTGGGCCCCGTGGGTCCAATCTTGTCAACTACATCAATAACTCCTGCAATAAACAAATCCGTGACGTCTTGGTAGATAATTTGCCCAGGGGCGTCTAGCGGAACGTCATACACGATGACAGTGTCAGTGCTTGTCGAATTTCGCCCGGCTGATGTGCTGTTATTTGTTGTGCCGGGGACTGCTGATGTGCTGCCTGAAAAGAGCCTAAGAGCTAGAGAGTTTGTAAATTCTACACCGCTTACGTCGATGAACGCAGTTTCGCCGCGAACTACTGTGAGGTTTGGGTTGTTCCCAATAACACCCTCCACAGTGAAACTTCCACCCTCTCCTGTAGACGAAAGTACATAAGTTACTCCGCCCTTTGGCCCCGTGGGGCCAACCCCTCCTTGGGGACCAGGGATTGTCGAAGCGGGGCCCTGCACTCCTGTTGCGCCGGTGGGGCCAGTTACCGAGGGGCCAGTTGCGCCGGTTGGCCCAACAATCTGGCCTACTGTGTTCCAGTTGGACCCATCCCAAATGTATAAGTCTCCGTTGTCATCGACAATGTACGCATCGTTAGCAGTGTTCCCGCTGAGAGGAAGGTTAGCAGCGGTTGACACGCTTCCTCGAACATTAATAGATGTGCCCTGTGGTCCCGTAGGTCCTGCGGGCCCTGTCACACCGGGTCCTGTTGGCCCTAGCGGTCCGCTAGGACCTGTTGGTCCGAGAGGGCCAATAAGAGCCCCAGCTTCAGCCCATCCGTTATCCTCAGTAAAAATATAAATAGTATCTTCTGAATATATAACGTAAAAGTCTCCGATTGCCCCGGGGGTGGAGCCGGCATCGGCGCTAAATTCTGCAAAGGTGTTATAGAAACCTTTGGCCTGCGACCCAAATCCTTGAGGACCGGCGGGTCCTGTAACTATAGGCCCTGTTGCGCCTGTCACACCTACTGGCCCAACGGGGCCCTCGTCTCCAGTTGCCCCTGTGGGCCCTGTTGGACCTGCAACACCAGTGTCCCCAGTCGGGCCTGTTGCTCCACCAAATTCTGAAGTACCAACCTCAACCCAAAAGTCGTCGTAGTAAGTAAATACAGCACCGTTGTTTGTGTCAAACCAGACTTGGCCGTCTACGGGGTTGAGTGGTGGGGTGTCAAACTGGGGTATAAATTCCCCATCCGCACCGGTGGGCCCTGTGACCTGGGAATCTGCACCAGTTGGTCCAGTAGGACCTGTCTCCCCTATGGGGCCGGTAACTGTGGAGTCTTGGCCTGTGCTGCCCGTAGGTCCCGTGGGTCCTGTTTGCCCTATTGGTCCCTCGACAACGGAATCTGCTCCAGTAGGACCTGTGGGTCCTGTGGAACCTGTTGGTCCAGTTACACCTCTATAGCCCGTAGGACCAGTAAGTCCAGTTGGTCCTGTAACTTGTGAGTCTGCGCCAGTAGGGCCCAATTCCCCAGTTGCACCCGTTGGCCCAATTGGAGCCGCAGAAGTTTCCACCCAAAAACCGTCATAGTACACATAAACTTTTCCGGTGTTGCTATTAAACCAAGCATCTCCCTCTTCGGGGTTCGCGGGTGGTGTACTTTCAGCAACAGCAAAATTACCTACGCCACCAGTTGAGCCTGTGGGACCGACAGGGCCTGCCTCACCGGCTCCTGTTGGGCCTGTCGGACCCTGAATACTTCCAACATTTACCCAGGACCCGTCTACATCGTCCCAAACATACAAATCGCCCTGAACTAAGTAGCCGTCACCTACTCCTCCAGTAGGTTGAGCAGTGGATAACTCCCCAACCGTGTTATATGACCCTAAAATTTGAACGCCAACGCCGGGCTCGCCGGTCGCACCGGTAGCACCTGTGGGGCCGAGAGGCCCTGTTACTGTAGAGTCAGCACCCGTAGGTCCGGTTGGGCCAGTGGTACCTGTCGCCCCTGTGGGTCCTAAATTTCCTGTCTGGCCGGTGGGCCCTGTGACACCTATAGGTCCGACTGCTGTACTAGCTGCGCCAGTAGCACCAGTGGCACCGGTGGGACCAGTGGCACCTAGCCCTCCTGTAGGGCCAACTACTGTGGAGTTAGCCCCTGTTGCCCCTGTGGGACCAACAATTCCTTGCGCCCCTGTAGAGCCTGTAGGTCCAGTGTTCCCCAAGTTACCCGGGTCACCAGTGGGACCAGAACGACCTTCGGGACCAGGGACCGTACTGGCAGGCCCGGTAGCACCTGTTGCACCGGTAGCGCCAACCGAGCCTGTAGGACCTTGTGATCCGGTTACCCCGATCGGTCCCTGCACCCCTGCGCCAGTAGCACCAGTAGCACCAGTGGGTCCCACTGCTGTAGAGGCTGCACCGGTGGGCCCTGTTATCGCAGGGCCGGTGGCACCAGTAGCACCAGTAGGGCCAAGGGGTCCTTGCGTACCTTGGATACCTTGGGGGCCAACGTCTCCCGTTCTAGCAAAAGTTGTGATGATGTCTTCGGAGTTGGAAAACTCGGTAGCAAGTCCGCTAACATACGAAACAGGGACCTTAAAATATCCTGCTGCTTCCGTGATGCTTCCAGTGACAGCAAAGATTGCAAAGTCGTTAGAGTCATTTTTGTTGCTTACTCGAACGTGTCCTTTGAGTGGACTTGTGGAGTCATCAATTGTGCGAATAAACTGCTGGATGTCGATAGCACCATCGGCCTCGTCATCGATAAACATAAAAGTTGCGCTTGTGAGCGCAGCATTATTAAACCTAAGTTTTCCGGAGCCGGGGTCAGAATCTGCTACTAAAGTACTAAAAGTATAGTCAAAGCTTGCACCGCCAAAGTTACCTACGGGACCTGTTGCTCCCGTAGCTCCCGTAGCTCCTGCGCCCGTTGCCCCAGTAACACCTTGGGGCCCCGTTGGTCCTGGTACTACTGAATCAGCGCCAGTAGAACCTGCCGCACCCGTTGGTCCTGGTACTGTTGAAACCGCACCTGTTGCACCAGTAGCACCAATAGAACCTGCCGCACCGGTCGCACCTGTTGCACCGGCTGTACCAATAGAACCTGCCGAACCAGTCGCACCTGTTGCACCGGTAGCGCCAACCGAGCCTGTTGGCCCCGCCACACCTGTCGCACCTGCAGGACCCGCGACACCCGTAGCACCTGCACCAGTTGCGCCAGTTGCACCTACTGAACCCGTAGGTCCAGCGATACCTTGAGCACCTTGAGCACCGGTTGGTCCCGCTGTACCCGAAGCACCAGTAGCACCAGTTGCACCAACTGACCCAGTAGGGCCCTGAACGCCACTAGCTCCCGTCGCACCTTGATTGCCTGCAGACCCTGCCGCCCCGGTCGCACCGGTCGCACCGACCGCGCCTGTAGCACCGACACCGGTCGCACCGGTAGCACCAGAGGGGCCTGTAATGCTGGCACCCGTCGCACCGGTAGCGCCAACCGAGCCTGTAGGCCCAGCTGAGCCAGTCGGGCCCAAGCCACCAGATGCGCCCGTAGCCCCCGCCGCACCAGCGATGCCAGTCGCCCCCGTTGCACCAGCGGGCCCTTGAATTGTGCCAACATTGTCCCACTCAGAGTTGGCGCTGTCCCACACAAAAAGATCACCGTTGATGAGGTAGCCGTCACCAATGCTACCTGTTGCAGGTAGTTGGCCTGTGTTTGCAAGTGACCCAATAATAGTTACAGATGTGCCAGCAACACCAGTTGCGCCGGTCGCACCTACGTTCCCCTGAGAGCCTGTAGGGCCTGTCGGACCCCCCGAGGGCCCAGTCGGACCAGTTGGGCCCGGCGCCCCTGCACCTGTAGGTCCTGTCGCACCCTGAGGACCGACCGATCCCCGCGAAACATCCGTACCCGCAGGGGATGTTGTGATCCTGTCTACCGTATCAAGGCGGGTAACATCTACGTCGGAGTTATCACCGATGGGCAGATAAAAACGGATTTCTTTATTGCGAGCGCCGGCAATACGAATTCTTGCTGTCCAGTACCAGCCTCGGGGGCTTAAATCTAAATCATCCGTGCACGGGAGTTCAACGCTGAAAGAACCCGTGTTGTTAAGTGTGGCCACAATAGGGGTGGAAACAATGATGGCGTCATCGGCGTCCTCAATACGGCTTGATGCCACAAAAGTAACTGTTCCCGATGCAGGGGAACCCGAACTTTTTAGGTATTGACCAACGACATTTCGGGTATTGACGTCAGATGAAAAGCTCATACTCAGCGCTCCAGCTCGTAAAAATGCAGGGAAAATTCTGGCAGGCAGCAGAATTCTCTATCACTTTATATTTTACGCGACTTTACGGAACCCTAATGTGCTGTACATTAGATACTTCTGGCACTAGAGCTGAATTCGCTCTTGCTTGAGCGCATCCACTTGCCACATTCGGTGCAGCACAGGCGCTGGTAAACTGCGCTAGATGTCCGCTCGTAGCCACGTTTTTGCAGCTTTAATGAGCCGCACACAACACAGCCGTCCTCTGCCATATTGTGTAGAGGCATGCTTGGGTGATTTTTTATCCAAGGACGAAGAATTTCGTAGAGGTCCACGAGAAGATTCACATCTTGCTCTTGGTAGACCTTCATCTCCTTCCACGCCTTCGAGTCCCCAGCCATGCATTTAATCCACAAATCAAAACCGCTGTGCTTTACTTTAGCCCCGACACCAAGTTTTTGTGACACGTAGTCTAATTTATTTGATGGGAAGCGAAATTGAGATTTTACAACACGCATAAGATCTAAATCTTTAGTAGGTGACGGGGGCAACATCCCGGCCTCAAGGAACTCTCTTTTAATATGTTTATGATCAAAAGATGCAGAGTTCCATCCGCAGACAACGTCAGCCTCATCCATCAGGGCGTGGAGGTCATTGAGCATGGTTTGCTTGCCATGGTTGTGTGTTGACCTAAATGTGACTTTAGTCTGCCCGTACCATCGAGCCCCAAAACACATAACTTCAGTGGACGCAAGTATTTGCCCGAGAGATATGTTCTGATCCCAAAGCCCCCAGGTGTGCGCGGTCATTGGGGTGGTTTCTAGGTCAAGAAAAAGTATTTTCATTCTTGACCCGCCTTGCCTGTAGTTCTGAATTTAGCATTCATGTACTAAACAATAACACTAAAGTGACGCTTCAAAGAGGCGCCTAGTGACGCGGTGTGTCGTTATTCTAGGATTTCTCTGTTTTCTTTTTTTGTGCGGCTCGAACGGGCCGTGGAGGTGACTTAGAAGGCGCTGCTACGCTGATCAGCAACGATGAGATTAAATGATGAGTTTCCGTGTTTTGATCATGAATTTCGCTGACCTTGGCCTCTAAGCCTGTGGTCCGTCGAGCAACATCTGCTAGACTTAGGCCACCGTTAGAGTTTGGGTGGATTGGAGCAGTTGCCACAGTCAGCTCATCACGGATAACTCCCTTTAGCAGTTTCATCCACCATCGACTAACACCGATGAGGACACCAGCAAAGCCGGTGAGGAGCACAAAAAAGGCGGTAATATCACCAATATCTACAACCCCCGCCGTGTTGGGCTCCCACCAGTTGCTCGTTGTTAAAAAATACACTAGAGTAGCCCCCGCAAGATAGAAAAGAAAATAAGCATTAGCTTCTAGTGTAAAGTCATATTTTTATGGCTATTTTAGGGAAGAATTGCAGACGGAGAGGATAAATAAATGAGCGAAGGTCTTTTAGACACCGCCCTGGCGTATGGTGCCCTGGGTTGGAAGATTATGCCCTGCCATGGGTTTGACTCAAAGATGAGTTGCACGTGCGGGGTAGGCCACCCAGAACCTAGAGATGCGGGAAAACACGCCGCTATTTCCCAGTGGAACGTGTTCGCAAGTGACGACTCGGAAGACATTAAAAAGTGGTGGACAAAGAACGGAGACTACAATCCCGCGCTGTACTGCCTGAAAACTGGATTTTTTGTAATAGATATTGACCCCCGCTCTGGCGGGGACCAATCGTTCGAAAAACTGACTCAAATACTTGACGAAAAGGGTATAAATTTACCCATAACTGTTGAAGCTGTGACCGGAACATACAACGTATCCGGGAAAGCTGTTCGTGGTCGGCACATATATTTTCAATGCGGGACGGGGGAAAACTTAGTTGGAACCCTCAAAATGTTGGACTTGCCTGGGATAGACATTAAGTACAACGGGTACGTCATGCTTCCGGGTAGCAAGCATTTTTCTGGGACAGTATACGAGTGGGTCGAAGGGAGAGATCCCTGGTCTATCCCAGTTGCTCCCGCCCCCGAAGGAATTCTATCCCTGCTGCGAAAGCGCTCGGGTGCCACAACGAGAAGCAAAACAGACAGCGTTAACTGGGACGAAATTGAAGAACAAGCAGAAAAATTAGACCTAAATAAAGTACTAAAAGAAGGCCTCAAAGAAGGAGAGCGTAACGTCCAGGCGTACCGAATTGCGGTAGTAATGACGTACAGGTTCTCTGGTCCCAGCGGAGAAGTGGACGAGGCTCTTGAGCAGCTTATTGTTGCCACAATGCTACGCTACAACGCCACAAAAATTGAACCACCCCTCCCCGAAGAAGGACCTGGGGGGCTTATCTACCAAACTACACGGGCCATTAACTTTGTTCGTGACACCCCCCAAAGCATGTATGCAAACCAAGACTTTATGGACTGGGTAGACCGACAAAAAATTATTCAACTAAACCCCGAAGAGGTTAGGCAAATTCTTGGTGAGGTTTCTAGCAGCGAATCCATCACCTCGCAACACACTCGACTTGTTATCCAAAAAGCTCTTGATGCAGGAAAGTCTATCCAAGAGGCGGCGGGGAGGGACAATGTCGACATCCCTACTGATCCTGACGCCGTTGCGCTGGTAGATGGAGGTGTCCCTGGTAGAAGGTCCCTATCCGACCTCGGGAATGCCAGAAGAATGGTGGACACCTACGGGTCTGGTATGGCGTACACTCCTGACCTTGGCTTTAAGGTCTGGTCTGAAGGCTACTGGAAAACAGACAAAGAAGGTCTGCATATCCAAGAAATGGCAAAAAGACTACCCTCTCTCATCGGTGCTGAAACCGCAGAGAGTGACGACCCACAAAGGATTGAAAAGTGGAAAGCCGTCACTCGAAGCAACGCTCGACTTAAGTCTGCAATTGACAGTGCCAAATCTGACCCAAGAATCCACGTTGAGCTTGAGCAATGGGACAAAGACCCCGATCTGTTTGGAGCTAGAAATGGTGTAGTTTCTTTGCGGACTGGAGAAATTGTTGCTGGGGGGCCAAGCCTAAGAATATCTATGAAAACAGATATTCAATACATTCCTGGATATCGAAACCAGAAGTGGCAAGACTTTCTAGATGAGGCAACTGGGGGGGACAAAGAATACCAAACTTACCTTCAAAGGGCTGCAGGCTACTCTATTACCGGTAGATCCAACTTAGACAAGCTATTCCTTGTCTACGGCCCTCCCGGGACAGGAAAAAACACCTTCCTTGAAACTATAGTCAGAGCAGCGGGGGAGTACAGCTGGCCACTAGACATGTCTGTCATCACCGCAACTAACGGGGGCATGTCAGGAAACTCTGACATGTACCACATTGCTGAGCTTTTTAATAAAAGAATTAGTTGGATTGACGAACTTCCCGAAGGGGAAAGGCTTAAAGAAAACACTCTCAAAAAGCTTTCCGGCTCAAGTTTGATGTCAGCACGTTCTCCAGGTGGGCGGCCATTTTCTTTCCACCTTGTAGCTAAAATTTGGATATCCACTAACCACAGGCCACCCATCACTGATGACGCTATGTGGAGAAGGCTTGCTGCGTTCCCTTTTGTTCACTCCCCTAAAAATGTTGACCCACACCTAAAAGAATATTTGTCCGACCCTGAGGGTGGGTTGCCCGCCGTTCTGTCCTGGATGATTGAAGGGGCAATGGATTACCTGAATAACCCCGCTCCTGGATCTGACCCATTGGGGTACTCCCGAGTGGTGTACGAAAGCACAGAAATGTACAAAAACAGTGAAGACAGGATAGGACTTTTCATTAAGGAAGAGCTTCAGGAAAAGCCGGGAGTGAGTATCCCCGTCAGCTCCGCTTTTACTTCATACCAAAGATGGACTATGGAGCAGGGAGAAAGATACCTAACTCAGCCAGCCTTTCAGAAAAAACTTAGTGAAAAAAGAATTGTGGTCAGCGGGACAGGGAGGACTGCTGAGATTCAAGGGTATGTCCTAAAAGGATGGTCGGGTTCAGTTTCGGCCGCTGGGGCGACAAAACTTTACCCAGACACCATGGGAATTACCCGGGAGACTATTTAGGGGTAAAAACCTTGCCACCGCCACGTCCGCTGAACCTTTCATTGGGAATTCTCCTGGCCGCGGGAGATTTGGCAGTAAGTTTTCCACCAAGAAAACCTGGTGGCGGCTTCACCAAAAGGGCCGTCATTGCATGAACAAGCGCATCAACCCTGTCAGGGGAGTTCCGTGTAAATTCAGGAATCCACGAGGTCATCTGAGACTCTAGGTCTGGAAGATAGTTAATGTGGTGAACCCTTTTTTGTTCGTAGGCAAGCACAATTGGCTCGGCACGGAGGGCCTTACCATACTTAGAGTGCACCTCAAAAACTTTTACACTTGGGTCAATAGCGTTGATTGCGTTACGAACCAAAGCACCACCTTGGTTCACTTCTGCAACAACTGGTGCACCCCAGCGACGGGCCATCTCAACAACCCTGGTTGCCCAGACTTCGGGAGAGCCGTGGATGGTAGCGTCCTCAAGCACCCACGCGTGACGTTTGTACAGATCCCGATCTGCGGTTGACGCACACACAATAATTCCACACGCATCCCTAGGGTTTTCAGCCACAGAAGGGTCAACCCCAATAACACGCAAGGGAGCGTGCGGTGGGAGAAGAATTTCGCGTGCCTGCTCAATCATCTCTATTGTCCAAAGAGCACCCTCGACATCATCCAGCATTTCCCCATAAAGCTCTTGCTGAGCGAGGCGAGTCCCCTCGTAGACTCCCATAATTGAATTCATGTAAGCCTCAGAAAGATTCCCTGCGTTGTCCATCGTAGAGCCTTTAGAGATATGAACTTGCCCTGTCTTATCCGCTTCTTTAATAAGTGAATAAAGAACTGGAACTCTTTTTGGGGTTGTGGTGGTAATAATTTGTGGGTGAGAGCCCAGACGTGTAGCAACTCTAAGGTTATCCCAAGACGTCATTCCTGCATTGTCGGGAGTCTGCCGCCAAGCTGCAAGCTCATCAGCCCACGAATAGTGGGCCTGGATCCCTCGAAGGCCGTCTGGCTCATCAGCGGTGAGCAGAGTCGCAACGTTACCGTTGGGCCAAGTTAGTCGACGCTTTGACGGCTCGTAGTGAGGCTTCTCTGATGGAGGCGAAATGTTCATGATACCTGAGTTGTGGGTTTTTATGTAACTTTCGGTAATTAAAAAGGTGTGGTCAGGGGAATCTACAGTAATACACCTAACAGGCCTACTTTCAGTAGGTGTAATGGATTTTACGTATCTCCACTTTTCTTCTGACCTGTACTTTTTCAGGCGCCCTGCCTTGCGGGTCAGGGAGGCCACGGGGAGCGATGTTGTAAAGGTGACTCTATACGCCTCAGACGCAGTGTAGGTTTTACCATTTGATGCAGTAAACTGCCTACCACCGAGGCGAATTTTCACACCCCCGTGCTTTATCCCGAGCGTGGAAACTAGCCTAGCGACATCGTTAATAAGAGTTTTATTTGTATTGTCAAACTCTATCTGACCCCTCTTAGATACACTGCCATCTGAGTCTATGAGACCCTGAAGGAGCGACATCCTCTGGTCGATACTTGAGTGGAAGTATAACTCTGGAATGTGTTTATTTTTTATAAGGTTGTTTGACTTAAGAGCCCGATTAAGCCCATCCGTAACCCCAAAAGTATAAATAGTCTTGTTATCAGTGGTAGTGAAGCCTTCGGACTCAATTCGAAAACGGACTTCTGGCTGGTCGTCAGTATGGCTAGTAATGGTGGCAGACTTTGCCGTGCCATCCCCGAGCCATACGCCGAGGGTGTATGGACCTACTGGCAGAGAAGCGTCCTTCCCTACGACAGCAGCTATCCGAACTCCATGATTAGATACTGAATACCCATTTAAAGTTTTCTGAGTATTGTAAAGCTCTTCGGTGGTTCTGACACCTTGATAAGTGTTGGGCATTCGTTGCTCGTAATTACGCTCTACGTGCGTAGACGTCAACCATTTGTGGTTGGCATCTGCAATTACTTCAGTACCTGATATGTCTAGCTTGTAGCAAGGTCGATTATTCAGTACTGGAAAAACTTGAGTGACTTTACATGGGTTGCCGTCTCCGCCTATGACAGTGTCGCCCACTTTCACATCTGCCATAGCTACAAAACCAGTAGGAGTAGCTATCTTAGTGTTTAGCGCTAAAGCTTCTCCCTCAACCAAAACATCTCGGACGTCAGCCGCCGTACGAGCAACTAAGGCAAACCTTAGCTGACCCTGGCTATTTTGCCGCGCCTTTTCGCGAATCCATTCTGCCGCAGACCTGGTTTTTCCCGCACCACGACCCGCAAGGTAAAGCCATACGGCCCAGTCCGTCCCATCTGGTGGGCGCTGTTCGGGTCTTGCCCAAGAATGCCAGTCCCAGATAAGGGCTTCCATGTCCAGTCCCTCAAGGACTGCCTGCTGCTCTTCTTCGGGTAAAAGAGCAATCTGCTCCATAAAGCTTTTACCCATAAGATCTCCTAATTTACTAGCCGATGCATACTTCTTTGAATTCCATGATACAGGGGGGCGGCAGAGCTGAGTCCCAGCTCTTTAGCGAGACGAGCCATAGAAATACCAGCTAGATACTCTTTTTTGAGCTGATTGTGATAGTAGTCCACGTCTAAACTTGCCTTTGCAGTTCTAACCCTAATCACAGCTCCAGCAATGTCTTGCTTTTTTATTGGAACTCTAGCCTCAACTTTAAGATCAGGAAGACTAACGTCATGAGTGACTACTCTGCGGCGCAACCCGGAGTAGTTGACTTTCAATCTTCTGCTGAGGGGGGGAAGTTTGCCGCCTTTTACGTAATACTCGACCAAAAGGCGAGTGTACTCTCGAGAGGCGTCGTGATTAGCGGATTTAATTTTTCGAGGGCCACATGCTTTTTTTGCGTCCTCCAGATGGGGCTCAATCATTCGAGCGTATTCTTCAATAAGATCTGTAGTGTTCATTAGCTTTCCTTATACTTTGATGTCACCCACCTTAGTGGGGCATAAACCTTAAATACGCGTTGCGCACTGTAGAGGCGTACCACTGCTTTCCCGTGAGAGCTGTCGGTACACTATCTGCACTAAGTCCCTCAGCAATCTTCTTAAAGGAAAGTCCTAGGCTCCGCTCTAAAACAATCCTCTGGCCCACCTCTTCAGGTATTTGAGATTTTGGCCCTAAGTCAACACCCCAAACCTTCCCCTGGTCTTTCCTGTCCTGGTGAACTTCCTTCTGACGGGCAGATATCATTCCGCGTTCCATTTCTGCCATGGCTGACATAATGGTAACAACAAAACGCCCGTTGGCTGTGGTGGTGTCAAGACCAAGGTCAAGCATTACTAGGCGCCACCCTTTGCTATTTGACCTGTCCACAATACTAAGAAAGTCCCGTGTGGACCTCGCCAGCCTGTCCAACCTTGTTACATACAAGGCGAAGGCATTGCCATCGTCCAGATCATCTAGTGCACCCCGCAGGACGGGGCGCCCCTGGATACTCTTCCCTGACCGCCCCTCCTCACGAAGCAGTACCGGGGTGTACCCAGCAGTCTCAGCAGCGCTAATTAATTGACGCTCCTGGGCACCTAAGCTCATGCCGTCCTCCACCTGCATGGAAGTAGAAACGCGTGCATAGCAGTAGGCGATTCCCTTATTCATAGTCCCTAAAATCGAAATCTTGATAAATAGACCACCACGCATCATTGAATGTGGAAACTGCGACTGCAAAGTCGGTGATATGGACTCTTTCCTTATGTGAAGAAAAGTAGATATCTAGATAATTTGTCAAAGAGGTTGTGTAGTAGTTGGTCAAAGCCGCTCTACTCCCCCAGGGGAACTCTTGGGTTCTGTCAATGGAAGGTTCGTTTTCGTCACTCATTAATGTACCCTCCCTAGACTTTTGGTGGATTGTCGTCAAAAGAGCCAGAAGATCTGGGCTTTGTGTCGATATCCTTAACGATGCCTTCTACAAGGAGTTTCAAACTTTCTGATACGTCCTTTTCATCCTTTACTTCTTCTTTGACTTTAGGTGCTCTTTTCCGGGTTATCGTGACATACGTAGCTCGAATAACGGCAAAAACCACAACAAGAGCAAGGACAGACAAAATGGTCACAATACCCCAACCAAGAATGAGCATCCCCCACTCAAAAATAAACACAAAGGGCTGACGCCAATCGGGGCTCATTAGCCATCCTCCTCAACAGAAATGGGCTCCAACTCAATCAAGGACTCAAAGTCAGTCTCTGCTTGCAGTAAGGACACCTCTACCCGAAGATTAGCGAGCAATGTTTCTACCTCGCTGATTAGGCCATGAATTGCGTTTAATCGAATACTCACAAACTTTCCTTTCCAATAGGCTGCATAATGTACAAGTTTAGACTTAAGCTTGTCCATTTATTATTACACATAAAAGGTTCAGGTGCAAGCCGTACAACTATAAGTAATTACTTTTAGGGGGGGCTCTGTATCCAAGCAGCGGTGCCAAGCCCCAGCTTACTTTTTGCTCGTGTACAGGCAACATAAATAAGATTTAACTCTTCTATCGATGGATAAATAAAAGTCGTCTCCCCAGTAGCAGGATTATAAGCCTCTTTGGGTTCCCGAAAATCGTCAGCCAGTTGAACTGATCCCCACTCGCCACCCTTTGATTTATGTGTCGTCATAAGCTCTACCACCTTAGAGCTGCCCTTGTTGGCAAGATCTTGTTTAGAGGGGAGTCTCTCTCCAGTTTGCTTAATGACTTTAATAATCCGCTCTCTTTCGTCAGGGTCGCGAAGCATACTGACCAGGGAAACCACCATAGCGGGCTCGTCCTTCAACCCTTCTTGGAACTCCTTAAGATTCTCATACTCATCTAGATCACTATGAAGAGACTCGGGTCGGACACATCCCGGACGTTCAGACTCGTCTAAAAACCAAATTATGGTGTCTACTAGTTTTATAAGATTGTTCCTGAGTTTAGCTGACACATGAATATGAACGTCATGATCAATGTGGGGGGCACCCTCTAACATGATTAAAAGCACAGTCATGTTTTTTCTTGCAATGACTGCATCAGGATTTTGGACGTACATTTGGACACTTCCAACATCAGAATTACGACCCACTAAAGGAAGAAGGTCGTTAGTCCTGCATAGGTGTACCTTCGCTGCAGCTGCCGCAATATTAGGTCCAAAGCGAAAAGACTCAGAAAGGCTGAAAGAAGGCAAAGAGAGAAGCCCAATTAAATCTACATCCCCTCTGAACTGGTAGATAGCCTGATTCGAATCACCCACATAAACTTTTTGAAGGGGGGACTCCGGACGGCCAACTTGGGCGGCATAAAATCCCGCCTGAAGATTGTTAGTGTCCTGCGCCTCGTCAATAAATAAAGTCTGATAAGCAGAAGTAATGTCGCTGTATTTTGGATCAATCAAACAAAATATCTTGGCATAGTAACTAATCTCCCACCAAATGACTCCCGGGGGCGAACAGATATCAGCCCACATACGCTGGGCCAACTGAAAAATCTCGGGAGCCACAAAAAACTTTGAAGGGAAATGCTTAACCTCTATTTCTTTATCGGATGTGTCGCAGAAAGCCTTAATAGCGCTTTTACAATAGCGAACCTGCTCAACCGGTGTCAGAACTTTAAAGACCTTACCTACAGTTAAGTCATCACCAACCCCCCTGACTTCAACCGTTACGGGGTCCTTGATCCCCAAATAGTTTGCTATTGCCAGGGGCCTTTTCACACCCAGAGATATGTCCTGGCGGCGCTTCACGGTATCCCAACCATACGCCAGACTCACCCCCTCCAAAGCTAAAGAGTGAAACGTTCGCGCCTTTACGTTGGAGGGCATCTCTTTTGTTGCTTTGTCAGCGCTCGCCTTATCAAAAGTAAGGTACAACGCCCGTCTTTCTGGGACACTCAAGGCACAAAACCTAATAAGAGTAGTTTTTCCTGTTCCCGCCAAAGCTACAACTTTAAAGCTCTGCCCAGTTCTGTAAAAATCTATAATAGTTTGTTGCTCTTTTGTGGGAGGAAACAAAGGAACTTTTTTCTCCGGAGCCGCTGTTTCTTCCAGGACACCAGCCGGAGAAAAATACGGCAAACCTGACAAAGAATCCCCTACCATCCCTAAACCCTTACCTTCCGCGCTCTCTGTCCGTAAATGCGACACCAAAATGAGTGTCCCACGCGATCTGAAACCTCTCCGCAGCCACAAGATCCTCCTCTAGCTTCTGTGCAAGGAACGGCTCCAAATCTTTTCTGTAGACAACCAAGCTGCCATCAGAGGCAGTACCGCGAGGAACCATAGCAAAATACCCACCCATGCCAAGCATGCCCTTGACCTGCTCCTCTGAAACCTTGACAAGCTCTGCAATTTGCTCAACAGTAATAAAATCACTCATGTCCATGCTCCACATAAAAATCTTCGGGGATGGTGTCTGGGATAGGGGGGTCAGGAGTGAAGTCTTCAAACAAAGCTAGCCTGTCTGCTGTTTCACACAAAATTTGTGACAGCGGAACATTTAACGCACCAGCGATAGAATATAAAATCTCGCTACTTGCTTCCTTCTGACCTCTTTCCAGCTCACTCAAATAACCAAGAGCAACACTGGCTTTGCTTGAAACATCTCGAAGAGTCATTTCCCTTCTCAACCGATAGTCACGTAGGACATCCCCAATTTCATGTCGCATCAAAATCATTTCTTTGCCCTCCCCTTCCATTTTCTAACCCAACGATTTACCGAAAAAAAGTTTTTAAAGAGGAACTTAAGATAAGAACGTCTGAACCGCCACAACTTCTGGTTAATCTTCCTAATTCGAGTGTCATAGTCACAGAGGGTGGCAATCCACGGGATTTCTTCACGAAGTACTCCGGGACGTCCACACTCTTCACAGGTCTGGTAAGAGAGGGCCTCCGCCTCACTGATAAGCACATCAACGTCAGTCTCTTCGCCACCGATGTAGTAGCGTAGCCCACCAAACTTTTCTTTGATTTGAGCAATAAAGTAGTTAGGGTTGTCACGGATTAAAAGCGTATGGAGAGCAAGCACAATGTCATTCCATCCGGGGCCAAAATCGGACCCGATGAAGTAGCCTCCCCTAAGTTTGTTGCCGTAGAAGGGTTTGAGAATGCCTTGCAGTTCTTTCGTAGTAAGCGCCGTTACCGGTTTTCTATGCGGAACCATCACTTCTTCCCCTCTTTCTTTTCTTTGGGCCATAGAGTAGCACAGGAAGAGCTTAGACACCATTGGTCCCAAAAATTACTGCCAAGCCACTTATGACCGCAGACGGGACAAACCTTCACGCTTCGCGCTCTCCTACTGCCCCTCTTTGCTGACCAAAGAATCCGTTGATCTTATCAATCTTTCGGATGCACGCTTCACCCTTAACTGTCAAAAAAGCAATATCTGCCTTTAACCCAACAACCACACTGGCAGCACTCCTGTACTCATAAGACTGGTGACCACTGTCTTCCTTGGTCTGGTTAGCCTTTTTAGCTGCCTTCACAAGATCTTCTTGCTTTTTATCCCGATCATCAAGAACTTTCTTAAGCTCCTCAAAATGATGCGCAGCCTCGACACTCGACACAGAATTCATTACTACCGTCTCCAATTTTAGAAAGCATGACACTTTTGCCTGATTGCTTTTATTTGTTATTAGTTTTACTACCGTAACACAAAACTGGATTTTTTGCGCTCCCGTTCCGTTGTAGTACGATAAAAAGATGACAAACAAATTTGGTTGGTGCATGGACGGCAATCACAAGGGGTGCCCCGTGCTATTTAGGTGGGAGGCACCAAACCCTGTAATTGAGTGCTCGTGCAAATGTCATACGGGAACCCCAAAACCCGCGCTAAAAGACCCCACCGCAAAAGAAGCACCCGCAAAAAAGGAAAGGGTGACAACAAAAAAAGTGCCAGAGCCCAGCTAAAGTAGAACCCGGACATTTATTCATTTAGCACCCTAAGGGCTCTGCTATCGGGTTGATCGACATTTTGTAGTCTAAGCGAAGCCAGTAACTGTCACTAATTGCCTTTTAGTGTGACATTTTGACATGTAGCGGTACCCTTGTGTCATAAGCGTACCGCTCTTGGTACGGTATTGACACGTTCCCTACATACATCCGAACTGTTCGGAAATCCCGAACTGTTGCCGAGGCTCTCGTATAATGGAGGTTATTGTCCAAAAAACACGAAACCCCCAGATTTTTAGTCTGGGGGCTTCGGAAGTGGCGCAAAGACCGTGTTTCAGGAACGCTACCGATAAAAGACTACCATATAAATAAAAGAAAACTGGCCCCTCCCATTTGAGCATCGTGGAGAGGCTTGGGAGGGGGTCGATTAGTTTAATCTTATCAGTTACGGGGGCAGGATTTGAACCTACGACCTCTGGGTTATGAGCCCAGCGAGCTACCGAACTGCTCCACCCCGCTTAGAGTGTTTGGCACCAACCCCAGGAGTCGAACCTGGGCCTACGGTTTTGGAGACCGGTATGCTTCCGTAACACCTGGCTGGCAAAAAACTGGCCCCCCTCATTTGAGGAAGCTTTCGCTCTAGCCTTGGAGGGGCGCTGTTGTTTATAGTGTATCAGTGTGGCCGGGGCAGGACTTGAACCTGCGACCGACGGGGTATGAGTCTAGCACACCTCACTGCGTGGGCACTAGGGCGTGGTATTTTCTCCACCAGGTGTCGGGGTCGCCTTCTATAATTTTCCGTAACTCAATAATGGTCATGTCTTGGTCGAATATCTCAACACCTACTACTTTTTCGCGTAGGGTGCAGTCTATTCTTACTCTTGGGAAAAGGAATCCGTGGTTTATTCTTTTGCGCGAGACTTTGAGGTAGGCTGCACCGGTCTCTTTGTCGAATGTAAGTTTCATGCCCTTAACGTAGCACAAAACCCCCCGCATTTCTACGGGGGGCTTCGGCGGACAACGTACTAGGCTCGTGGTAACCAGTGTCCCAATGCGTCGTAGTTACAGAGTAGCACAGAACTAAACCTATCCTGCCTCAACTTGGCTGCTGTTCGGGCTCACGTTCCCTAGCAATCATAAGCAGAATCAAATACCCGGCAAAGTCGAGAATGTCATCATCCCCAGGGAACTCGTGACCCTTCACCAACCGAGACAACTTATCATCAAGGCGGACCAGGAGCTGTTCTTTAGGACTTACCTTAGAAAAAATTCGTACCGGGTCAAGAGCTGAATCCCCATAAGCTTTGTTTTTGTCTACAAGGAACTCGCCTAGCTCCTTGGTTACCCGCACAATGTCATCTTGTGTTGACGTACTTATTGTGGCCTCCTGGTCTGAGGGAAAGTGTGAATAAGACTCTTCCGTAGTAACAGTTTCTTTGGCTCCCGCTTGGTACCCTCTATCCCATGCGCCTGCTCGTTCGCCACCACCGTGAAATTTTCCCCGATCATACGCTTCTTCTTTTACAGACTCAAGCCACTCGTCAAACTCTGGCCCGTAATCTGCTGGCGTTGCAATATCTTCCCACCAACGGTCAACAAACATTTCCCGCACGTCATCAGTAGTTAGCTTCTTACTCATTGTGCCCCCTCCTTAAATGATTACGCCAGCCGGAACATCCGGCCACGAAGTTTGGTTGGTTCCGGTTTTGCCACACTTCCGACATCTCATCGCGGGGATGACGTTTTGGTGGAAATATGCGTCGTCATAGCCACCGGGTATAACTATGGTGTACCCGCAGTGCTCACATGCATAGGTGCCTGTAAAGTCTCTACGGTGCTGGCGTATCTTTCCCACTAAAACCATGTTGAACTTCCGCTCCCGTCATCTTTAAACTCTGCAAGCTTGCCAAAATATGCGCCATCAAAAGAGTCCATAAGAACATCTAAGGCATTAGACGCCACTTTTAGTTGCCTGATAAATTCCACATCTTCTGGACCCACTAAACCAACAGTGTAGATTGCGTGTACATCCGAAATGCTCCGCATTACATCTCCAATTTGAGCATGAAAAACTTCAGAACACATTTCCATGCCTGCGTAAACTCCCCTCTCAAACTGCTTAAGGGTTCCCTTGTCAAACTCGTCCATAGTAAAAAGCTTTTCCGCGTCAACTGGTTGCCCCGCGCCAAAAACAGCTTCTGGTTGTGGTTCTGCGCAACAGCCGTCGCACCCGTGCATTGCATACACACCCTCGAGGCCCTCGTCGGGGTCGGGGTGGCCTATCCCGTGTTCGCAAATGCGCTCCATGAACCCACGATCCGCTCTCCAGGACTTGGGAAAGTGCAGCATGTGGTGGTTACTCGGGCTGTGGATTGTGCAAGCCCCGGGGGTCCGGCACTCGTCCTTCCCGTGCACATTCTTGATGGTCACTCCGTAGTCATCGGTCCATGTGTTTTTAGTCATTCCTTACAACACCTTCCTGAGCAAGTCGTCAATTTCATTTAAGCAGTCCTCGAAGATTTGACGCCTTCTCTCTACTTCGTCTCTTTCTTCCTCAGCGTTCTTCAAATCCTCTTGTGTACCTGACAGTTCCGTGTTTCGGCTACTAAGTTCGGTCTCAAGGGCGCTAATTGTGTCTTCTAAATCTGTTTTTTCGTCCTGATCCATCATTCTTCCTTTTTCTATGTGAATAAGCGATATAAGTGTGTGGAATCCTCCATCATCGAGAAACTTCACCCCTGTGGGCCCAAAATAGTATTCTAGATACTCGGGTTCCGCAATAATGTGCTGAATAAGCTCCACGGCGTGGGCGGCTTTAGCAGTTTTTTCCATGACCGTACAGTAGCAACTAATCCAGTACCGCGCAAGTGCGATCTTCTGATACCCTTTAAACATGAAGATAACAACAGAGTCCGGCTCCATATATTTTATTGACGCCCATGGTCACTGCCACACTGACCCCATACGCGGTCGGCCCACGTCTTACCCCCTATGGTTTGCGTTTGACTACAGCGACGTGAAATCTTATTGGACTGTAGCGGACCTTGTCGACAAGGCAGAACGCCTCCCCGCAAGAGAGGGGCGGAGACTGTACGTGGGAAACAATGATGCGTGGAGGGTTTCTACCCCCATTGCAACAATCGAATTGCCCTAAGTCTACGCAACACCGCGTACTGTGGATGCTAGGTAGTCAAAGCAGTGGATGTGCATAAGCGCATCCCATCCAGCATCATGAGCATTCTCATGACCAATCTTATCGATAGCGTAAGCTTTGGACATTTTCTTCCACGTTGAAGCTTTCACCGGCATCCCGTTGTGCACCCTACCTTCTAGAGCAAAACAGATAGCGTTTAAGTCGACAGTGCGCCTGGAAAACAGGGAGGCAGAGCGAGGGAGCAGGTCGTGGACGAAGGGCATATCGAAAGCTCCTACATTCCATCCAACTGGGGTGTTTCGCCCGCGCACATCTGGGTCCACCCCCATTGACACCAGCCAGTCATAAAGCTCCCCATCAACCTCTGCGGGGAGTGGGGCCTGGGTCACACGCTCCTCAGGAATGTTGTGCACTTTCGCTGCTATTGGGTTCCACTGCATTTTTCCGGGGTTAATGTCTGACACAAACGATTCCCCATTTGAGAACCCTATTCCTATTTGGATAAGTTTCCCACCCTCTGCAAGGTCTGCTGACGACATTTCGCCGTCTAGGCCGACATACAAAAAACTCATGTTTGCTCCTCGTGCCTGTTTTCTAGTGTAATGGCCTCACTTAAATGGTCTAGCATGTCGTCATCTATTTCCGCTCGCTCACCGGAAATAATTGCTAACGCTTCGGAGACCATCCACGGGCTTTTGTCCGAGTAAGACTTGAGCAACTCGACAATTTGGTTTTCTGCTTCTTTAGCCCCAGCATCATAGCCTTCGCTGTAAGATGCCGGGCCTTCAATGAGCGCCCCATCCATATACCCCTTTTTGTACCAGTCAAGCTCAACATCTGTCTTATCAGTCATTGTGTTCCCTTTCTGTTTTCTACGTTTTGCGTTTCGGTACGTTCGCGCCAGATTAAACGCTCTTCGACCTTAACGTGCCCATGTCCATGTAGCCTTACTCGTTCGGCTTCGTCCGCAGAAAAGCACTCCCTAGCGTAGTCACCGTCAAGGGTTACCCAGTAAACCCACTCCCCATATACACTTTGCTCACTCATTGTGTCCCCCTTCGCGATCAAGCTCGACAATAGCGCCTCGCAAGCCACTGCTATGCAAAGCCGCAACGTTTTCCATACCGTAAGCGATCAAGCAACTAGGCGAACCGCTAGTGCCGCCCTGT
>Ga0306871_1000176_pt1 | contig 25432 bp, 28 predicted proteins | sample AntRauMeHopE1497_FD_190447 | JGI IMG/M metagenome (GOLD analysis project Ga0306871, IMG submission 190447) | Saline lake microbial communities from Rauer Islands, Antarctica - Metagenome Hop E1 #497 (v2) (version 2) | ecosystem: Environmental > Aquatic > Non-marine Saline and Alkaline > Saline ... | reverse complement strand
CCATCGCTACGGCTCGCCCACAGCTTTCGCTGTGTCGTGCCTAGGCAAAGAAAAAAATAAAATTGTCAAAATTTTCGGGTTATCATTAAGCATGAGTATAAATGTCGTTCAAATTGAAAAAAGCGAGCCGTTCAATCACTTTAAATACTAACCCGAATCCCAAGCTCTTCTTAAAACGCCCGTGTTCCTTAATTCATCCGGTCAATAAAAAACGGTATACAGCACTTTGGAATATGACATTAGCATTAGCTTTGTGATGAAACTATCTAACACTACGAGAACTATTTTCAAAATTAGTTGTTTTGAACCACAGAAGGGAGCTATACCTAAAGTTATTGGGTACGTGTAATTATCTTGGATAGAAACATAGGTACATTTTAAAGTATAGGACTTAAAACCCTGTACTTGTTTTGGTAAAATACATTCTATAAAAAGGAAGTATTTAGTTGGTTGATTTGTTTAATAATGGCTTTGGTACAGTTAATGGCCAAAGCCATTTTTATGGGTTCTCACAAAATTTAAAATAGATACGGATGCAATTCAACATAGGGGACGCGTGCAACGAAATGACCGCCCGCTTGGAGTCATGGGCAAACCAGTTGGTCGTTAGTCTGCCCAACGTTATCATTGCCATTCTTGTTTTTATTGCCACTCTAATGCTCTCCAAGTACATCAGTAGGTTTGCCTTAAAACTATTGACCAAAAGTAGTTTGCAGCAATCCATGAAGAATATGATTGCAAAAGTTGGTTTCCGTATTGGTTATACTAACAAGGATATTCCTTGTGCTGGGTATTCTGGATCTCAGTAAGGCCTTGAACACCATTCTTGCCGGTGCGGGAGTCGCAGGTCTGGCAGTAGGTTTGGCCTTGTAGGGCGCGCTGGCGAGCACCTATTCCGGCATTGCGCTTTCTTATATAAGGCAGATAAAATTTGGGGATTGGATAGAGAGCAATGGTTTTGAGGGCGAAATCACAGACTTGGACCTTAGGGCGGTGACCATAAAACAACCGGATAATAATTTGGTGTACATTCCCAATAAACTGGTGCTGGAAAACCCCATAAAGAACTTTTCTACGACGGCACAATCCCGAGTGATATTGGGATCTGGCGTAGAGTACGCTTCCGATCTGGAATTTGTAAGGGATTTAGTTTTGGGAACTATTTTTGAACGTTTTGCTGCCGTGGAAAGCAAGGAGGAAGTCATTTTCCTATATACTGAATTCGGCGATAGTTCCATCAATTTCGAGGTGCGTTTTTGGATAGATTCCACATCGGCCTTGGAAGTATTAAGAGCCAGGACCGAAGCGATCATCGCCATTAAAAAGGCCTTTGACGAGAACGATGTCAATATCCCGTTCCCTATCAGAACCTTGGATTTCCCTAAGGGGCTGTTTTGAGATTAAGTGCCTAATTTATGTGAAGTTGTTATTTCATCACAGACCCTAAAGGGATTGCAATGACAAAGACATAATGATAACTACCGCCAAGAATTCCATTCGTTTGCAAGTGCTTTTCTGTTGTTTATTAGCAACGAAATTGCCAGTGGAAGGCTGGTTGACCACGTATTGAAGCTTTTGCGCAATATTGGGCTTCGAGAATTTGGCAGGAATTTTAGCTTTTTTGGACTTTATAACCTCCTTTACTTGCAATAAGGTAGTTTATTCTATGCGTTCAACCTCACTTTCACTTTTCAGCACGTAGTCGCCGTCCTCTTGTACAATGTAAAGGGCTTTGTTATCATCCGTTCCGTTGCGTGTGACGTCGCTTCCCTTTATTTCCTTTGTTATTTTGGAGCCGTAGGTAGCTTGCACTTTACCGGTAGCTGTCCCGTTTCCCCATTTCCATTTGACTTCCGTTCCTTTCCGTATCATATTATTTGTAGTATTTGTTGAGGTTTAAGAATCTAAAAAATGATTAGCCGGTAAATTAATTCAACAACATAAATTATCCGTGCCTTATCCATTAAATTGATGTCGTTTTTTGGGGTTTAAGGTCTTTATGGAATGCGCTAACAATTCATTTTTTTGCATCAAGTAGCCCTCTTCCTTTCTAGTATCTTGGTCATAAGATGTGAAAGGGAATACATCTATAAAAAATAGTCCTATGATTTTAAATGAACTATCATTATGAGTACATACACAGATGCTATTGGAGAAAGATTGAACGATATTTTAGAAAAGACATATGATGCCGAAAAGGGCTACAAAAAAGCGGCCGAAAATACAGATCATATTGCCTTAAAGGCTTATTTTGAGAGAAGGAGCAAGGAACGATATGATTTTGGACACGCCCTAAAATCTGAAATGACCCAGTTTGGACAGGTGCCGGATAAAGGCGGAAGTGCTACCGGAGCCATACACAGGGCTTGGATGGATACCAAGGCACTCTTCTCTTCCGATGATGCGGAATCTATGTTGGAGGAGTCCATAAGAGGCGAAAAATCTGCCGTTGAAGAATACGAGGATGTATTGGAAGATACCAGTTTACCGCCAAGTACCGGTACCTTGTTGACCCAACAGATGAACAGTATCAAAGGGGATTTGGATACCATTAAAAAATTAGAGGATTTAAGCTAGTGACAAGCCAAGCTAAAATTGGCGCAAAATCTAATGTATTTTTTACGCCATTTCAGTTTGGGTTAAACACTAATCAAAAAATATCCTGAACATTTGTTGGATGTTTTTTGGTTTGAATTAGACACTTCGGTTGGATAGGGCGGAGTCGAGATATAATCAACCTGAACAGGTTGCTGTTTTCGACTCCGCTCTTCTTATTGCAGCCTATACTTTTAAATCCCTTTTGGATGGTGCTGGAATTATGTTCTACATAGAACTTTTCCCCCAAGCATACGGATTATTGGATAGCGGCAGCATTGCAAGTGATGGTGGCATTACACCCACCATAGAATGATACCTTGTAGTCAATAACTAAAGTTATGTTTTATAAAATTTCCAACACGGCAAGCGAAGAGGCTCTGGAAAAGACCTTGCAAAGGACTTTTAAATATCCAGGTCTGATGGAAAAAAGGGTGTTGATCAATGGTTTTGAGGAAGCTACGATACCCATTGTCAGTATGGATAGTACAGGTATTGTCCCTGCCATCTGGGGGATTTTGCCAGAGGGCTATACGGAAGATTGGCAGGTTTTCCAAAACATGGGCAATACATTAAACTGGCCCATGGCAACCATGGACACTAATTTGTGGTATGCAAAATCCTTACTTCATAAAAGATGCTTAATTCCGGTAACAGGTTTCTTTACGTCCTATTTGTACGCCGGCGTAGTTTATCCTTTTTACTTTACGAGGATAGAGGACAGACCTTTTTGTTTGGCAGGTATATATACCGTTACGGAAGATGGGTTCATTACCTGCTCCATACTCACGTGCAATGCCGATGAACGCATAAAAAAAGTGCATAATCTAGGTAAGGATATGCCAGTGATACTTGGAGCGGATCGCCACGAGGAATGGTTGCAAGAAAACCTGAACATGAAAAGAATACAGGAAATAGCGTTTGAGCCGGATGACTACCACATGCGCTGCCATCCTATTGCAAAAGGCTTTTTTGATCACAATATTTCTTACAAGGCCATGTTGGATCCTGTCTTCTATGATAATGTGCCGGTTGGGTTTTTCTGATGCCAATGTAGGTAGTGATTGTCCTTCCGCTAACGGATTAATAATCAATGTGATTGCGACCATCGGCCTCACGCTAATGTGGTATCTTTATTATAATATGTTGACAAAGCGTCAACACAACCTTTAACCTTTAAATAGAGTATAGTATGTTACGATGGACAATTGCATTTGTCATATTGGCAATAATTGCGGGTATTTTCGGATTTGGAGGAATCGCTGCGGGGGCCGCAGGAATCGCCAAAATATTATTCTTCATATTTTTAATACTCTTTGTGATCACCTTGATTACGGGAAGAAAAAAAATATAGGAACAATTACCTTGAAGCTAATGGGGCAAGGATATAAATAACCAGTTGAATCACTAAAAAAATAATCACATGAAAAAATCGATAGTATACACATTATTTATTTTATTATTTACAATTTCGCTATCCACCTTCACTAGTTGTAGGGAGGAAAAATCTACAAAGGAAAAGGTAGAGGAAGGTTTGGAAGAAGTAGGCGATGATATAGAAGAGGGCGTTGAGGAAGTTGGAGATGAAATAGATGATGCTACGGACGACAATTAGAGTTTAGTTTGGTTGATTAGTTGAACAGGCCGCGTCATTATTTGGGGCTGGCCTGTTTTTTTTTAAATTGGGAACGATATGGAAAACAAGAGTTTGAACAGCGAAAAAGACGATATGGGCGTGTATGGGGAAAAGGGCTATACCTGTGCGTATAGGGCCGAAAACGATACCTTGGTAAATTTAACAACCAAGGCACGGCACCATCCAAAGCAGGTGCACATTGTAGCGGAGCACAGGTTTGAAGGTATCGGTAATCCTTGGGATATGTCCATTCTCAATGTTGCAGAAACAGCGGACGGCATCAAGGGTACGGTGCTGGCCAATTATAGTCCCGCGAGTGCTACCTACCCCTATGCCAGAATTATTTAATGCCGTCCCTAAGGAGAATTTTTCCCAGAAAGCCAATATCAGGGACATCGGGTAATAGGCGTTTCTATCCCATCATGTGCCGCTACTTCTGGTATGAATAGGGCAGCGACACAAAAAACCAGTACATTGAGGGCGGTTTTTAGGACACATATTTGGTTTTTAAAATACATTTGTCATATATTCAACAGCTTTTGGGAGCGCCTAATGCCATTGGTACATGACAATGAACATCAAATTTGATTACGCTTTTATCTGTAAAACCATTGTACAGGAGCAATTGAATGCGCTTGATCTGGACTACGACCTTAAAAATTTGGGACGGATAGAGTTCAGGAAAAAGCCCACGGCGGCTCAATTGGAACAAATTTCACAAGCCTTTGCGGTATACGGCATAGAAATCTTGAGCGACCAACAAGGCGTGTTGGTGCAGCGCATAAAGGATGCTGTTACAGTACTTGTAAACGATGCGGAAAAATCAAGAAAGTACAATGTTTCCACATTTTTGTCCCAAGAGCTCAACTACACATATCCACATTTGTCCACTGTTTTTTCAGAAGCTACACATTCCTCCATTGAGAATTTTGTTATTCTCAAAAAAATTGATTTAGCAAAACATTTGGTTATCGAGAAAAACCTTACCTTAACAGAAATTGCGCACAGATTGAATTACAGCAGTGTAGCCCATTTGTCCGCCCAATTCAAAAAAACAACCGGCCTTACGCCCTCCGCCTTTCAACGTATCATAAAAAAACGAAAGGAAAGAGGTATTACGCCATAACACTAGGGTTTTGAGCTATGGCTTTTGATTTGATGAACATAGTACTTGCTGACGATGATGCAGATGATAGGCTGCTGTTTCAGGAAGCGATCGATGAAATAGAAGTACAGACCAAATTGACCTTGTTCAATGACGGTCGGCACCTAATGGACTATTTGTTGCTGCCCAATGCTACCCTACCGGAAATAATTTTTTTGGATCTTAACATGCCGGTCAAAAATGGGATGCAATGTTTGCTGGAAATCCGCGCTACGGAGCATCTCCGCGATACCTGTGTGGCCATATATTCCACATCGTCCTCGGAAAAGGATATTGAGGAGACCTTTGTGAACGGAGCCAATATCTATATAAACAAACCAACTAGTTTTGCAGCCTTAAAAAAGGCAATTGACAAGGCACTGCGCTTAAATTGGCAGTACCATACTTCTTCCTTGAACAGGGATAGTTTCTTGCTTAGGATTTAATCCGCTTGCATAGTATGTTGTTAATAAGCGTTCGGCATCGTTAGGGCATGGATGCTATCACCATTTTTTTTGATGCTCAAACGTTTCCTTCCAACGGAAATCGGTCTAAATGCTGTACCTTTCTTCCTTTAGTCAATAGTCTTAAATAACACGTTTTAAAGTACTGTCTTGGGCAAATTATCCAAACTTTTTATCGTACTCATTCTACTTGCCATAGCGCTTATCACTTTTATTGGCATTAGCAGATACGGGCAGATGCATCAATTGCGTACATCCGCAGATAGGATAGCGCATGCCCTGCAAGTTGAAACCCGGATAAACGCACTTTTCTCTCAGTACGCCATCTTGCAAGCGAATGTTTTTGAGGCAGTTTTGAGGGGAGAAAAAAAATCGGCCGATTTTTTAAAATCGCACAAGGATAAAATAGGGGCAACACGCAGGAGTTTGGCGCAACTGGTATCCGACAATTCGGAGCAGCGGAACTATATAGTTGAAGTAGAAAAATTGGAGCCTCTATTATTTGAGGCCATACAATTCCTCATGTTAGCTACATCACGGTCAGAGCCCATGGAGATGCAAGCGGCCTTGGATAGTGTCTCTGGGAAGATGGCCCAACTTGCCTATATAAAAGTTCAGATGTTGGAACGGGAACAATCCTTGTTGGATACCCGTATGGAAGCCTACCGATTTTCGGTTTTCCTAACACCTTTTCTAACAGTGTTCTTGGGTATGTTCGCTCTTTTGGTCTTTGTGTTCTTGTTTTGGAGAATTAATAAACAACGTAAGGAAACCCAAAAGGCGAGAACCTTTCTACAGCGTGTTTTGGAAAGCACCGATAACATTATCAGCTATTTTACGCCGGTAAGAAACAAGGCTGGCGAAATAAAGGACTTCAATATCATTTATACCGGGAAGAATACCGATAAAATTTTAGGTCGTCCGGTAGATAAGATCAAGACCGAGTTGATGTCCCACGCAGTTCCGGAAAATTTTCAGAACGGGGTTTTTGAGTACATAGTTGCCTGTGCGAATCAGCAACAAGTCCAAAGCTTTGAAAAACTGTACTATTTTGACAAGAGGCCGTTTTGGTTCAAAACAAAGGCCGTTCCCCTGAATGGTGGCGTACTGACCACTTCCCACGATATTACGGTAGAGCACGCTGCAGTAGAAAATTTAATGATTTCCAAGGAGCAATTGGAAAAACAGAATCTGGTGCTGCTGGACAACCGGGCATTTCTGAGCAATGTCTTTAAAAGTATTTCCTACATAGTGATGCATTTTAAATCGATACGGGACGCTGACGGAAAAATAATAGATTTTGAGATATTGTTTATAAACGACGCCATAAACGATATAACAGGGGATATTCCTGCCGAAGTAAAGCATAAGAAGGTTTCCGAAGTGTATCCCACTATTTTTAAAGATGGTATCTTCCAAAACCTGGTCACCTGTGTGGAGGAGGAAAGGCACATGGAATACGAGACACACTATGAGCAAGGCGGGAAAACAACCTGGTTTCAGGCTACCGCCATACGCTTGAACGACGGTGTTACGGTAACCACTAGAGACATAACCTTGGTAAAGGAGCGGGCCAAAAGGTTGGTTCGTTTGAACGAGCAACTTCAAATCCAGAACGGCTTGTTAAAAGATGCGGAGGCATTGGCAAAGGTAGGCAGCTATCGATATGATATGGAGAATGCCACCTATGACATTTCGGATAATTTCTATCGCATTTTGGAGTGTGAGCCACATGAATTTGAGTCTACCACAGAAAATTTTAAGGCGTATATACATCCTAAAGATATAGCCGATTACGGGGAAAGAATGGCAGCTATTCGCACCAACGCCGCATCGGACACTTTTACCTACAGGGTCATAACCAAAACGGGAAAAGTACGGCGCCTACGGACTACGGGGCATTTTGGGGAAAGCAATGGCCATAGCATAGTCGTTGGCGTGGCACAGGACGTTACGGAAGAGCTAAAGGCCGAGCAAAAGCTTAAGAACAAGAACGAGGATCTAAAACGCTCCAATGCGGAGCTGGAGTCTTTTAATAGGGTGGCCAGCCATGACCTACAAGAACCCATGCGAAAAATACAGATGTTTATCTCAAGGCTCTCCGAGACCGAACTGGACAGGCTCTCCGATAAGGGAAGAACCTATTTTGAAAAAATAGACAGTTCGGCAAACCGTATGCAGACCTTGATCAAGTACCTCTTGTCCTATTCGCGAATCAATAAGTCCAAAAAGGATTTTACAGAAGTTGATTTGAACGAAACCGTGGAGAAAATAAAGGAAGACCTGGAGGAACGTATCAGGGAAACCGGAGCAGCTTTCGCCGTTGACGATTTGCCTACGATAAGGGCTATACCTTTTCAAATGGAGCAACTATTGAATAATCTCATTTCCAACGCCCTGAAGTATAGCAATACGGAGGAAACCCCAAAAATTGTCATCGATTGCAAAAAATTGTCCAGCAAGGAAGTTCCGGATATATTCGATAGAAAGCGCAAGATTTACTATCGCCTTTCGGTAATGGACAACGGCATCGGTTTTGATCAGGCAAACGCCGAAAAGATTTTTGAACTTTTCCAGCGGCTACATCAAAAGAACGAATACTCCGGTACCGGCATTGGTCTGGCGATATGTAAAAAAATAGCGGAAAACCATAACGGTCATATCGTGGCCAAAAGTGAAAAGGGAAAGGGCGCTACCTTCTGTATATACCTCCCGGCCTAATTTGGTGAACTTGGTAACGGTAAAGCGCATTGGCTATTTTTCAGGTATGCTTTCCACTATTTCCGCGGTCACCTCAATCGCAGCTGAGAGGTCATGCGGTTGGTATTGTGATGGGGAGTACTACGCTTCGGGAAGTTACCCTATCGGGATAGTTGATTTTTAAGCATTGCGTTTCGATACGACAGTCCACTAATTGATGTTTTTAGAAAAATTTAAGTCTTTTTAAGAAAACACTCACATTTCCAGCTGTGCTATTGGACTTGAAATAGGGTATATTTAATGAATTGTCCGTAGGCACGACACATACAAACAAAATCATAATACATAAAATGAAAAACAATAGTTCAAGTACCAAAACATACCTTTTTTCAGCTTTGATCGCATTTGTGGTAAGTGCAGGTGTCATTGTAGGACAAAAGTTTTTTTTACAAGAGAAGAATAATGCCGTCAATATCACAAAAGTAGGGGGAGCGGAAGGCAAGCAGGTGCTCTATACGGCCGATAAGGAGGGCAATATAACCCCTCTGGATTTTACAGATACCAGTGCAAAGGTATTGGACGCGGTCGTGAACATCAAAGCATCGCAAAGCCCTCAAAGAGGCAGGGGGCAAGGCTCGCCCCGGGAATTGCCAGATGCGTTCAAGCAATTTTTTGGGGACCGCTTTCATATGCCCGAAGGTGGAATGCCGCAGCGACCATCTATAGGCACCGGTTCCGGAGTTATCATAAGTGACAAAGGCTATATAGTAACCAACAACCATGTGATAGAGAATGCAGCGGAACTGGAGGTTACCTTGCACAATAACGAAACCTACAAGGCAACGGTCATTGGCACAGATCCAACAACGGATTTGGCTTTGATTCAGATCAAGGCAGAGGGCTTAAAATCGGTCGCATTTGTAAACTCGGACGATGTTCAAGTGGGCGAGTGGGTCTTGGCCATAGGCAATCCTTTTAGTTTAACCTCAACGGTAACGGCCGGTATTGTTAGTGCCAAGGCGCGGAACATCAATATCAATAAGGAAAAGTTTGCCGTAGAAAGTTTCATCCAGACCGATGCCGCCATAAATCCTGGCAACAGCGGCGGTGCCTTGGTAAACCTGGAAGGCAACCTGGTCGGTATCAACACGGCCATTGCCAGTAGAACGGGTAGTTATAGCGGTTATGGTTTTGCCGTGCCCAGTAATATTGTCACAAAAGTGGTAGAGGATCTGCTGGAGTTCGGAGACGTGCAGCGCGGTATGCTCGGGGTTAGTATTATAACTATGGATGGTGCCTTCGCCAAAGAGAAGGATATGGACTTTACCACTGGCGTATATATCGGGAACGTGGGCGAAAACAGCGCAGCGGACAAAGCTGGGATGAAGGCCGGCGATATCGTTACCGGGATAGACGGCGAATCCGTGGCCACTTCCCCCAGATTACAGGAGATGGTTGCCCAACGTAGGCCAGGGGACAAATTGACGGTAACCGTGAATCGCGATGGAAAGGAAATAGCGTTGGCTGTTATCTTGGAAAATGCAAGTGGCACCACGGAAATGATAGCAAAGGAAAAGAAAGAAGTGCTGAACCTTTTAGGCGCCGATTTTGAGACCTTGGATGCTGGAATAGCGAAGAACCTTAATATAGACGGTGGCGTAAAAGTGGTAGGTCTCTACGCAGGGAAGTTGAGCCAAAACACAGAAATCAGGACAGGTTTCATTATTACGCATATAGACGGGAAACAAGTGACAGAGCTGCAGGATTTAGCGGCTGCACTGGATAATAAAAAGGGAGGCGTACTTCTGGAAGGGCTTTATGAAGATAGCCCGGGCAGAAAATATTATGCCTTTGGTATGGAGTAGGAAATAGGGCAACGATCAAGCTAGATCAGCGTATCTCGTTCATCACGGCCGATTCCTTGGTCTGCTCCGAAAAATTAGCGGCACATTCGATCAGTGCCAAATGGGAATAGCCTTGCGGGAAGTTTCCCAGAAGTCGCTTCGTCTTAAAATCGATATCCTCGCTAAAGAGGCCAAGATGGTTGCTGTAGCTTAAAACACGATCAAAATGCTCCTTCGCCTTTTCGGTTTCGCCAATTTTATAAAGACTGTTGATGAACCAGAAGGTGCACATGGTGAACGAGGAAGACGGTTTTCCAAAATCGTCCTCGTTGGTGTACCGGTACAGCAGGCCATCATTACAAAGGTCTTTTTCAACGGCACGGACGGTGCTTTTGTATTTGGGGTGCTTGGCATCAATAAATCCGTAGGATTCCATTAACAGTACAGAGGCATCCATGTGTTCGGTGCCATAAAATTGCGTAAAGGCCTGTTTTTCTTCGTTCCATGCCTTGTTCATAATATCCTTTCTAATTTTTGCCCTGAGCGGTTGCCATTTTTTTAATTTATGCTGCTTATCCAGTAATTCGGCCACTTTAATGGCACGGTCTATGGCGGTCCAGCATAATACTTTTGAAAAGGTAAAGTGTTTTTCCTCCGACCGGAACTCCCATATTCCCTTGTCCGCTTCCTCCCAATGTTGCTCCACGATCCAAACGATGCCCTTGGTAATGCCCCATAGTTCCTCACTATTTTCTATTTCTAGGGAAAATTTTTTAAAAAGGATGTGGATGACGTCCATAAGAATGCCATACATGTCGTTCTGTACCTGCTCATAGGCCGCATTCCCTATGCGAACAGGTTGCGAGCCTTGGTAGCCGGATAAATGGGGCAATGTAGTTTCAGTGAGTTTCCGCTCCCTATGGATGCCGTACATGATCTGTAGCTTTTCATCCTTATCCGGCATAAGGTCTATGATAAAGTTGAGGTAGCGCCTTGCCATGTTATTGTGCCCCAAGGCGGAGACTACCTTTATCATCATAGAGGAGTCCCGTATCCAACAGTACCGGTAATCCCAGTTTCGTACCTCGCCGATTACCTCGGGCAGCGAGGTTGTGGGAGCGGCCAAAACTGCTCCGGTCTTGTCATAGCTCAACAATTTCAGGGTAAGGGCACTCCGTTTTATTTCAGTATCGTATTTCTGGTACGATGTAGTTCGTTTGGACCAGTTTTTCCAGTACACCTGTGTGCTTTCCAGTTCGTTCAGGGCAGATTCCTTCGTGGGTGACACTATTTTCTCATTGTACGCTAAAAGAAAAAATCCGTCTTCAAGGAGGGTCAGTTCTTTTTGGTGTACTACGGCTTCCTTGGGAAAGGAGGTGTACAGGAAAACGGTATCGAATTTTATGTCCCGTGTTAAACTGGCAATAAAGTGTTCCTTTATATAGGTGTTTGTGTCGCCGCGTGCATATTCCAGTTTCGGATCATAAATGACCTTGAATGTAGGTTTGCCGGATATCAATTTTATAAAACGTATAATTTCCGGAGGCGCGTGGTGGTCATATTTCTTTAAGCTGTACCTGGGCATGAAGTCGTGTACTTCAAAACAATCGGTTCCGTTCGTAAATTTCGTAACTAAGATACAGGTGTTTTTGATGTAGGACTGTTCCGAGGTATAGGCATCGTCCAACGAAAATGCAAAACTGCCCCCAATTTGCCGGTCCAACAGTTTGGCAAAGACAGATGCGGCATCAAATTCCGGTAGGCAGCACCAATCAATACTGCCCTCTCGGGAAACCAAAGCTGCACTTTGGCAATTCCCGATAATTCCATAATCCAAGTTATCCATTACTATGTCTGATTTTGGGAAAAAACTTCCAATTTAAATATAACAAACTTGGTTTGGTTTGTAGGGCATATCCTTTGAATGCAGTAACATCTAATCGATTTAGGGTATAAATACCTTCTTTTCCAATAATTATATAACAGAATACAAAAATTGTATAACAGCACGGGTGGGGCTGTTGATCATCTTTGTAGCGTAGATACGAAGGGAAGCTCCCGGCTCCCGAATTCTAAGAAATCAACCACAAATACCCAGCGGTTTTGTACATCTTGGATTTGAAGTACACATTTTACTAGTACTGGCTAGCATTGGCTTAATTGTAAAAGTGATACGGGATTAATAATATACGAACCGTTAAAAAGACAGCATCATGAGAACAGTAGAATTACAGACAAATAATATTGAAAAGGCTTTTGACCAACTGAAGGCAGATATTGGAGGCTTTTTAAACGTCTTGCACAAGGAGTACAGATTGGAACTGGACAACGAAAAGGCCGTGGGAGAGATACGGGGCGTTTTTATCAATAGGAATATTTCTTTTATGGAGTACGATGTTACCTTTAAGGAAGATACGGTAATCCTAAGAAACACTCCGGTCACAAATCCTATCTATTTTTTGTATTGTGCGGAAGGCCAAATGAGCCACAGTTTTGGGCTCAACGGTACAAAAAGGTCTTTGAACCAATTCCAAACAGGTATTTTCGCTAGCGATCCCAGTAGGGATACAGCCTTGTTCTTTAGAAAAGGGCAAGCGGTGAAAATGTGCAGTATTAGCGTGAATACGCATGCCGGTGAGCGGGCCGATAAGGAAACGAACGTGTTGCAAACGCAATTGTTGAAAACCTTTATGCCAAAAGAGGGCAAGGAAATCTTTGCATACACTGGATCGTACAATCTAAAAATTTCTGAAAAAATACAGCAGTTGACGGCCATTAAACAAGGTGGTATCGTAAGACGGCTATTGATCAAAGGAATGGTTCATATGATATTGGCCTTGGAGATAGAGCAGCATAACCAAGATATGAAAAGTGCCGAAAATAACCGTGGTTCGCTTACCAGAAGAGAAATGGAGGAGATAAAGGAAATATCGGATTTTATAAAAAACTATCCGGAGGTAAAATATACCTTGGAATATTTAAGTAAAAAATCGGGCATGTCCCCTGCAAAACTCCAAGAAGGGTTCAAGTTATTGCACAACAGAACCGTGTCCGACTTTATTAGAAATGTACGTGTAGAAACAGCAGAGCATCTTATTAAGACCACCGATCTTAATATCTCTGAAATTGTATATACGGTAGGGTTGACGAGCAGAAGCTACTTTTCCAAAATTTTCAAGCAAAAGTACAAGTGTAGCCCAAAGTACTATCAGGACAATCAAAGTGCGGTTGGCGTTACGGCGTAAACAGATACAATTTTATCTGCACAGGAAGGATAGCTAAATAATTTCCTTTTTGGGCAAATCTAGCGGAGTCGGGAAGAATGAACTTTTTAAGTTTATTCCATTTCGACTCCGCTACCGTTTAAGTCATCCCTTAAAATTTTGGCTAGGGACAGCTAAAAAGAAAAAGGGTACACGAGCATAAGCCTGTCTAAAATTACTCTATTTTACAACAAGGTATTTGATAAGCTCTCATATACACATACTGCCGTAGCGTAATGGTAGCGGTGCAAATGAAAGCTATAATGGCAACCTTAGTTATGGACATTAAATCCTTATGGAGTTGGAGAGCCATAGTAAAACTGCTAGCTATCCGATGAACCCAATAACAAAAAAACGGCAGGGTGAACACCCTACCGTTTTTTTAATTTTCAGATCTTAGCAATTTTTGTTCTTATTTAATAGTCTTTAAGGAGGAGCGCAGCATCCATGCCATTTGCTCGTGCATTTGCATGATTGCGGTAATAAAATCGGCCGTACCTTCATCATTATGTGCCTCTGCATTATCGCCAATACTTTGCCTGATAAACTTGATAGTGGCTTCATGGTCTTCCAAAAGAATTTCCATAAAACTGGCACTATCGTTCTGTTGAGGTCCGTTTTCCTTTAAGGAGGAAAGTTCTAAAAACTTCTGCATACTCCCTGGAGAATAAAATCCTAACATTCGTATACGTTCGGCAACTTCGTCTATTGTTTTTTCAAGCCTACCATATTCTTCTTCAAAGAATACATGTTTGCTGTGAAAATCCAAACCTTCCACGTTCCAGTGGGCGTTTCGGTATTTGGTATATAAAATATACTCGTCCGAAAGTAACTGCTTCAACATCTTTACAACTGCTTCCCTGTTATCTTTTTTAATGCCAATGCCTGTTTGTGTAGTTTCCATATATACTTTTTTTAAATTAAGGTTATACGGACAAGGTAAGCCCAAAGGGCGACAGCTATTGATGCGAAACAATAATTGTTTGTCGCTAAAGAAATGTGGATGCAATCGCTCGGAATACGTTCTCCATTACCCTTTTTTCATGTGAGGAAAGAGGCCCATGGCTTATCTTTCTTAAAAAGAGAAATAGCATGCAAAAACCGAACAAAAGGCTTACGGGACAAACGTGTATAGTAACAGGTTCTAGCAACGGTATAGGATCTGCCATTGCAAAGGCAATAGGAAGTGAAGGTGCCAACGTAGTCGTAAACTATCACAGCGACAAAGAGGGTGCGGAAGAAACGGCACATTGGATTTCCGGAAATTCCGATGGCGGTCGTACGCTGGTGGTGCAGTGCGATGTAAGTAGTGAGGCGGATGTTGCCAATTTGTTTGATAAGACGATTTCCGAATTCGGTACCGTAGATGTAAGCGTTGGTAATGCCGGCTTACAAAAAGACAGGCCCTTACATGAAATGAGCTTGGCAGATTGGCAACAGGTTTTGGATGTAAACCTGACGGGACAGTTTTTAGTGGCCAAGGCTGCTATCAAGGAATTTATGCGGCGTGGTATGCGTAAGGAGGTATCCAATTCTTTGGGAAAAATAATTCATATCAGCAGTGTGCACGAGATCATCCCTTGGGCGGGGCATGCCAACTATGCAAGCTCAAAAGGAGGTTTGATTATGTTGATGCAGAGCATTTGTCAGGAATATGCGCCCAAGAAAATCCGATGTAACAGCATTGCGCCCGGTGCTATTAAAACCGAGATCAATAAGGAGGTGTGGAGTACGGAAGAAGGAAGAAAGAAAATGTTGAAGCTCATTCCCTACGGTGAAATTGGGCAGCCCGAGGATGTGGCGAGTGTCGCCAGTTGGCTGGCTTCCGATGAATCCGAATACGTGAACGGCACCACTATTTTTGTGGATGGAGGAATGACATGCTATCCCGGATTTACGCAAAATGGGTAGTGCGGGAATTGTTTTTTTGACCATACAAAGTCACCTCCCTAGCCGTCTCCCAAAGGAGAGCGAATAGCTTTTTGTTCATCTCCAATTTGGTGCTGACTATCTGGAATCCGCCAGTGTAGAACTTTGTGCTTCTGCCACAAATCCGCCATAGGCATGTTCGTGATATGAACCCATAAAACTTAGGACATATCACCAAATATGATTGACCAGAAAAATAATTACAATACCCTTAAGCTAAATAGTAGGTTATTTAGTCCTATGTCAGGTTTCAAAGACTATACTGTATGCCCAGGGAAATAATGGTAGAAACAAGGTTTTATCTGTTGACTAAAAATCAATTGCTTCGCACACTAGTGGCGGAATCAATTTTTATCTATTTTCCTTAAAAAAGACACAAAACTGCTCAATTGTTTGGATTTCTGATTAAAAATGATAGTTTCCAAGTTGAATTAAACCAAAATTTAGCTATATGCGTCAACTTAAGATTACGAAACAAATTACCAATAGGGATACAAAATCATTGGAAAAGTACTTCAATGAAATTTCAAAAATAGATTTGATAACGGCCGATGAAGAGGTGGAATTGGCGAGAAGGATTCGCAAAGGCGATCAAGAAGCACTGGATACATTGGTAAGCGCCAATCTGCGTTTTGTGGTATCTGCCGCCAAGCAATACCAAGGCAGGGGGCTTCGACTTTCGGATTTGATCAACGAGGGCAACTTGGGGCTGGTAAAGGCCGCCAAGCGCTTTGACGAAACCCGAGGTTTTAAGTTTATATCCTATGCCGTATGGTGGATTCGCCAAGCTATCCTGGATGCCATATCCAAACGCTCCAGAATCATCCGTTTGCCTATGAACAAAACCGGTACCATGAGCAAAATATACAAAGTGTACTCCAGTTTGGAACAGCAGTATGAACGCCCGCCGAGCGATGTGGAAATTGCAAATGAGCTGGATATGCGCGTCTCGCAGGTAAAAAGTTCCATGAAAAATGCAGGCCGACATGTTTCTATGGATGCACCTTTCCGAGAGGGCGAATCCTCTAATTTATATGATGTAATCGAATCCAAGACATCCAACAGTCCGGATAAGAACGTTATGAACGATTCCCTGCTTACCGATATAGACCAAGCACTTCAAACACTTCCAGCAAGGGAGGGCGATGTATTGCGCCTGTATTATGGCATTGGTAACCAGAAACCGATGAGCCTTGTGGAAATTGGCGACACCTTTGATATTACTAGGGAGCGTGCAAGGCAGATAAAGGATAAAGCGATAAAAAACCTGAGGCAACCGGCTAAAAATAGCGTGTTAAGAACACATTTGTAAAATAAAAAGAAGAAATATTTATGCTGAAGATCGAAATAAAAGAAGGAGAGAACATAGAAAGAGCATTAAAACGCTACAAAAGAAAATACAGAAAAACCAAGGTATTGGATACTATCAGGGAGCGACAATATTATATGAAGGATAGCGCGCAACGCCGCAAAACGCAAAAGAAGGCCGAATATCGGCAAAAATACCTAGAGGATATTGCGGAATAGGCAATTCCTAGCGTTATATCTAAAACTTAACATCATATCTTTGCTTTTGGAAAGTAATTTGTTAAGTTGTGCTATTACAAACAACAATGCGCAACATGAAACTTTATTATTTCAGACACATCTTTGAGCAACGTTTATCCAATAACAAATCCACCAATAATATCGCAGTAGAATAGGTTATCCTTAGCTACATCAAATTTAGCCCGTGCTTTTAAAAGCAAGGGCTTATAAAGGTGTGTCCGGTTGAAACCTCTAAAATCATTACAAATTAAAACTTTAATAAAAGTAGAAATGAAACTCTTATACATCAAAAGAAAGACAAAAACAGAAAAACGATACAGCAACAATATGGGAATGTTAACGACAAAGGTCATCTATATAAAAAAGTACTTTTTGGGACTGCCCTTAAAAACCATGCATAAATACAGGGAAACCTATTACGGTCAAGTGAAAAGTTGTGAAGACTGCTCACTTTTTATTTAATAAATGAAGCAATGTTTAGAATCAACCAACAGAAATAGGCAGGTTGCTTTTAGACGAGCAGGCAGTGCAACATAGCATTTAATCACTAAAATAAACAAATGAAAGTACTGGTAATAGGTGCCGGAAACATGGGACTTACCTATGCGGAAGGCATGTCCAAGTCCAAATTATTAAAACGAAAAAATATAATGGTGCTGGACAGTTCCGAGGAAAAACTCAAGGAACTGGACCAAATTGCACATTTTGATGCTTTTAGGGAATTGGACGACTGTGTCCCTAAGGCAGATATTATTTTTATCGCCGTAAAACCCTATCACGCAGAAAAATTATTTTCGCGCCTACATTCCTTGGTAAACCCGGAACAATTGTTGGTCTCCATTATGGCAGGTACAACCATAGCGTCTATCAAGGAACTAACGGGATTGTCCAAAATTGTGCGCGCCATGCCCAATTTACCTGCTAAAATAGGCAAGGGGCTAACCTCTTATGTAGCCTCCCCCGAAGTTTCCAGAATAGAATTGTTGACCGTAGAAAGTCTTTTGGACACCACGGGCAAATCCGTTTTGGTCAGCGACGAGAATTTTATAAATGCCTCAACAGGGATATCAGGTAGCGGGCCCGCCTATGTGTTCTATTTTATGCAAAGCATGATGGATGCGGCAAAACAGATGGGTTTTTCGGAAAAGGTGTCCAGAGTATTGGTAAGTCAGACCTTTACCGGTGCCATAGAACTCTTTAATCAAGATACTATTTCTCCCAATTCTTGGATGGAAAAAGTAGCCAGCAAAGGAGGTACAACACGCGCCGCCTTGGATTCCATGGAAGATAATAATGTAGGGGAGTTGATCAAGGAAGCCGCCTTCGCCGCTTTCGATCGCGCCGTAGAACTAGGAAAGGAGAAAGTAAATGTATAAAGACAAGTACAAAGAATTAATAGTTGTCAAGGTTGGTACCAACGTCATGACCAATAAGGACAATAGGATCGTTAGGCCTGTTTTAAGAAGGCTGGTGCGGCAAATTGCCGAGTTGTACGAACGCGGCATAGCCACCATTTTGGTGTCGTCCGGTTCCGTAATTGCAGGAAAGGAAGTGCTGGGAAATTCAACGATCAAGGACAAGACCCAGAAGCGTCAGGTGTATTCGGCTATCGGTCAGCCGAGAATGATGCGTTTGTATTACAATATTTTTCACGATTACGGAATGAAATGTGCCCAGGTACTCCCAACGAAACGCGATTTTAGTCCCGGTGTACATCGGCAGAATATGATCAATTGTTGTGAAGGCCTTTTGGCCGAGGGTGTTATTCCTATTGCCAATGAGGACGATGCGGTATCCGTGACCATGTCCATGTTTTCCGATAACGATGAACTGGCCAGTCTAATAGCACAGCTGATGAATGCCGACAGGTTGATTATTTTAACCGATATAGACGGACTCTACACTGGCCATCCCCATGCGGAAAACAGTGATTTGGTAACGCATGTAGACCCTGCCGAAAACTTGGGCAAGTACATTAAGGATAGCAATAAACAGGCAGAAGAAGGGAGGGGCGGAATGGGCTCCAAGTTGGAGTATGCCCAGCAGGCGGCGGCCAAAAGTATTCCCACCTATATTGCCAACGGTAAGACAGACCATACGATTATAGATATTATAGAAGGAAAGAATGTGGGTACCAAGGTTGCCCTAGAAAATAAAAAGGTGTAATATGAAATTACTAGCGGAGAACATAAAAAATAAGGTCTTGGAAGCCATGGCGGCGCTATTGGAAGAAAACCGTGGGTGCTTACTCCAAGCGAACAAAAAAGACCTGCAACTGTTCAACAAGGAGGATAAGGCCTTGTACGATCGCTTAGTGGTAGATGATAAAAAAATAGATGAGATGATACGCGCACTTAACGAGGTGCATAGCCAGCAAGACCCTGTAGGCAGGGAAATCAGCAACAAAGAATTACCGAACGGGTTAAGGGTGGTAAACAAAACAGCACCCTTTGGCACTATTATGATCATATACGAGTCGCGCCCCGATGTTACGGTAGAGGCTGCTTCACTTGCCTTTAAGGCGAATAACAGAATTTTGTTAAAAGGCGGCAAGGAGGCCTTTCACAGCAATAAGATGCTAATAGATCTTTGGCATCAAGCCCTGACGGCAAACGGACTGCCCAAAGATTTTATCCAAATGCTTGTAATGGATCGCAAACAGACCCAAGAATTTTTGATGCATCCGTCCGAGAAACTGGATTTGATTGTGCCAAGGGGAGGAGAGCGGCTGATCGCTTTTGTGAAGCAGCATGCCACCTGTGCCGTTCTGGTGAGTGGAAGGGGCAACAATTTTCTTTATATCGATACCGAATCGGACTGGGAACAGAGCCTTCAAGTGGTGCTCAATGCAAAGACCGATAAGATATCGGCCTGTAATGCCTTGGACAAAGTATTGGTAAATTATCATATAGCCGGTTATCATGAAAAAATGGGTCAGTTGGCCAATATGCTGAAAAATAACGGAGTAGCCCTAATGGTAGATGAAAAGTCCAAAGAGGCGTTGCGTGAAGAGGTGCTCATTTCCGTACCATCGGTATGGGAAGAGGAATTTTTGGCCTTAAAGTGTGTGATCGGCACCGTGGATTCCCTAGATGATGCCATAACAAAGATAAACACACATTCCGGAGGACATTCCGCTACCATAATGACCACCAATAGCAGTACTGCAGAAGTCTTTATGGATCAGGTGGACTGTGCCGCAGTGTACATGAATGCATCCACGCGCTTTACGGATGGCGGACAAATGGGTGTGGGGGCAGAGCTGGCCATAAGTACCGATAAGTTGCACCACAGAGGGCCGCTAGGATTAAACGAGTTGGTGACCAACAAGTACTATGTGTACGGTACAGGCCAAATTCGGGAATAACGATAGCATGAAAACACCATCGTTGACAAAAACAAGAAATCAAAAAAATGCAAATTGATACTATCTTTGACACCCTAGAGCAATTGAACGGAGTGCTACTGCAGCATGGCAATGCACATAACCGCGTGTATGTAACGAACGTTGAAAATAAAGAGGATTGGACATTGCTTCTCCCCAAAATAGAACATTTGGCCAAAAGCAAACGGTACCATAAAATCTTGGGAAGAGTGCCGGAGGAAGCAAAAGAACATTTTGAAACCAATGGATATAAAGTAGAGGCAAAAATCCCAGGCCTGTATAACGGGCAAAAGGACGGATATTTCTTAGCCGATTACTTAGAGAAAGAGCGTGGTACGTGCAGTGAACAAGAACTTAGGACGATAGCATCCGTAAAAACCATTGCCAAGGCGGCCAGCGGTTCTTCAAGTGATTCCTATTTTGAACTCCCAAAACATTTTGAGGTGCGTAAATTGATTTCAGAAGATTACGCAACCATGGTTCGTTTGCACGGCAAAGCTTTTAAATCCTATGCGTTTCCAATAAACAAAGTAGCCTATATTAAAGAGCTAGCGGAAAACGACCATGAGTTTTATGGTCTTTTTAAAGAAAATGAGCTGTTGGTTTCCACCATCCTAAAAATCCAAAACAAAGAAGCAAGTATAGAAATTGCCGACTTTGCCACACATCCAGATTATAGGGGGCAGAACTTATCGTACTACGTGCTTCAGAAAATAATGGGGGACATGGATCAAAGTGCATTTAAAACCATCTATTCTTTGGTGCGGGCAACCTCCTACGGTCTAAACATTACGTTCAGCAAACATGGGTTTTCTCTAGGCGGCACCTTGTTGAAGAACACTCAAATAGACAACCGACTAGAGAGTATGAATGTTTGGTACGCAAACAACTAGGGAGTATCCTCTTCCGTAAATTGCTTGTCTATCGTTTTTTTGTCAAGGCCTGCGCTATCGGGTTCAATATATTTTTTAAAATCGGCGGCACTTTTTATCTGCAGGTACTTTCTCCCGAATACGACGATAGGATACTGAAGTAGCTGAGGTTCTTTTTCCAATATTTTTAACCAATCATGCTGTTCCATTTCTGGGGTGCCCTGTCCATATTTTTGTTTAAAATCCGGATGGTCTTTTTGAATCAAGCCTGATATATTCGTTCCCAAACCACTGGCGAGTTCCGCCCATTGTGTCCCTGTGACATTGGTCTTGGCAATATCCACGCCCAATAATTTTTTTTCGGATGCCTGCGCATAGGCGTAGGCTTGCTTTCCTATAGAAGTTCCGGAATGGTAATACATAGTAATTTTTCTGTCGTCTGTTGCAATCACGCCCATAATTTTAAAATTATGTTGAAAGATACTTTTAAGGAATTACAGTGCTTAGCTTAATCCATTTTTTTTGTACCCTAAAACGTGGTGTGTTGATGCGTAAGGCAGCGCATCTGAAAATTATGTATAAAGATGCATTAGATTTTCCGCCATTTTTGGCTCGACTTGGGGCTAGGACAGTGTATCAGTTAATAGTATTAGGGATAACGGCATTGTTTTGTACAACTAAGCAGTACATTGGTGCAAGCTTAGAATGATACGGTGTTAGGGTATCGATGCTCCGATGCAGTGTAAGTGCTGCAGTAAACAGATACAACAAAATAGATGCAAATTTTAAACCAAAGAAAAAATGGGAATTATTAAGGATAACAAGAAATTTAAGAGAAAAGTAGAACAGACCAATCCTACGAATCCTACGGGAAATACGGATATTGACACCAACAAATTTGATATTGAGAAAGGCACCATAAAGGAGCAGCAGAATAAAAGATAATACGGCATTTTTGCCCATCTGCCAGATTTGTCGAAATATACGACTTTACCTCCATAGTTCGCTCTAGCCTCATTTTGCGAAAAGCTTCATTTTGGGTAACGCGTTTAGGGTCACTTTATTTCATCATAGACCATGAACTAAAAAAAAGGATTTGGAAACAATTCCTTTTTTTTATGGAATTTCATTTTGTGTGCCCTTTTTGCCGTGCTGGGACGCAACAATTTATTGTATTGAGTCCACGCCGAAAAGTAACATTACTTTGTTACTGGTAAAAATTTTTATTTTTTTATTTTTAAAATATTGATGTAGTCTTCTGAAAAATAGTCCCCTCTGAAATTTTTAGCTCTTTTCCTCTTTGACCTGAGTTGTCGGGGCAAACTCTTTTATTGCGGAACTAATACCGGGAATCAAATCTTCTAGTTTTCATGGATAGACCTAGCCTCATTCGATTTCTTTTTTTGTTTGATGTACCATCTCCAATTCCAAAATCCCACCTTTGGTCAAATCCCCATGTTTAATTTCCGGTGTATCCAAAACGGAACTGTTCCATTTTATTTGTTGTATATATCGGTTTACATCACTATTGTTCTTGGCCACGATCTCAATTTTGTCCCCTGAATAGTAGTCTTTATTAAGATGGATGGTAACCTTATCAAAAATTGGGCTGCCAATATCCATTTTTGGTACACGTTCGGCACCCGATTTCATTTCAAACAAGCCTATTTTCATTAAAACGGCCAAAGACCCCATAAGTCCCTGATCTTCGTCTCCACTGTATCCAAGGCTTGGTGTTGTATCCCCGAATACCTTATTGGTCACTTCGCGCGACCAATATTGGGTAAGCCAAGGTTTTCCGATATGGTTGAATACGAAGGCCGTTTGTATGGACGGCTGATTGCCATAGTTGATAGGAATCTTGCGATAGAGGTCGTCCAGTTCACTTGCATGCGATTTTCCCGAAGTGAAATCTAGCTTGGCCGATTTTTTAAAAGATGCATCTAGCTTATCCGCTGCGGCGTCATTTCCTCCCATTAATAGGGCAAGCCCTTCCAGATTGTGAGGCACATACCAAGTGGCCTGCGAGGCACTGGCCTCAACAAATCCTTTTTTGACTTCATACGGGTCAAAAGGGGTTTGCCAATTTCCATCATTGTCCTTAGGTCTCATCCATTTGGTCTCTGGGTCAAATACGTTCCTCCAGTTATTGGACCGCGCCATGAACAGTTCATGATCTTCCGCTTTCCCCAAAGCTTTTGCCATTTGTGCCAAACACCAATCTTGGTAGGAGTATTCCAAAGTTTGGCCCGCGCCTTCCTGATGCCCGGCATAGTTGTGCCCTAATGGGTATGGCACGTACCCTTTTTCGATGTAAAACTCCAGACCGCCCCCTTTTAGGGTGTTGTGTTCATAACCTGCCCTGCCCATGTTACCGCCCAACAGATGGTTCTTTTTCATTCCTTCGTACGCTTTTTCAACGTCGTAGTTCCGAATACCTTTCATATACGCCCCAACTATAAATGGGGTAGCGGAGGCACCGGTCATCACGTGGGTATAATTTCCTCCGGACGGGCCTCTAGGTATGAAACCCCCATCGTCATACATTAACAACATGGAATTGACAAACTGTTCCGAAATTTCAGGATAGACCAATGCCCATAAACTGGCAATGGTCCATTGGGCGCCCCAAAAGGAATCGGAATTGTAATGGTTGAATTTAGGCTTTCCATTCTCGTCCAGGGGAATTTGGCCTACTCTTGGTGCGTCCCCTGTCATGTCACAATAGGTACCGTTGGCATCGCTGATGATTCTTCGGCCTTGCAGTGCTTTCCATAAATCGGTGTAGAACCTTCGTTGCTGTTTTTCGGTGTTCCCTTCAATTTTAATACGTCCCAGCATTTGGTTCCATTCCGTTCTGGAGTCGGAAACGATTTTTTCAAAATCCCAATGTACAAGTTCTGTCGCAATGTTCAACTTGGCCTGCTGTTCACTTACATAAGAGATTCCCACCTTCATCAATACAGGTTCGGAGCTATCGTTCAAGGTCAAATAAATGCCCCCATTTTCTCCATCAAATGTTTCTGTTTCGCCGAGTAATTTCCCGTCTTTCCAAGAATGCATGGCCTTAAAGTTGTTCTTTAGTTCTATATGAAAATAGACATAGGTGTCTTTTGGTCTTCGTATGGTCTTTGCCATTAGGGCGTACCCTTTGATCTCTTTATCGGAAACCTTTTCAGCGTGGCCATATTTGGTAGCCGACGGGCCAAGTACTGTACCCAGATCAAGCAATATCGAATTTTGGTCATTGGTGTTGAAGGTGTATTTATGAAAACCGACCCGTGTTGTCGACGTCAGTTCAACATTGATTCCATAATCTTTCAACTGTACCTGATGATACCCGGGAAACACCGTTTCCTCTTCATGCGAATAGGCCGTTTGGTAGATATTTGGCCCCAAATGACCCTTAAAAGTACCCGTTGTAGGTAGTATCGGTACTCCGGATAATTGCCAGGCATGAATATGGCTAAAGAACTTGATGGAATCCTGTTCATAGCGATATCCGGAATTCCAAGCCCCGTCAATGGCCATATCGGGGCTTAGGTTTACCATACCAAAGGGTCTGCTGGCAGATGAAAAATAAAACCAGCGTGAGTTGGCGGTGTCCAAAAAAGGGTAGACCTGATCAACAGGTTGCTTTTTGGCGTCAAGTTTTTCCTGCGTTTCGGTACAACCGTAATTTGTAAACATAAAAAGCACTATGGGTAAAACAAATCTAATATGCATCCGGTCAATCAATTTTAATGGTGGCTTTTGTTACGTTTCTGGATATGTAGTGTTCGCAAAAAAAACAGTTGTCGCCAATAGTAAAGTTTTTTATACGTAGCTGTTCTACGTCGTCCGCGATAATTGTTGGCCTTATGTCTTTGTCAATGGTGTGCATTGTATCAAATCAATATTTTCTGCGTTTACGCTTTCTCATTTTATTCGCTTGTCCATCGCCCTTGAATTTTTCCTTTTCGGGGTTCCACTCCAACGGCCTGCCCAGTTCGTAGGCGATATTGGCCACATTGCAAATGGTGGCCGATCTGTGGCCGGTTTCCGCGCTGCAA
>Ga0306871_1000175_pt1 | contig 25491 bp, 22 predicted proteins | sample AntRauMeHopE1497_FD_190447 | JGI IMG/M metagenome (GOLD analysis project Ga0306871, IMG submission 190447) | Saline lake microbial communities from Rauer Islands, Antarctica - Metagenome Hop E1 #497 (v2) (version 2) | ecosystem: Environmental > Aquatic > Non-marine Saline and Alkaline > Saline ... | reverse complement strand
GGTGTATTGTAGATAGGGGAAAGTGCTGTAATCGCGCCAAGCTTTTTATCCATTAGGAAAACCGCTTTTTGCAGGTTAAGTTTCCGGTTTCCCAAATTGCTCCCAATGGAAATATATGCAGTTTCTTTTGTGGCCATAATGTAAGGGCAAAATAAACAAAACAAATTCACTTTGGTTATCTTTGCCACCTAATAAAAATCGCTATTCATGAATTTTTTAAGAAATCTTCTTGCTGCCATAATCGGTTGCTTGGTCGCCTTTGGCATCCTGTTCGTCATATTCTTTGTTTTGATAGCGCTCTTAGGTAGCGGCGAGGACACGGTATCCGTAAAGGATAATTCTGTTTTGCAAGTGCAGCTACAAGGTCCCATAGCCGATTATATCGGAAATAATGATATGAATCCGTTTGTAAGCCTTTTTGGCGGGCCGCAAGGTTTGGACGAGATCCTAAATGCGGTTACGGTGGCTAAGGATGATGAACGCATAAAGGGCATCAGTCTAAACAATAATTTTATTATGGCGGGACTGGCACAGACCCAAGCCATACGAAAGGTGCTGGAAGATTTTAAATCTTCCGGAAAGTTCATTTATACCTACGGCGATTTCTATATGCAGAAAGATTATTATCTGGCCTCGGTGGCGGATTCTATCTTTATGAATCCGGTCGGGGTGCTGGACTTTAAAGGCTTGTCTTCCGAAGTTCTTTTTTTTAAGGATCTACAGGAAAAGACCGGAGTTAAGATAGAGGTCATACGCCACGGAAAATACAAGAGTGCGGTAGAGCCCTTTTTACAAAACGAAATGAGCGATGCCAACAGGTTGCAGATAAAGGAGCTGATACAATCCCTTTGGAATTCCATGGTAAGCGATATTGCCGTGGGAAGAGGTATATCCGAAGCCGATTTGAATGTCATTGCCGATACCTTGGGCGGCAGAACGCCTAAGTATGCCAAGAAATCCGGTCTGTTGGACGATATTGTGTTTTATGACGAATACGAACAAAAAATTTCTAAGGCGCTTGCCCTTTCGGAAGGTGAGGATATCAATTATATTGATCTAGAGGACTATGTGAACTACGCCAATAAGAAAATCCTGAAATCGGGAACGGATAAGATTGCCGTAGTCTTTGCCCAAGGTGAAATTTTATATGGTGAAGGCGGTCCTGATATTATTGGACAAGGCATCATCAATGAAGCCCTTATAAAAGCTAGGAAGGACAAAAATGTAAAGGCGATAGTGCTACGGGTGAATTCTCCAGGAGGTAGTCCCCTTACTTCTGATATTATTTGGCGCGAGATAGAACTGGCGAAAAAGGTAAAACCTGTTGTGGTTTCCATGGGTGATGTCGCGGCCTCTGGCGGATATTACATTGCGGCAGGGGCGGACAAAATTTTTGCTCAACCTACGACTATTACTGGTTCTATCGGTGTCTTTGGAACGGTGCCCAACATGAGCGGACTAGCCAAGGATATAGGGATCAATGCGGAGCAGGTGGGTACCAACGCCAATTCTATAGAGTATTCCCTATTTGAGCCCATGAGCGATGCATTCCGTAATCAGGTGCAGGAAAGTATAGAGGATACATACACTACATTTTTGGAGCGGGTTGCCCAAGGCCGTGGTATTTCAGTTGCCCAAGCGGATAGTTTGGCGCAGGGCAGGGTTTGGAGCGGCGTAGATGCCAAGCGTATTGGTCTTGTGGACGAACTGGGTACTTTGGACGATGCCGTTGCAGCTGCGGCTGAATTGGCAGAACTGGAAACCTACGGCATTAGGAAGTATCCAAAATATAAGTCGGGCTTTGAGCGATTTATGGAAGATTTGGAAGGCGCAAGCGTGCAATGGAAGGATAAAGTGATAAGCAAGGAGATAGGGGAGGAGAACTACAGGATTTTTAAAGACCTAAAATCGAGTATGGAACAAAAAGGCGTGCAGGCCAGAATGCCTTTTATTTTGAATATAAAATAAGGGATGACGCAAAAGGATATCTTGTTGGCGCGGAGCATATACTTGTATCTGGGGGCGCTGTTCATTACCTCTTTGGTGGTTTCCAACCTTATTTTTCAAAAGTTCTTTTACTGGAATCCGTTTGGGGATGTAACCGTCTTCGGTGCGCCCCTTTTTGAAATATCGGCAGGGATATTGCCCTATCCCGCTACCTTTTTGATTACGGATTTAATTTCGGAGATTTTCGGAAAGAAAAAGGCCAACCAATTAGTTGTAGCCGGTATTTTTGCGTCATTTTTCTCCTTAATTATCGTATATACGGCCAACGCGGTTCCGGCAACGGCTTGGTCGCCTGTACAGGACAGCTTGTTTACTTCGGTATTTGGTAATACCATTGTTGCCGTTTTTGCCTCTATGATGGCCTATTTGTTGGCGCAGTTCGTGGATATACAGATCTATCATTTTTGGAAACGCGTAACCAAAAGTAAGTATCTGTGGCTGCGCAATAACTTTTCTACCTTTTCATCACAATTGATTGACACTTTTACCGTTGTAGCGCTATTGTGTTCCTTTGGCGAGATTCCTTGGGACAAGTTTACGGGCTTGGTCATCAGTGGATTTATTTTTAAGATTATTATAGCATTTCTGGACACCCCTTTGCTCTATTTATCCGTATATGTGATACGGAAGCGTTTTAACCTGGCTCTGGGCGAAGAATTGGATTTGGATGCCCAAGTTATTGGCAATTAGTGAGGTCGATAGTAAAAGTTAATAATGAAACCCAAAGGATAAAAAAATCACTTTACCAGTTAATGGGAATGATTTTTTAGGTCTTACGGGTAAGCCTAACGGCCTATTTAGGGCCGGTGTGACGGTTAAAAAATCAGCGTGCGGTAGGTAGGTAATAAAAATATACACATGGGAAAGAAAATTTTAAGGATAGTCGGGATACTATTTTTGTTGATTATCGGAGTTTTGGTGGCGGCACCGTTCTTCTTGGAGGCAAAAATTGGGGATATCATCAAGAACAACGTCAATAAGAACGTTAACGCTACCTTGGATTTCTCGGAGGCGGACTTAAGTCTGTTCAGTAGTTTTCCAAATGCTGCGGTGCGATTGGAAAATGTGAGTTTGTTGAACAATGCCCCTTTTGAGGGAGATACTTTGTTCGCAGCCAGAGAAGTTTCTTTGACCATGGGGATTATGCAGCTGTTCAACGGGCCAAATGAACCCATTGCCATTATAAGCCTCAACTTGGACAATGCCCTGGTAAATGTAAAGATAGATGCCGATGAGAATGCCAATTATGATATAGCCTTGGAAACAGGTGCGGAAGAAACTGCCCCTGCCGAAACCACTTCGGACGGCTTTAACCTGAACATGGAATCTTACGAAATTACCAATTCACGAATTTTTTATACGGATGTGGCTATGGGCATCAGTATGGCCTTGACAGATTTTAATCATAAAGGAACCGGTGACCTATCTTTAGAAACATCGGAGCTAGATACCCAAACTACAGCCCTAGTATCCTTTGAGATGGACAGCACCAATTACCTGAATAAAAACAAAGTGCGTTTGGATGCCCTTATCGGTATCGACTTAAAAGAAAGCAAATACTCTTTTTTAAAGAATGAAGCGCTCATAAATCAATTGCCCTTGGTGTTCGATGGTTTTGTAAAGCTGAATGATGATGATATAGAAGTTGACATCAATTTTAAAACACCTTCTTCGGATTTTAAGAACTTTCTGGCCGTTATTCCAGAAGAATATTCCAAAAATATTGAAAACGTAACCACTACCGGAAACTTTATGCTGGCCGGAAACTTTACAGGTATCGTGGATGACCTGCACATTCCCAAATTCAATATAAATATCAACTCGGACAATGCCTCTTTCAAATATCCGGACTTGCCAAAAGCGGTTACCAATATCAATATGGATATCGCCATCAATAATACGACGGGAATTACGGAAGATACATCGGTAGATATTAAGAAAGCCTCCTTTATGATAGATCAGGATCGTTTCAACCTTACGGCCAACATTACCGAATTGATGGGCAACACCAAGGTAAGCGCCCAAATGGAAGGTAAAATGAATCTTGCCAATTTGGAGAAAGCCTATCCCGTTCCCGCGGGCCTTAGTTTAAAGGGAATGTTGAATGCGGACATAAAAACGGCTTTTGATATGGCGATGCTGGAAAAAAAGCAGTACGAAAGAACCAGAACCGAAGGAAAAATGACGATGACCGATTTTGAATACAAATCGGACGAAATCCCCAATCCGGTCGTGCTTAAATCCACCGCCGTAAGCTTTAATCCAAAAACCGTAAGTCTGAACGAGCTGGACGGTTCTACCGGAAAGACCGACTTCAACGTAACCGGCACCATCAATAATTTTTTGGGCTATATGTTCAATAATGAAAAGGTAGAGGGCAACTTTGACCTAAAGTCCGACACCTTTGATCTGGGGGATTTTATGGTGGCGGAAACGGAAACGCAACCAGCATCGGAAAGCACAACGGAAAACGCGCCTGCCGCTGCTGCGGACAAGATTAAAATACCTTCCTTTTTGGATGCTACGTTCAGCGCGAGCGCAAACAACGTCATCTATGATAATATTACCCTAAAGGATGTAAAGGGAAACCTAAGAATTAAGGATGAGACCGCAGTGCTGAGCAATATGACCGCTTCCTTGTTTGACGGTAAAGTAGCTTTTAGCGGGGAGGTCTCCACTAAAAAGGAGATACCCACTTTTGCCATGAAGTTAGGGATGAACCAATTGGAAATTGGAGAAACGTTCCAGGCCTTGGAACTCTTTAAGGTACTGGCGCCCATAGCGCAGCTGCTTCAAGGTAAACTTAGCTCGGACATTCAACTGTCCGGTAATCTAAAGGATGATTTTACACCTGATTTGCTGTCTTTGAGCGGCGATATTTTGGCCAATCTAATGACCAGGGAAATCAACACAGAAAGTGCTCCAGTGCTTTCCGCATTGGATAGCAAGCTAGATTTTATCGATTTAAAGGACTTGGACCTGAAAGAACTGAAGACCAAACTTTCCTTTAAGGACGGTCTGGTCTCCGTAAAGCCCTTTAGCTTTAACTATAAAGATGTAGCTATTAACGTGGAAGGAAATCACACCTTTGACCAAAAAATGAATTATAAGGCCTCCATACAGGTGCCTACAAAGTACCTTGGAAAAGAAATAAATGCCTTGATCGCAAAAATAGACGATTCCTCGCTAGAAGGATTGACCATTCCCGTCACGGCGAACATTACGGGCATGTATAACAGTCCGCAAGTAAGCACGGATTTAACCTCCGGTGTAAAAAACCTAACTTCTCAATTGATCGAGATCGAAAAACAAAAACTCATCGGTAAGGGAAAGGAAAAGGCTATGGACTTTATCGGTGGTATTTTATCCGGTAACAAGGGAACGGAAGACTCATTGCAAACCGAAGATCCACTTAAACAAGGCGCAAAAGAGGTGTTGGGCGGACTTCTGGGCGGCAGTAAAAAAGCAGATAGTACAAAAGCAAGGACAGATACCGTGCCTGCCAAAAAGGAAGACGCCGTAAAAGAAGCCGCAAAGGATATCTTGGGCGGTCTGTTCGGGAAGAAGAAAAAGGAAGAAGCTAAAAAGGATTCCGTTAACTGATACCAATTATTTTTTAAGTATCGTATACCTAATTTGAATTATTTTTTGTTCAGATGAAGCATAAAATCAAAGCATAGCCATAGCTACGGTTTTATTTTCTACTGAAATATGGGCGAAAAAGAAACAAATTATAGGCGACATTTTAGAGTTAAATTGTTATAATACTTAGCCCCACATAATATCCTTCATTACTCCGAACATTAAAAACGGTATTATCCTCAAAAATGAGGTACTGCCCTTTAATGCCCTTTAAAACCCCTTGGAAATTTGGCGTCTTGTCCAGATTTAGACTTTTAACTTTTTCCGGATAGCGCAAGACCGGAAATTGCAGTTGTGTCTCGGTGTTGCTTTCTATAAAATACGGGGTGGCCTCCTCCGGTATATACTGCTTTAATTTGTTGCGCCATGCCACAAGGTCTTCATCGTCCACATTGTTGGTCAACATTTTGCGCCAATTGGTTTTGTCGCCCACATGGTCTTTGAGCGCCACTTCGGTAATGCCGGCAAGGTAGCGGTTGGGCACTTCCACGATTTCAATGGCCTCGTGCGCGCCTTGGTCTATCCATCGGGTAGGAACTTGGGTCTTTCGGGTAACGCCCACTTTTACGTTGCTGGAGTTGGCCAAGTACACAACATGTGGTTGTAGCTGCACTCTTTTTTCGTAGTCCAAATCCCGGTCCTCTTGGTCCAGATGCGCCGTGCTTAGCTCCGGTCGCATGATCCAATCACCGGCAGAGGGGATTTCAAAAAAACAGGACTTGCAGAAGCCTTGCCGGAAAATAGGGCGATCGTTTCCGCAATTTAAACACTGGTGTTTTATAAAGTTGATATAAAGCTCTTTATCAAGCACTTGGTTGAGGTTTAGGAAATCAGATTCAAACACCAAATAATACTGTATGGGCGTTCCTATTTCGGTCTGCATTTTTTTTAAGACACCTTGGTACTGCATATATTAAATCTTATTAGGCTTTCAATTTGAAAATGATAGGGATATACTCTATTTTAGGCGGATAAAGATACCTAAAAATGCCCATTTCGCTCTTTAATTCCATAGCTTCTTGGCTGCTTAAAAAGCGCTATCATCAAATAGAACTATTTTTAAAATATCCGGAGGAAGTCCAAGAAGAACTGCTATTGCAGCTTTTGGAGCTGGCCGACGATACCGAAATTGGACGTACCTACGATTTTGAATCTATAAACAATTACGAGACTTTTCGGGAGCGGGTGCCCATTGTGTCCTATGAGGAAATGGAACCGATGATCGAAAGAACCCGTAAAGGAGAGCAGAACCTTTTTTGGCCCACGGCGGTAAAACTTTTTGCAAAAAGTAGCGGTACTACCAACGCCAAAAGTAAATTTATACCTGTAAGCTCGGAAGCCTTGGAGGATTGTCATTATAAATCGGGCAAAGATCTATTGTGCCTTTACTTGAACAATAACGAAAACTCACAATTGTTTACAGGGAAGAGTTTAAGGCTGGGAGGGAGCAAGGAGCTTTATGAGGACAACGGTTCCTTTTTTGGGGACCTCTCCGCCATACTTATTGACAATATGCCACTCTGGGCCGAGTTCAGCAGTACCCCAAGCAACAAGGTGTCCTTAATGAGCGAATGGGAAGCCAAGCTACAGGCCATCATACAGGAAAGTGTTCAGGAGAACGTTACCAGTTTGGCAGGAGTGCCTTCTTGGATGCTGGTGCTATTGAACAACGTGTTGGAAGAAACGGGGAAGCAGCATTTGTTTCAGGTTTGGGAAAATTTGGAAGTCTATTTTCATGGAGGGGTAAGTTTTAGTCCGTATAAAGAGCAGTACAAAACCCTCTTGCCCAGGCAAGGTTTCAAGTATTACGAAATATATAATGCCTCCGAAGGTTTTTTTGCCATTCAGGACAGGAATAACGCCGATGATCTCTTGCTCATGTTGGATTATGGAATTTTCTATGAATTTATTCCCATGGATGCCTATGATGTCCAAGACCCCAAAGCAATTCCGCTATGGGATGTGGAAATAGGAAAGAACTACGCAATTATTATCACCACTAATGCGGGACTGTGGCGCTATAAGATAGGGGATACGGTGCGCTTTACCTCTAAAAGTCCCTATCGTATCCGGGTAACAGGACGCACCAAGCACCATATTAATGTATTTGGGGAGGAGTTGATCATCGAAAATGCCGAGGAAGCACTAAAAACCGTATGCATAAAGGCCGAAGCAGAAATCAAGGATTATACGGCAGGCCCTATTTTTATGGCAGGAAAAGAAAAAGGTGCGCACGAATGGGTCATTGAATTCAGAAAGCCGCCCAAGGATCTGGATTATTTTACGGAGTTTCTGGACAATGCCCTAAAATCCTTGAACTCCGATTATGAGGCCAAACGGTACAACAATACTACCCTGAAAATGCCCAAGGTGCACGTGGCGCGTGAAAATCTCTTTTACGATTGGCTGAAGCTAAACGATAAGTTGGGCGGACAGCATAAAATCCCTAGACTTTCCAATAAAAGGGATTATATAGAGGAACTGCTTCGCATGAACCACTGAGGCTAGATACAAATACAAACTCAAACTCAAACTCAAATTCAAATACAAATTCAAACTCAAACTAAAAAATTAAATTGAGGGTGCAATGGCTATACCCAAATTGCCTTGCTTTACTGTCAATAGATAAAAGTGTCTTCCTTTCTTCCCCTACCTATCGGAAGGCTTGCAGGAATCCATTTCGGGCTCTCTAGCGCGGGTAGTTCCTATGGCTATTTTCAACTTTCATTTCTCAGTAAAAAGGCAAGTCAAAATGTACAGGTTGTTTTGTTACAAACCCTAAACTTTTTAAATTATGCTTACAATAAGTACATCAAGCCTTTTTTGTTACTAATGCCATTAAAAAGGTTGTAGGTCGCTTTAAAACTGTTGTTCGTTTAAAAACGGTGTGGTTTTATCTTAATATTTCGGCATAGAATGTCTTATACCGATGTTTTTGTTCTACTTAACAAATAAATGCTGTTTTTTCTCGTTAAAGAATGACTTTAGACGAATAATACTCAACTATACAAACTAAATACAGCACATATTATGGCAGAAAAATTAGTAATTGTTTCGGACATGTGGGGGGCAAGGAAAGGTCTTTGGATCACTTCTTATTTGGGATACTTACAACAGTATTTTGATATCACATTTTATGACAGTCAGCAGTTGGCGAATTTGGATTTGGCCGTAAATTCAGAAGAAAATATTCATAATGCCTTTGTCCATGGTGGAATTGATACGGCCGTAGCACATTTATTGAAGAAGGAACAAGAGCATTGCCATTATCTGGCTTTTGGTACGGGTGGTACTATTACATGGAATGCGGCTAAGATGGGTCTTCCCGTAAAATCAATATATAACGTATCTGCAACAAGGATCCGCTTGGAAAATGAAAAGCCGGCCGTTCCTGTACATCTAGTCTACGGAGAAAATGATACTTTTAAGCCTGAGGAAAACTGGGCCAATATGTTAGGACTGGATATGGAGGTAATACCAAATTATGGACATACCTTATATTCCGATGAAAAAATAATCAAAAAGGTGTGTTTGGATCTGTTACGGCAAGCAACAAAAATAGCCCCTCAAAAGAAAAAGGCGGTTTAGTTGTCCATTTTACAGGTTTTTTAAGACCAGATATCCGAAGGCTTGCTTAGATAAAATAAAGAAGCCAAAAATAGTACTGTATCAACAGCACAGCTATTTTTGGCTCTTTTCCTGTTTTTAAAATTCCTTCTTAGGTATAGCAAGAGAGATTAATTTTAGGGTCTGTTTTGAAATCAAGTGTTTGATTTATAACAGGTTGTTTCATCACAGACCCTTATCCTTAAGAAACTGCCTTTAACTTTTTGATGGTCTCGTAAGACAATTTTTGTTCTGCGTACGGCTTCGTCACCTTAAATTCCGTTTCTCCGTTACTGGGCATCTCGAACATCGCATCCGTAAAAATGGCTTCGCATAAGGAACGTAGGCCCCTTGCGCCAAGTTTATATTCGATCGCTTTCCCAACAATATAGTCCAAGGCCTGTTCCGTGATGGTAAACGTAATATCGTCCATGGCAAAAAGCTTCTCATATTGTTTTATGATAGCATTTTTAGGCTCTGTAAGAATGGCGCGTAAGGTTGTCTTGTCCAAGGGGTCCATGTGTGTAAGCACGGGCAACCGACCTATAATTTCCGGTATGAGACCAAAGTCCTTTAAGTCCTTGGGAATGATATATTGCAGCATATTGGCTTCGTCCAGTTTATCGTCTATCTTTCTGGCGTTATAGCCAACGGCCTGCATGTTCAGCCTTTTGGCAATGGCACGCTCAATGCCGTCAAAGGCACCACCTGCAATGAACAGGATATTCTCTGTATTTACTTCTATGAACTTTTGGTCCGGATGCTTGCGCCCTCCTTTTGGCGGTACGTTTACCACGGTGCCTTCCAACAGTTTAAGCAAGCCTTGTTGTACGCCTTCACCGGAAACATCCCTTGTAATGGAAGGGTTGTCGCTCTTGCGGGCTATCTTATCAATTTCATCGATGAATACAATACCGCGCTCGGCCTTTTCAAGGTTGTAGTCGGCCGCTTGCAGCAGACGGGTTAATATACTTTCCACATCCTCGCCAACATAACCTGCTTCCGTAAGTACGGTGGCATCTACAATGGCCAGGGGAACATTAAGCATCTTTGCTATGGTCTTCGCCATTAGGGTCTTTCCTGTCCCTGTCTGGCCTACCATAATAATATTACTCTTTTGTATCTCTATATCGTCTTCCTTGGAGGAAGGTTGCAGCAATCTTTTATAGTGATTGTATACCGCAACGGACATGACCTTTTTGGTGCGTTCCTGTCCGATGATGAAGGTGTCCAAAAAACCCTTTATTTCCAGCGGCTTTTTAAGCACCAGTTCGGAAGAAAGGTCATTGGTCTTAGTTTGTTTTGATTCCTCGGCTACAATGCCATGCGCCTGCTCTATGCACCGATCGCAGATATGCGCATCAAGACCGGCAATCAACAGATTGGTTTCCGGTTTTTTTCTTCCACAGAATGAACACTCTAAATTTTCCTTTGCCATATACTTTTTTACGCTAACCTAAACCATAACGAACGCATTGCGTTCTTGGTTCACTATTACTACACAAATCTTATGAGTTGGTCGAAATTATTTCTTTTCCCTAACCAATATTTCATCTATCATGCCATATTTTAATGCCGCATCGGCCTTCATCCAATAGTCACGGTCGCTGTCGTCATGAACTTTTTCTGCGCTTTGGCCAGAATGTTTTGCAATGATTTCGTACAATTCGTCTTTTAAGGTTAGGATTTCCCTTGCCGTTATTTCAATATCGCTCGCTTGCCCTTGTGCACCTCCCATGGGTTGGTGTATCATAACACGCGAATGTTGCAAGCCGCTGCGTTTTCCTTTTTCGCCGGCACAAAGAAGCACCGCGCCCATAGATGCCGCCATCCCTGTGCAGATTGTGGCTACATCCGGATTTATGAACTGCATGGTATCGTAAATGCCCAAACCGGCATAGACACTTCCTCCTGGGGAATTAATATAGATCTGAATGTCCTTTGATGCGTCTACACTGGCCAAAAACAACAACTGCGCCTGTACAATATTGGCTACTTGATCATTGATTCCGGTGCCAAGGAAAATAATACGGTCCATCATTAACCTGGAATAGACGTCCATGGCAATAACGTTCATTTGTCTTTCCTCTATAATATTGGGCGTCATGTTCACAGGGTACATACTGCTCATAATACGATCGTAATACATGCTGCTGATACCTTGGTGTTTTATGGCGTAATCTTTGAACTCTTTTCCGTAATCCATTTTTTAAGTCGATTTTTTTTGAATAATCACCATTGCTGGTTTTCTTTTTCCCATTTGCCGTCCTCTTGGGCAGGGACTGTGTTTCCTTAACATTGTTCTAGGCAAAAAAAGGTGCCGGAAAAATAATTTCCGGCACCGTAAAGATACTTAATTTATTATTTGAATGCTATCCGTAGACTTCTTTGACAAAGTTTTCATAGGTAACTTCCTTGGTCTTAAGGTTCGCTTTCTCCTTATAAAGGCTCAATAGTTTTTGACTCATTAATTGCTCCGAAAGTCTTTTGACCTCGTCCTGGTTGCCCAAAACCCTAGCGGCGATGTTGTCCAATTCCTCTTCTTTAGGATCCAACTGACCAAATTGCGCCATCTGTGTCCTAATGAATCCTTTGGCGAATTCCTTTAGTTCCTCAAATTGTACCTGAAGCTTGTTATCGTTAATGATTTTACCTTCAATAAGCTGATAGCGCAATCCCTTTTCGGATTTTTTATATTCTTCGCTGGCTTCCTCTTCGGAAAGTTCCTTCTCACCGGTAACCTGGATCCATTTGGTCAGAAAACCCGCAGGAAGGTCAAATTTGGTATTTTCTATGAAATATTCCGTTACATCGTTTAGTAGTTTCTGATCGGCTTGTTGCTCAAATTGTTTGTCGGAATCCTCGGAGATGCGCATTCTTAGTTCCTCCTCCGATTTTATAGCGTCTTTCCCGAATAGTTTATCAAAAAGTTCTTGGTCTAAAGGTGCTGGCTCGCGCTCGTTTATTTCAACAATGGCAAAACTCACTTCTATATCCAGTTTTTCGGCTTTATCGCCTGCAATGCCCAAGGTACTGGCCAATAAGTGATCTTCTTTTAAAAGCCCTTTGGTCTTCAGCGTAACGACATCTCCCACTTTTTTGCCTACTAGGCTTTCTAGGGCCTTCTTGCCTTTAAGTTTGTCTACTTCAAGCAAGGTCTGGTTGTCTATTTCCGCTTCCTCGTTGGTAAAGGTGCCGGATACTTCGTCTTTTTTGCCCACGGTATCTTTGCTTAGCAGTTTCCCGTACTGCTTCTGGAGACGGGTTACCTGTTCCGCCACCATTTTCTTGTCGGTTATAATCTTATAATGGGTAATGGCTTTTTTGGTCTTTAACGGCACCTGAAAATCGGGCGCTAGACCAAGTTCAAATTCAAAAGCAAGTTCTTCCTTGCCCCAGTCAAAATTATCCTGTTGCTTTGGTAACGGATTCCCGAGAACATCCAATTTTTCTTCGGTCAGGTATTTGTTGAGATTGTCCTGTAATAGTTTATTTACCTCGTCAACCAATACCGCCTTGCCATACTGTTTTTTAATAAGGCCCATAGGTACCTGGCCTTTTCTAAAACCTGGAATATTGGCCTGTTTTTTATAATCTTTAAGGATCGTGTCCACTTTGTGCTGGTAATCCTCCTTGGTGATAGCTACTTTAACAACAGCGTTTAAATCGTCTATCTGTTCTTTTGTAATATTCATTCCTTAGTATCTTTTTCTTATATAAATTGGGATGCAAAATTACGCTATTTTGGAATCCCTGCCAAGTTTTCAACCCGTTGAATTCCAAATCCTGACGCTCTTTTTACTTGTGCTCTTTTAGAAGCGAAAACAAAATGGATTGTAGAAACGAAAGTAGAAGGCTAAAAAGTAAGGCCCACCAAATGCTTGTTACGTTAAAACCATCTATAAGGACATCGGCTAGCAGAATAATTATCGCGTTGATAATCAATAGGAAAAGGCCTAGGGTCAAAACGGTCACAGGTAGTGTAAGGATAACGAGGATCGGTTTTACCAAGAAATTCAATAGGCTGAGCACCACGGCCACGATAATAGCGGTTACGTAAGAATCTACCGATACGCCTGTTAGTATGTTAGCTAAAAGGATTACGGCGAGTGCGCTTAATAAGGTTCTAAGGATAAGTTTCATAAGAGGTTATTTAGTTTTAATGGTATTGGTTTTGTGTCATATGATATATTTTTAAAGATAAGAAAATTATTAGTGAAACGCTGTTTTAAATCCCGGCATACGGGAGTACTGCAACGAATTTAAAGTAATACCTCGAATCATACTCCGATCGTTATGCTAAAAAAAACCTTGCTATCTGCCAAAAAAAGTAAGGACATCTTCTTAAGTTACCAAGGGGTGGCGTAAAAACAAAAGTGAAGTTTCTAAAAATTCTGTTGGATTTTCCGCGTGTAGCCAATGACCTGCATTGGAAACAGTGTCCAATGTGGCATTTGGGAAATGTTTTTTAATATCGGCAATGTCACTCGCTATCACATATTCCGATCTGCTGCCTTTTAAAAATAGGGTGGGGCCCGTAAAGTGATCTGTACTGTTGATGTTTTCCCCTACTTCCTCCATTTTCTGGCTAAGCACGGGAAGGTTAAACCGAAAGGCAAGGTTCTTGTTCGCCGTACGATAAAGGTTTTTTAATAAAAATTGACGGACACCAGAATCGCTAAGGTGCTTTTGAAGCTCCTTGTCGGCCGCGCTCCGCGATATAATGGTCTTGAAGTCCACTGCCTGTAAGGCACTTATGATGTCTTGGTGGTGTGGGGGATAAAATTTAGGGGCAATGTCGGCAACGATCAGTTTTTGTGTCATTTCCGGGAAGCTGCATGCAAATTGCATTGCGCTTTTTCCGCCCATGGAGTGGCCTATCAACAAAGTTTCGGGAATCCCATGAAAGTTAAGATAGGTATTTAGGTCCTGGGCCAGTAGGTCATAATTGAAGTCCGCACTATGGAAACTTCTGCCGTGGTTGCGCTGATCGATCAAGTGTACGTTGAAACCTTGCTCCGCATAGGCGGCGCCCAAGGTTTTCCAATTGTCGGACATGCCTAAAAAGCCATGTAGGATGCACAAGGGTGTTCCTTCGCCAAGTATGTTAGAGTGTAAGATAGTGTTCATTCGTTTTGAGTTTTACTTCCTTTTAAAACGTATTCGTTTTCAATCGCACCAGGCTCATTTTAATTTGTTCAAATACATAGCAACTACATTTTCCAAGCCTAGGTAAAGTGCTTCGCAAATGAGCGCATGCCCAATGGAAACTTCCAAAAGTGCCGGTATGTTGGCTTTAAAATATTTGATGTTTTCCAGGCTAAGGTCATGTCCGGCATTAATCCCAATGCCAAGTTCGTTGGCCCTGATGGCTGCTTTGATAAAAGGAGCAATTGCCTTTTCCTTATCCTCCGTGTACCCTTCGGCGTAGCGCTCGGTGTACAGCTCTATCCGATCCGTTCCGGTTGCTTTTGCACCATCGATCATGGCAACAACGGGATCAACAAAGATAGAGGTGCGTATGCCTGCCGCTTTAAAGGTCGATATAATGTCTGTTAAAAAACCGGCGTGTTTTACGGTGTCCCATCCGGCGTTGGAGGTAATGGCATCTACGGCATCGGGCACTAGCGTTACTTGGGTGGGTTTGGTCTCTAGCACCAATTTCATAAATTTAGGGTTTGGATTTCCCTCTATGTTAAATTCCGTCGTTACTATTTTTGCCAAATCCCTGGTGTCTTGGTACCTAATGTGCCGCTCGTCCGGTCGCGGGTGTACCGTAATTCCATCCGCTCCAAAACGCTCCAGATGCTCGGCGACTCTTAGTACATTGGGGACATTTCCCCCTCGTGAATTACGTAAAGTGGCAATTTTATTAATGTTTACGCTTAACTTTGTCATCATGTCGGTTTGTCTTAAGTAGCTTCAAAAATACAAATTAGGCATGCCTTTTGATATTATTAGTTATTATTTTGCGTTATATTTAGCTTATGCAGATACAGAAACACATTATTACAAACATTCCGGTCGTTGATATCGAAGATTCCTTGGATACCCTTCTCGAGTTTTTTGAGGAAAGCAACTATTCCCATATTGCCGTTACGGAGCAGGGAAGGTTTTTAGGGGTTTTTTCCGAGAACGATGTTGAAATGGTCGATCCAAAAGTAAAAATTGAGGATTATCGATACGATTTGGAAACCTTTTTTGTGAGAAAGGACACCAATTGGTTGGATGTCTTGGAAGCCTTTGCCAGAAACGAAGCCAATCTGCTGCCCGTCTTGGGAGCGGAAGAAGAGGTTTTGGGCTATTATGACCTCACCGATATCGCCACTGTTTTTATAGATACGCCGTTTTTTACGGATCCGGGCAATATCTTGGTCGTAGCTACAGGCATAAAGGACTATTCCTTTAGCGAGATTGCACAAATTATAGAAAGTAACAACGCCAAATTAATTGGCGCCTTTATTACCGAAATCCAAAATGATGTTGTGCAGATAACCATAAAAATAAGTACGGATAGTTTCAACGAAGTAGTGCAGACCTTTAGGCGCTACAATTACCATATCCTTTTTGGCACAAGCGACGATCAGTTTCTAGAGGGTCTTAAGCAGCGTTCCGACTATTTGGAAAAATACCTGAATGTATAATATGAAGGTTGCTATCTACGGACAAATCTATCAGGACAACACTATTATTTTTTTAATGGAACTGCTGGAGGAACTTCACAAAGAGGCTGCGGATATTTTTATAGAAGAAGAGTTCTACAGGCTGTATAGGCTTGCAAAAGGAGGTCATGAATACCCTACGTTTACGGCCAATGCAGGATTGGACTCCTCATTTGATATGTTCGTCAGTTTTGGCGGGGACGGCACCATTTTAAGGGCTACCACCTTTGTAAAAGACCTAGGGATACCTATTGTGGGCGTGAACACGGGTCGCCTCGGGTTTTTATCGACCTTTAAAAAAGAGGACGTAAGAAAAGTAGTGACAGAATTTGTGAAGGGCGATTATACTATTGTAGACAGAAGCCTGGTACAGCTGAACACCAAAGAACTGGATGCCGAATTTGGGGACCTCAATTTTGCCTTGAACGAAATTAGCGTGAGCCGAAAGGATACCACGTCCATGATTACGGTAGAAACATATTTGAATAACGAATATCTGACTTCTTATTGGGCGGACGGACTTATAATTTCCACGCCAACCGGTTCTACGGGCTATTCCCTTAGTTGTGGCGGCCCTGTAATCGTACCAACGGCAAAGTCCTTGGTGTTGACGCCCATAGCCCCACATAACTTAAATGCCAGGCCCCTGGTTATTTCGGATGACACCATCATAAGATTAAAAGTGTCCGGTAGGGAGGAAAACCACCTGGTGTCGCTAGATTCCAGGATTGCCTCTTTGGAGAATGGCCAGGAAATCACCATAAAAAAGGCGCCCTTTACAATACGCATGATAGAGTACACCTCAGAAAGTTTTTTAAAAACCCTAAGGAATAAATTGCTTTGGGGCGAGGATAAACGCAACTGAGCCCTTCCTTCAAACAATAAATGTCCCCAAATGCTGTTTATCTTGTGAGAACACAAGCAGGGTAAAAGGCTATGATGTATCCTAAATTCTTGCTAAACAGTAAAATATATAAAACGCATGCGGCAGATACTTTTCGTATTCTTTTTAATGGCTTCTTTTGTGCTTGGTGCCCAGACCTATGAGGTGGGCGTTTTTGCCGGCGGCGCCAACACTATTGGCGATGTGGGGCGCACCAATTACATATTGCCTTCGGATATTGCCTTTGGGGGTATTTTTAAATGGAACAAGAGCAAGCGCTATGCATGGCGGGGAAGTTTAATGTACGGTAAGTTTACGGCAGACGATAACGAAGCCAGTAGCACGGCAAGGCAACAGCGGGGATATGTGGTAGATAATTCTGTTTTGGAGGCTTCTGCCGGTCTGGAACTAAATTTTGTGGAGTATAATCTGCATCAACTTGGGCCTGCCTTTACCCCGTATATGTATACGGGACTTACCTATTTCAGATACGACTACAATTATTTTAATGGCGGCGTGCTGCAGGATATTTCACAAAAGGATGGCGCTCTTGCCATACCAATGACGGTAGGTTTTAAGTATCGTATCAATCAGTTTCTTATTTTTGGTGCGGAAATTGGGGCCAGGTATACCTTTACGGATAATTTGGATGCCAGTAATCCAGAGGGCTCCAATTTTGAGGAGTTCCGTTTTGGGAATATTTTCAGTGACGATTGGTACGTTTTTTCAGGGCTTACCTTAACCTATACCTTTGGCAGAAAATTATGTTGCGATTCTTTTGAGTAAAACACCACATGAACAAAATAGAAGATATTGAAGGCAATAACATGCCAAAGCATTTGGCCATTATTATGGACGGTAACGGTAGGTGGGCAAAAGAGCAGGGGAAACACAGGGTATTTGGCCATGAAAATGGCGTAAAAACCGTGAAGGCCACCGTGGAACAATGTGCCAAAATAGGGATTGAATACTTAACGCTCTATACCTTTTCCACCGAGAACTGGAATAGGCCTAAACTGGAAATAGAAACCTTGATGCGTCTTCTGGTTTCTTCGCTAAAAAAGGAACTTAAAACCTTCAACAAGAATAATATACGTTTAAACACCATTGGTAATATTTCGGAGCTGCCGCCCAAAGCCAACACGGAGTTGATAGAGGTTATGGATAAAACCAGCGACAACACTGGTATGGTGCTTACGCTGGCCTTGAGTTATGGGTCCAGGGAAGAAATTCAATCGGCCGTAAAGGCCATAGCGTTCAAAGTTAAAAATAATATAATTTCCCCTGAAAATATTGATGAAACCATTATAAATAACCATCTTTACACGCACAATTTGCCAGACGTAGACTTGCTTATCCGTACTAGTGGAGAACATCGGATCAGCAATTTTTTGTTATGGCAAATAGCGTATGCCGAGCTATATTTTATAAATGTATTTTGGCCCGATTTTAATGAGCATCATTTGGTAGAGGCCATAAGAAATTACCAGAATAGAGAACGAAGATTTGGAAAAACTAGCGAACAACTCATTTGAAGATACGACCAAGTTCATATCCTTAAATTACTTAATTACCTTCCTATTACTTCTTATAACCGCCCAAGCCACCTCACAGGAACTCTCTTATGATGAAGGCAAAAGCTATATTTTAGGTGGTATAGAAGTTACTGGCCTGGAGAGTTACAACGAGCAAACAGTAAAGACATATACGGGTTTGCGTGTGGGGCAGCCAATCATTATTCCGGGAGAGCAGATCAGTGAAGTGATCAAGAAATTATGGGGCTTGGAGCTGTTTAGTGCGATTGATTTCTTTGTAACCGATATTGAGGACGATACCGTTTTTCTAGAGCTGAATATTATAGAAAGACCTACCCTTACCAATGTCAAATTTACCGGTATCAAAGAGCGCAAAGTAGATGAGCTTATTAAGGATACAGACCTAAAAAAGGGAAAAAAAATTACCGAGAGCCTTATATCCAATACCAAAAATTACCTTGCCAACAAATACAGGAAGCAGGGCTATCTGAACACCAAGGTATCCATTGCCACAAAGATAGATACCTCAGAAGTCAATGCCCGTAGTATGTTGGTGAGTATCGATAAGGGCGATAAAGTAAAAATCCGGGATATTATTTTCGAGGGTAACGAGCAGTTGACCGATAAAAAATTGAGAAAAGCCTTAAAAAGTACAAAACAGAAGCAGTTGGGTCGTTTCTGGAAGAAATCGAAATTCATTAAAAAGGACTACGAGGAGGATTTAGGCCTGTTGGTGGATAAATATGCCGAAAACGGATTTAGGGATGCCCGTATCATATCGGATACCTTAACAAAGATCGACGAAAACAATATTCAATTAAACATTAAGGTAGAGGAAGGTAACAAATACTACTTTGGGGATATCGACTTTGTGGGTAATACAGTGTATACGGACAGACAGTTGGCCCAAGTGCTAGGGATTAAAAAAGGTGCAACCTATAATGGCGTATTGCTTAGGGAGCGTATCGCCGATAACAGCAAGCCAGATCCGGACGATTTAACCAGTGCCTACCAGAATAACGGGTATTTGTTTTCCAGTATCAACCCTGTTGAGATTTCTGCGGCAAACGATACCATTAATTTTGAGATACGGATTATAGAAGGTAAGGAAACCTTTTTGGACCACGTAACGGTAAATGGGAACGATAAGACGAACGATCACGTTATTTTCAGGGAACTGCGCACCAGGCCCGGCCAAAAGTATAACAAATCGGATATTATTAGGAGTATACGCGAATTGGGCCAGTTGGGCTTTTTTGATGCGGAACAGATCACACCGGATGTGGTGAATGCGGACCCAAATGCGGGTACGGTAGATTTGGATTGGAGCGTAGTAGAATCCGGCTCCAGTCAGATAGAGTTGCAGGGTGGTTACGGTGGGGGTGGCTTTATTGGTACGCTCGGGCTATCGTTCAACAACTTTTCCATACAGAATTTATTTAAGGGAGAGGCCTACAAGCCCGTACCTATGGGAGACGGCCAGACCTTTGCTTTGCGTTTGCAGGCCAGTAGGACGTTTAGGGTGTATAGCCTAAACTTCTCGGAGCCATGGTTGGGCGGGCAAAAACCGGTGCAGTTTAGCTTAAGCTTTTCCAGGACGCAACAATTTTTGGCCTCCTTTGGGAATAGGAACCGGGTAGAAATAGATAGAGATCGTCAGTTCTCTATTACGGGCGTTACCGCAGGTTTGGCCAAACGGGTGCAATGGCCCGATGATTTCTTTACCATTTCCCATTCCTTGAGTTACCAATTGTACGATTTTAGAAACTACAACACCGGCTTGTTTAATTTTGGTAATGGCCAGTCCAATGCCATTGCCTATACCTTTGGTATTTCTAGGAACGCCATGCAGGGCGGACGCATTTTTCCACGGGGAGGTTCCAATTTTGAAATTACCGGAAAGTTCACACCGCCGTACTCCCTGTTTAGCAACAAGGATTTTAGGGCACTAAAGGAGCGGAGCGAGGAGCTTGCCCCTATAGTTCAAGGCCAGCAGGCCCAGCAACTTGGAAATACGCCGGAAAGCAAGGAGTTGGAACAAATTGATCAAGAGCGTTTCAGGCTCTTGGAATATTACAAGTTAAAGTTCAAGGGAGATTGGTACACCACGCTTATAGATAAACTGGTTTTGAGAACCAATACGGAGTTTGGTTTCTTGGGCAGTTACAACAGTGCCGTAGGGAGTGTGCCCTTTGAGCGTTTCTTCGTAGGGGGGGACGGCTTAAATAACTTTACTTTGGATGGCAGGGATATTGTGCAGCTAAGAGGGTATGAGAACCAGTCGGTTACCGCTATTGATCCATTGACCGGACAGCAAGAAGGTGCGCTGATCTACAACAAATTTTCCATGGAATTGCGGTATCCGCTTACCCTAAAGCCTTCGGCTTCCATTTTTGGACTCGCCTTTTTAGAGGCAGGTAACTCGTTCAACAATTTTCAGGAGTTTAATCCGTTTCAATTAAAACGATCGGCCGGTGCGGGGATTCGCATCTTTATGCCCGCGTTTGGATTATTGGGTATAGACTTTGGTTACGGGTTTGATAATGACCTAAGACCACAATCTATTAATACTGGTCCCAGCGGATGGCAAACGCACTTCATTATTGGTCAACAGTTTTAAAATGAGAACAAAGATTAGAGAGAAGAGAAAGAGAAAAGAGAGAAGAACTGCTGCCGACAGGCTGGTGCAAAATAGGTTCGCCTAAGGCGGATACTGTTTAATAGAACTTTTAGGCTTTTTTTAAAAAAGTGTTTTTCTTCTGGATTTTTTTGCTTTGTTCTGATTTTTAGATTTTAATACGTGTAAAAATAGATTAGGCCATAGAAGATACGGTATTTATAAAGGAGAGAAATCGGTAAACAAATCAAGTCTTTTTTCTCAAATCCCTGTTCTATATTCTAAAAAAAATTATTTTTGGCACGATATTTTCTATTGGATTAAACAATATCAAAAATGAAGTCAAAAACAAAAGTTCTTATACTTCTTGGTCTAGTGCTGGCCAGTTCTTTTTCCTTTGCACAAAGGGGCATTAGGATCGCGTATGTAGATATGGAGTACATTTTGGAAAATGTGGAAGAGTATCGCAATGCCAACGAGCAATTGAATACCAAGGTACAAAGATGGAAAGTGGAGGTAGAGCAGAAGCAAAGTGTAGTAGAGCAGATGAAAAAGGATTTGATGGCAGAAAAAGTCTTGCTTACCCAGGAGCTTATCGAGGAGCGGGAGGAAGATATTCAACTGCTGGAAAAGGAGATGATAGAATACCAGCAGGACAGGTTTGGGCCGCAAGGAGATCTGGTGTTGCAAAAGCGCAGGTTGATACAGCCCATACAAGATCAGGTGTTCAACGAGGTACAAAAGTTGGGAGCGAATAAAAAGTATGATTTTATTTTTGATAAATCTGCAGATGTTGTAATGTTGTACTCGGAAAAAAGGCACGATATTAGCGATTTGGTTTTGAGAGGTATCGGAAGGACCAGAAAAATAAGTGCCCCTTCAAAAAAAGCAAGTACTAGAAACAGTGTTGCCGATTTTGAAGATGAAGATGTGGAAGCCGAGGAAGTGGTCACGGACGCCCTTCAAGAGCGCATAGACAAAGCAAAGTCGGCAAGCGAGGCAAGGGCCAAAACGGCGGATGAAAGGCGAGCGGAGCAGTTAAAATTGCGGGAAGAGCGTAAAAAGGCCTATGAGGAGCGGAGAAATAAATTGTTAGAGGAAAGGGAAGCCAAGAGAAAAGAACAAGAAAGTAAAAATAATACCGAGAATGAATAGTAAAGCGGTAGCGGATCATTAACTTAGAAACCATTAATTAACACTCAAAGAAGAATTAAATTTTAATCCATGAAACACGTAAAGAAAATAGCTGTAGCAGTATTGTTGTTCGTAGCGACGACCAGTTTTGTAAATGCCCAAAGTAAAGTTGCCCATATAGATGTAACGCAACTCTTAACCGCAATGCCGGAAATGAAGGTAGCCGAGGCGGAACTGAAGAAATTACAGGAAACCTATAATGCAGATATTCAGGCATCTATGACAGAATATCGTAACAAGGTCACACAATATCAAAATGAAGCTCCAAGCAAAACTCAAGAGGAAAATGAGAAGAGGGCCGTGGAGATTCAAGGTTTTGAAAAAAACATAGGGGATGCGCAACAAGCGGCCCAACAAGAATTCCAAAAGAAACAAGGGGAGCTTTTTGCGCCAATTTCGGATAAGGCGAAGGCCGCCATTGAAAAAGTGGCCGCAGCGCAGGGATTCGATTACGTCCTTGACGCAACACAGGGCGGCGGATTGATCGTAGCAAGCGGGAAAGACCTTTTAGCGGACGTTAAAAAGGAATTGGGCTTCTAGACCTGTCTTGTTGAGAATTTAAAATCGCCGTTGGTCAATATTGATCAGGGGCGATTTTTTTGTTGGACATGTTTTGTAGTTGGTAGAGGGTAGTTGGTAGTTCGTAGTGTTGGCAAGAAGAATAGAGAATAAAGAGCAGGGATAAAAGACTTTTGTGCGTAGTTGGTGCAGAAAAGTTGGTAGTTTCTAGAGGGTAGGGGGTAGTTAAAAGTTGGTAGCCGGTAGATGGTAGTGGGTAGTGGGTGGTTCGTAGTTTTGGAAAGAAGAAAAGAGAATAAAGAGCAGGGATAAGAAACTTTTGTGCGTAGTTGGTGTAGAAAAGTTGGTAGAGGGTAATGAAAAGTTGGTAGCCGGTAGTTGGTAGTGGGTAGTTTCGAGAGGTTAGAGGCTAGTTAAAAGTTATTGGTTTTGAGTTAAAATCATAGATGAAGCATATAGCTTACAGCTCAAAGCCTATTGCGTATAGCGTAAAGCGCATAGCCTGCTTTTGAATTTGTATCTTAAAAACCGCGCATGTTTTCAATTTATAGATAATATTTTATTTCTGATATTTCTCCACCTTAGTTTTCTAATGAACGCACCCTCAGGTTCGGACACCAAGAACTTGGCCTTGGCCGTTTGGGCTTCAAAATAGCCTTGCATATTGTCCGTGAAAGTTGCCCATTTCTTCTGGTTGAGCGCCATTTTAACAGAAGCAATCAAACTGATGCACAGACCGTAGCGCATCGTGTACATGGCACGTCCCTGTAAACCTTTCGCCTTGGCGTTGTAGGCATTTCCCGTGGGCCTTAGGTGTTTTACTGTTAAGTTTTCGTCCGTATGGATAGTGAAACCGTGGAATTGCGCTAGCAGCTCATCTACCGTGTCCCAGCCCATGGCGCTTTTGAGTCCTCCAATGGCCTTAAAACAGGGTTTGGAGTATGCCTTAAAAGCCCCCCTGACATGATTATGGTCCATGGGGTGGTTTAGTTGCCATTCCTGCTTTTCGTTCTGTTCATATACAAATCCGCCGGCGACCCCTATGTTTGGGTCTTTTTTAAAGGCCAAGGCAATGCGTTCAAAGTAATTTGTAGGTAAGATGAGGTCGGCATCTAGCTTTACGATAACATCATAGTCATCATCCAGTAGCGCCAATCCTTTGGCAAAGGCATTGATGACCTTGCTGCCGGGCATGTGTTCGGTGGAGGAAGTGATATCCAGTTGATGGAAAATCGAATCTTTTGCGACATACTCCGTAATGATGGCTTCCGTGGCATCCGCGGAGTTATCATTGACCACGACTACTTTTTTTGGGCGTAAACTTTGGCTTGCCAAGGAATCCAAGGTGCTGCGTACAAAAGCGGCTTCGTTATGTGCGGGTATCACCACGTAGTATTTCATGTTATAGGCAAATTGCGAATACCCAATTCCAATATGAGTTTTTTAGGGTATTCATTGGAATCTTGAATTTAAGTTTTGGAATTTTTCCGTACGGCATAAACGATATAGTATCGCGGGGTAAATAAGCGCAAGATAGGACGGATACCCAACTTTTTTACAGGATGTGTCCATTGGAGGCGGTCTTTTATTTCCCAGCCGGCTTTCTCCAAGAGCCAGTCAAACTGCCAGGCTTCAAACTCGTGGTAGTGCCGATCCCATGCATCGCTTTTGCTTCGGTAGGCTGGGGAAAACCAGAGACGCAAGGGAATGCTGGTTACTAATGTATCGGCCTTTATTTCGGACAGCACATTGAACGGGGCCAACAGATGCTCAAAAATCTCGAAGGCCGTGACCACCTCCCCTTTAAAGTCGGTTACCGAGCTAAAGTCGACATCCAAATCTTCCCCTCCTGTATTTTTTACGGTATAACCGCTATCGGTCATGATTTTGGAAAGCGGATTGGGAACGCCCAGATCCAAAATAGCATGGTCTTTTGGGATATGCTTTTCAAGAAATGCCATGGTATGGGCAAAGCGTTTGTTCGGAAATGTTTTTTCGTACATTTTTTGGGTTTCAAGTTTCAGGTTTCAAGTTTCAGGTTATTTTTCAAGCTAATGAACCTGAAACCATAGAAACCTGAAACTTTTTTAAACCCTGTAAACAATGGCGTTGATATTCATTCCTGCACCAACACTGGCAAAGATAACAACATCTCCTTTGCCAAGCTGATGACCCGGCATTTTTCCTTTCAATAACATATCCAATAAGGTGGGAATTGTGGCTACGGAGCTGTTGCCCAATTTACCGATGTTCATGGGCATAATGTCTTCGGGCATTTTTAGGCCATAACTTTTATAGAAGCGTTTTACAATGGCTTCGTCCATTTTTTCATTGGCCTGATGAATAATGATTTTCTTGACATCTTCAATGGGAATGCCGCTATCATCTAAACAGCTCTTCATGGCGTTGGGCACGCGGCTTACGGTAAACTCGTAGATTTTACGCCCGTGCATTTTTATGTACTTGGTGTCCGGTGCTGTTGGTTCATAGGATTTTCCATAAAAAAGAAAATAGGCTTCCTCATAGCTGTAGGTGGCACTGGCATGGGCTATGATTTCCCCTTGACCTTCGTTTTGCGATACAACGGTGGCTCCGGCACCGTCCGAATAGATCATGGAATCACGGTCGTACGGATCAACAATGCGAGATAGGGTTTCCGCACCTATGACCAGACAGCTTTTGGCTATACCGCTTTTAATGAAAGCATTCGCCTGTATGACGCCCTCTATCCAGCCAGGGCATCCAAAAAGCATGTCGTAGGCAACACATTTCGGATTTTTTATCCGTAGTAGATGCTTCACTCGGGACGCCAGACTGGGCAGCATA
>Ga0306871_1000174_pt1 | contig 25514 bp, 30 predicted proteins | sample AntRauMeHopE1497_FD_190447 | JGI IMG/M metagenome (GOLD analysis project Ga0306871, IMG submission 190447) | Saline lake microbial communities from Rauer Islands, Antarctica - Metagenome Hop E1 #497 (v2) (version 2) | ecosystem: Environmental > Aquatic > Non-marine Saline and Alkaline > Saline ... | reverse complement strand
TTTTTTGTCGGTTAGTAGTGTTTTTCATCATATTTTTAGTTTGTTGCAAAACCAAAATATGAAAAAAGGAGCTACTCTAAAATAAGTAGCTCCTTAAATTTTTTGTCGGTTAGTAGTGATTTTTTTTCTTTGCCTAGGCAAAATTATAAAGCATAGCCATAGTTACGGTTTATAATTTTAACGACGGCAAAGGGAAAAAGAAAGAGACAAAAACTCGGGTTTTCATTTGGCAGGAGTATAACCAACCACGTTGGCCGCACCAATTTGAAGGAAGCGCAAGAATTAGCTGCCCCCTGCTAGGGTCTTGTTGATGGAATATGTGTTCTACCTCCTTTTTATTTTAAGCCAAAAACCTTAGCAAGCTTGTTACATTATTGTACGGAGGTAGCGAAATGCGCACCAACCACACCGTTTTACTACTATTATATACCAGTTCTTACAGGTGCCGATTTTCCAATGATTATCTTTTTGGACATCGCCTCTAAGGCCATACCTAACTTTGCCGGTATAAAATACTCCAAATACGACGCCAACGACTTTGGCAAATGTTTGCATTATGAGCAAGGTTCCAAAAATATTTTATTCGGCGTGGATGAAAAATTAATCGATAGTTTAGCCTTTGGCGCCACAGGATGGGTTGGAAGCACTTACAATCACTTGAGCCCCTTGTACTACAAACTAATTTCGTCCTATAAAAATAGGGAACTAGAAAAAGTCAATGATTTACAAGCTAAAGCGCTGCTTTTTGTCGAAACGCTTGATAAACTATGCAGCTTTAACGGAGCGGGAAAAAGCTTTGTGCAGGTTTTTAGACTGGATATGGGACCGAGTAGATATCCGCCTGGCACCATGACTGAAAACCAATTGCAACAAGCACTAAAGATTTTGGCAATCAATGGTGTAACGCCTTATTTAAGCCAAAGTATATAAGCTGCATGTTTTAAAAAAAGTCAACTAAAATTCATGCATGATTCCGCTGCATACACTAGAAATCCCTACTGCTTGGTGTCGTTGAACACATGGTCAAAATGAGGCTCCAAATGTATTCGCATCGCATTCCTAAAAGTTTCCGGAATGCCCATTTTTAAATTGTCCATAAGGATGCGATGGGTCACAAAATGTCCTGATGAATACTGATAGTCGCTCTTTTTCTTTTTGGCTTACTGTAAATACTTGTACTCAAAAACAGGCAATAATAGATTTTGGAATCCGATTAAATTAGTATTGCCGGACATTCGGTACAATTTGCCATGAAAAGCGACCTCTTTGTCCAAAGAAAAACGGTTCTCTTCATAACTTGTTTCCTCTTCTTCGGCAATAATGCCTTCCAAGTCTTCCATGTCCTTTTCTGTTTTATTTTCAAACAGAAAATCTGACATACCCATTTCTAAAAATCAAGCGTAACTCAAACAATTGTTTTAAGGTATCCTCTCCCAATAGGGTTGGATCCGTAATACGCTCAAAATTGGTTATGATATTAGGCTGTGTAAGAATCATTCCCCTATGTTTTCTGGAATCTACCAGACCCAAGGTCCTTAATCGCAACAATGCCTCGCGCACAAAGGTGCGGCTAACTCCCAATGATTCTGCAAAATCCAATTCTTTTGGTATGGCGTCACCAGCTTTCAAATTATTCTCTTTAAAAAAAGCCGAAAGGCGTATTTCTACCTTATCTACCAAGGAACCGGTATCCATAGGATTTATTTTCTTGAATCTCTTCATAATTCGTAATTTACCGATTCCGGACGAATAGTATCACTTACTCTTGTTCCATGTTCAATCGCAAAATTAGAAATTGTATATATTTATGCGGCTGACGGCAAGCGGGTATAAATTTAAAAACATTCATTACAACCTCTGAAAACCATAAATCGATTAAATTTTATTTAGATGATAAAAAAATTAACTTTTCCAATATTAGCTTGTTTTTTAGCGTTAATAACAGCTTGTAACGTTTTCCAACAAACCAATGCAACCAGCGTAAGCGCGGAACAGCCTGTACTCCCTGTATTGGCCAATAAGGAACGAAATAAAGTATTGAAAATCACTTTTAATGATTCTAGTACAACAACTACCGGTATTATAACCGATTTTGGTTTTTCCCTGGACGGTACTACGGATATCAAGGACATTCAAAAAGCCGAATTGCTCTATGCTACATCCGACAATTTCGACGAAGCGGAAGTCATTGGCAGACAAATTATAGTGCAACCCAGCTTCAGCATCTACCTAAAAACTCCTATTCCTCCTAAAAAAGGAACGCTTTGGTTGTCCGTTTCCCTGAACGGTACGTCTGACTTATTACATAAAATAGGGGTACAATTAAAACAAGTAAAGTTTTTGGACGGTAGTGTAGCCAATGCCAAGCAAACGCCTTCCAAACCACAACGGATTGGCATTGCATTGCGCCAACACCAAGACGAAGGCGTGGATACCTTTAGGATTCCGGGCCTTGCCACCACCAACAAAGGAACACTTATCGGGGTGTATGATATCCGTTATAACGACCCAGTAGATTTACAAGAGGACATTGATGTGGGCCTAAGCCGAAGCACGGATGGTGGGCAAACTTGGCAGCCCATGAAAATTATCATGGATATGGGAGAATACGGCGGCTTACCCGAAGGCCAGAACGGCATAGGCGACCCTACAGTTTTGGTGGATCGCAACACCAATACCATTTGGGTCGCGGCACTTTGGCTGCACGGCTATCCCGGGGAACGCGCATGGAATGCGTCGGCACCTGGTATGACACCCGAAAAAACAGGACAGTTTATGCTTGTAAAAAGCGATGATGACGGCCTTACGTGGTCAGACCCCATCAATATTACGCCGCAGACCAAAAATACGGAATGGCAATTGTTCTTTAACGGGCCAGGCAAGGGCATTACCATGAAGGATGGCACTTTGGTCTTCCCTGCACAGTTCAAGGATAAGGATAGGATTCCTCATTCCACTATCATTTACAGCACCGATAAAGGCGAAACATGGGTGGTAGGTACCGGCGCAAAATCCGAGACCACGGAAGCACAAGTGGTAGAACTATCGGACGGCAGCCTTATGCTAAATATGCGCGACGACCGTAACCGCTCTGAACGAAAAGACTCCCTAAACGGCAGGTCTGTATCCATTACCAAGGATATGGGAAAAACATGGACAGAACATCCCACTTCCAGAAAAGCACTACAAGAATCCAATTGTATGGCGAGTATAATTACCCATAAACACGATGAAAAAGGCACGATCTTTTTCTTCTCCAACCCTAATACCAAAGTGCAACGGGATCATATTACGATAAAGACCAGCTTTGATGAGGGCAGCACATGGCCGCTAGAAAACCAGTTGGAACTGTATGAGGACAACACGTATGGCTATTCTTGCATGACCATGATAGACGATGGCCATATTGGCATCCTGTACGAAGGTATTAAAGAGCTTTATTTTGAAAAAATAGCCATATCAGATTTGATTGAATGAAAAAAAATAGGCTTGGGGTATGCTTCTTAGTTATGGCATGGCTTTTTGTAGTAACCCTAAGTTCTGCTCAAGAATCGTCCAAAATAAAGGTCACAAGCTTGCCCGACTTACCTTCCATTGCAGAAGCAAGGACGAGTTTCGGCTTTGCCGGAATGGTAGGCGAAATGCACAAGGATGCACTGATAACAGCAGGTGGCGCCAATTTCCCCAACGCATTACCTTGGGAAGGTGGCAAGAAAATATACTCGGATAGTATCTACCTGCTGATTGATGGGCAATGGCAAATAGCTTCGGAAAAACTACCAACTCCCTTGGCGTACGCAGCATCCGTCTCCGTGCCGGAAGGAATACCGGTCATGGGCGGAGAAAACGGCAATACAGCCAGTAGTGCCGTTTTTTTAGTACACTATGATGTCGCTACCAAAACCATACTACAAGAATCTTACCCTCCACTTCACGAAGGCTTGGCTTATTCAGCGGCTGTGGTGGTGGAAGGTTTTGTATATGTAGTGGGCGGGAAAAATGCCGGTAAAAGCGTTAATTCGTTCTACAGGCTTTCGCTAAAGGAAAAGTCTGAATGGGAAACCCTAGCCGATTTTCCCGGAGAACCCAGAGCCTTGCACACGGCGGTCATCCAAGAAACCAAGGACACCCGAAAACTCTTTGTCATTGGCGGGCGTAACCAAGCCGCCGGAAAGAAATCCCCCACCCCGACCGACTATCTATAGTATAATTTAAAAGAAGGTATCTGGCACAACGAAGGTGACCTGTTAATCAACAATAGAAAGCGGGTTATAATGGGAGCATCGGCGCAAGCCATGGTCTCCATACATCTTTTGTCCTTTGGCGGATCGGACGAAGTGCTTTTTGATGAACTAGAATTTACTGGACTAGAATTGGCGAAGTTTTCTTGAAACTCATCTCCCCCTGCGAGCGTCGCGCTGGTGCCCGCCCTGCTCTGCCGCACCACTATGTCAGTTTTTATATTCACAACATACCAAGTATAATACCCTCATTATTAATTTGTAAAACCGTTTCATCTTCCCGCAAATTCCTCCATGCCTTTTTCTGCTCGGCAATGTTCGACGGCCTTTTCCAGTATTGAAAAATAGGACTGTCTTGTAAACACATCTAATCAATAAACGGCCGCAAATCTTACGAAGTGGGCCGCGGTAGGGTTGTTGAATTTATGTTTTCTGCTCATGTTCTTTTTTTTTATTATGCTCTGCTTACTCTTGACGACAGTAATCCAAAAAAGAAACGATATTCTAAACTCCCATCCCGGTTTTTCGCATGAAATCCTTGCCTATAACACCGTAACAAAAAAAGGGTTCCCTTACGATACCATACCTAATGAAATCCCAGTTACTGCGCTATCTTTTGAAACGGCAAGGGTTTTGCCATTGTATCGGGCGAAGTGGAACCGGGCATCCGCACACCGACCGTGCAAACCGATACCATAGTTGATGCCGCAGAACTTTTTGGCGCCATTAATTACACAGTTTTGGTCGTGTACTTGTTAATTTCCTTGATGATCGGTGTTTATTTTGCCCGCAGACAGAAGTCTACCGAAGATTATTTTGTGGGTGGCGGACGCATTCCTTGGTGGGCGGCCGGACTTAGTTTTTTTGGGACTTTACTGAGTGCCATTACCTTTATGTCCATTCCTGCAAAAGCGTTTTTTACGGTGGCGGAAGTGTGCTTGCCGTAGTTTGGATTTTGCTCCATGCCGAAACCTCTTTTGGAGATATGATTACTTACGCACAGGAACGCGATAAATTCAATATTGCAAACCTCGATTTCGATTTTACGGAATCTACCTTTTGGGTGGTCTTTATTGGCGGACTCGCATCTGCCATGGTCACACAAGGCACGGACCAGACTATTGTGCAGCGCTACCCGACCAGTTCTAGCGTCAAGGATTCGCAAAAAACACGCTATACCAACACGGTTCTGACCCTGCCGGCCACCATCATCTTTTTTGGTATCGGCACCTTATAATTTATATTTTATTGTGAAATGCCTGCGCTACTTTCGCCTTCCATTTCCAATAACGATTCCATTTTTCCTTGGTACATTGTTCGCGAGCTGCCCCTTGGGGCTTCCAGCCTTTTGGTAGCGGGAATTTTTCGGCGGCCATGTCCAGCATCAGCAGCAGTCTCAACTCGGTTTCCACCGCCTATTACAACGATTTGCATCAGCATTTTAGGCCGCAGACCAATGATCTAAAACTTCTAAAAATAGCCCGTATCGCCACCATTATTACCGGTATTGCCGGAATACTATTGGCACTTTGGATGGCAAACTCCAACATTAAATCACTCTGGGACGAGTTTTATAAATATCTAGGCTTGTTCACTGGCGGCCTCGGCGGTATGTTCCTGTTGGGCATGTTGACCAAGAAAGCGAACGGGAAAGGCACGTTAATGGGCTTGGTGGTCAGTGCCGCACTCATCTGGTACATTAGCGTGTTTACCCATATCAGCTTTTTAATGTATACCTTTTTTGGGGTGACTTCCTATTTCATTTTTAGTTATGTTTTTAGTTTGATTTATAAGGGGGGGGGAAGTGGGTAGAGGGTAGTTGTTAGTTTTTTAGTGGGCAGTTTTCAGTAGCAGTTTTCAGTAGCAGTTGGCAGTAATAAGTTCAAAGTGAGAAGTGAGAAGTGAGAAGTGAGAAGTGAGAAGTGAGAAGTGAGAAGTGAGAAGTGAGAAGTGAGAAGTGAGAAGTGAGAAGTGAGAAGTGAGAAGTTTAATGTAAAAAAAATAAAAGTGAAGAAGCTAAAACAGCCGTCTTTACGATAGCCGGAAAAAGTGGGTAGTGGTTTTAGCAAAAACATTTAATAACTATCAGTAAACAGAACAGCGTAAAGCCTAAAGCTTACAGCTTACAGCTTAATGCCTAAATCTTAGCTGCGTAATAGTCCCCTTCCCCTTCTTCTTTCCCTCACTAGAAATATAGAGTTTCCCATCCGGACTAAAAGTAATGCCTTCTGGCTGTAGGAATTGGTTTTTGGGTAGTGCGTGTACTTTTTTCAGCTTTCCTGTCCTATCCATTATCATCAATTTTGGGTTCGCACCTTCCAAAATATAGATTTCTCCCGTTATGGGATGTATGGCTAAATCCGATGGTCTGAAGGTATTTTCTAAGTCCTTATCCACAAAAGACTTCAACACGGCATCGGTCATAGCTATGGAGAATATGGGCACGGTATTTAACTCATTATTCTTCAGGTTAAAGGCATAAATACCTTTTTGCCCTTTATTTTTAAAATCACTGTCCTTTGGGGCAATCAATAGTTGATTGTTAACGGCATCAAAAAATAGGGTTTCCATATTGTTCTCTTCACTAAAAGGCGTGTTGTAGGTGGTTGTTTTTCTGTTGCTTCCTTTGTAATCTGCAATTTCAATGATAGCACCATCACTTCGTAACACATAGGCCGTAGTACCGCTAATGGCAATACCCTCATAATCGCCCGATGGGCCAAACGGAATTTCCTCCACCACTTTTCTTTGTATCAGGTCGTAAATAAAAATAATTCCGTCCTCATCCTGCACGGCTGCCAATTTGTTGTCTTCCAACCAGACCAATCCAGAAATCTCCCTTAGCTGACTAGGAAGTTCCCAACGATCTAGCTGTTCAAAAGGTTGCTTTTGACTGGCAACTTCGGGCAGGTCATCTTTAAAGGCGAAGAATAGGGTAAGCCCGGAAATGATTACCGCTGCTATGGTAAAAAACTTTATTTTGGCCATATAGGATATGTTACTGTTCACTTTCATTCCGTTTTACGCCATTTTTTATATTGGTTCTTTCCATTAGCACTACTATAATTTACAAAACTAACTATAATCTGTTATACTCCTGCCAATTGAAAACCCGAGTTTTTGTCTCTTTCTTTTTCCCTATGCCGGCGTTAAAACTATGAATCGTAGCTACTGCTATGTCTTATGATTTTGCCGTAGCAGAGAAAAAAACAAATTTGTCAAAATTTTGGGATTTTCATTAAGCATGAGTATACATCTAAAAACAGTGCCTGCAAACCGTTTTGGACAGGGATATTAACATTCGCTTCGGTTAAAAGTCGTTTCAAGTTCCAATTTGGACGCTTCACTTAAAAACCACCGTTTTTAGGAGGAAGATCAAAATACCTTTGTCCGACAATTAAAAGATTTAAAAAAAATTGATTAAACTTAATATTATGAAAAAAGCATCAACATTACTTAGTTTATTATTCTTGGGTGCTACATTGGTTTCTTTCAAAGGATACCCACAGTGTCAGACCGAGTGCGATAACATCAAAATAAACGATATCGATTTAATAGAAATTGAAGAGGAGCCGGAATTAGGTTTCGATACCGCGCAGTATCTCCCAGAAGATTTCAACCCTTTTTTAGGAATGCAAACGGTTCATGACGATTTAGGACTTATAGAAGTGGAAGAGAACATAGATTTAGGCTTCAATACAAAGGAGTATTTGCCAAAAGGTTTCAACCCTTACAAAGGAATGATCTTTGATGTAGCCGATATCGTGGTTATTGAAGATGAAGAAGAATTTATCTTGGATTTTAACGCCAAGGATTATCTTCCTAACGGCTTCAAGGAACTGGCAAAATAATTTTAAGCTCCTTTGGCCATACTTCTAGAAAGGCGTAAAGGAGTAGATCAATAGTATATTCGGGCGGAGTGGAGAATATTTATTGTTCTCGGCTTCGCCCGAATTTATTTTCATCATTTTCCTTACCCTAAATTTCATAACCGTATTTCCTTTAAAATAGACGTATTTTTGAAATAATCCTAGCATAGTTCCACATGGCCCTAAGACACGTTAAACAATCTTCTATTCTTAAAATAGCCGTACTGTTGGCCATTTTAGTATCGGTCCCCAAATCCATATTTATTTACGATATGGTAAGTCAGGGTAGCGAGGAGTTTTCCGGGGTCTGGATTGCGGATTTCATGTATCGCTTTATGTTCTTCTTTTTGTTCTCATGGGCAATTCTGCAGCTCAACGCCAATGTAGGCTACTCCAAATACCAATGGTCCACCGCAGTACGCCTAAATGTTATGGTATTGATCAATATTGCCGTATTGATCGCGACCCTAAGCTTTTTTGAATTTTTATATCCCCATGTAATACAGATAGAAATGGATCCACAGGATAAGGGTTTCCTCGCCTTTACCTACACCATCTTGCTGTTGGCCTTGTTTTTTATCGGACGGATTTTAAGACTACAGGTTGAAAAACAGGAAAGCAGAATAGAGAACGAACATCTAAAACAACAGAGCTTGCAGAACGAGCTCATAGCGCTTAAAAATCAGATCGACCCGCATTTTCTGTTCAACTCGCTCAATTCATTAACGTCCCTTATCCGTGAAAATGAACCGGCCACCAAGTTCGTTAAAAAACTCTCCTACATGTACCGCTACATTCTACAAAGTGGGGATAGCGACTTGGTAAGCGTAAAGGACGAACTGAAATTTTTGGAAAGCTACACCTATTTGATATGCACCAGATACCGCGACCGTTTTTCTATAGACATCAACATAGAAGCACATTACTTGGAGCAGGAAATCCCGCCTCTGGCACTGCAATTACTGGTAGAAAATTCGGTAAAACACAATGAGATTTCCGAGACCAACCCTCTAAAAGTATATATCTACTCCAAGGACGGCTCCATTTATGTGGATAATCCTATCCGGTTGCGCAAAACATTTACGGAAGGCACAAAAAATGGCCTGCTCAACCTAAAAAAAAGATACATCCTCTTATTGCGCAAAGAGCTTAAGGTACGCACGGAAAAGGATATCTTTAGCGTGCAACTCCCTTTAATAAAACCTTTATGAACGTAGTAATCGTAGAAGATGAACTGGCGGCTAGCGACAACCTCACCTATCTGTTGGAACAGATAGATAGCAAGATCAAGGTCATAAAGGTGTTGGATTCCGTAAAAGCGTCCGTAGCCTTTTTTTCCAAAAAACAAAAAGCGGAATTAGTGTTCATGGATATACATTTGGCAGATGGTATTTCCTTTGAGATTTTTGAACAGATCCCAATTAACATTCCCGTCATCTTTACCACGGCCTATAACCAGTACACCCTTAAAGCTTTTAAGGTCAACAGCATAGATTACCTGCTTAAGCCCTTGGACCAAGAGGAGTTATCCGATGCCATAGAACAGTTTAAGGAGCAAAGAACGGAAAAAGGCATTGCCGGTGACCAGATCAAAGGATTATTGGACTTGGTAAAAGAAAAAGAGAGAACCTATAAAACTACCTTTCTCATAACTCATAGAGATCAACTTATTCCGCTAAAAACGCAGGATATCGCTTATTTTATGATAGACACGGGCGTTGTAAGAGCCACTACTTTTGACAATAAATCCTATACCATTGATGGTAAATTGGAGGATTTGGAAGAAGAACTGAACCCCGACAATTTTTACAGGATCAACCGCCAATGTATCCTACGGCGCGATGCCCTTGCCAAAATAAAACAATACTTCAACGGAAAACTTATCGTAGAGGTCACTCCCGTGTGGGAAGAGCGCATTGTGGTCAGCAAGGCCAAGGCGTCCAACTTTAAGACCTGGGTGGCCAATTGAGGAAAAATTATAAATCCATACCTTATGAAACATACATTTCTTGCCTGCCTCCTAATATTATGCACCCAATTTTCTTTTGCACAGGAAAAAAAATATCAACTCTCTACCCCTATTTTGAATATTTCCGAAGGTATTCCCGCTGCGGATGTGACGATAAAGTTGGAAAGAATGGATTCTGATTCCAATATGTGGCTTTTTATGTCCGAGAAAAAGACCATGGAAAGCGGACGTGTCAATGATTTTCTGGGAGCCGATAACAACAATAACGGAATTTACAAACTCACTTTTTTTGTTTCGGACTATTTTAAAAAAGAGAATAAAGAAACTTTTTATCCCTCCATAGAAGTCGTTTTTCAAATTAAGGACGATGCCGATTACCATGTACCTATAACCCTATCCGCTTTTGGCTATTCTACCTATCGCGGTAGTTAAAAAATTTGACACTATGGTTCCAGCTATTTCATTATTCTTGATCGTAACCCTGTCCGCACTGGTTACTAGGATTGCGGCCATTGCTTTGACACATACGGGACTGTCTAGCCAAAGTGCCAAATTTCAGGCTAGATAGGCGTATACGGGCACGGGATTTAGCACATCGGAATCGGAAAAAATAATGAATCATCCGGTTCGGAGAAAAATCGTGTTCAATCTCATGATTATCGGCAATGCCGGAATTGTTACGGTCATGTCTTCCTTGATATTGACCTTTGTACTTCCGGACACTTTATCCTCAAAACTCTACGGATTGCTCGTTGTCGTTATTGGAATGCTCATCTTATGGTGGGCCGTACATAGCGACGTGGTGGACAGAGCCTTGTCCAAGGTCATCAATAAAATGCTGACACGCTACACCGACCTGGAAATACAGGATTACGCAGCCGTTCTGCATCTTAAGGATTCCTACAAAATAAGCGAAAAAAAAATAGACGAAACCGATTGGATGTGCAACCAGACCCTGCAGCAGCTAAAACTAAGACAAGAAGGCATTACCATTTTGGGCGTAGAACGTAAGGACGAACCCTATTTTGGCTCCCCTTCCGGCAGTTTTGAACTGCTGCCCAACGATAATGTTACCGTTTACGGGAAGGCAAATGCAATTAAAAGCGTTTTTCAACGCAAAAGAGATTCCAGGGCAAATCAAGAGCACAAAGAGAACGTTCACAAGGAAGACAAACGCACAAAGGAACAGGACGAAAAGAAAAAAAACAGCACTACGTAATCCTACCTTGGCCTAAATAAAGAACCGCCTTTTGTTCCAAATTTGAAGATGGATCCAGACTTTCCGTTATGGGGTATTTGGCAAAATTAGGCTTTTGAAATCACGGTACTGATAGCTTCTCCAATGGCCATAAGTTCATGGGTCTCGGCTTCGGTAAAATCGTAAGGAACGCGTTTACCTATACCAATTACTCCGTACAGCTTATCATTTAGCATCAGGGGTGCTGCAACCGAACCTTCTACCTTGGTTTCTTTGGCCGCCGGGCGGGCTACACCGGAACTATCCGTCTGTAGGTTACACATTTCAACGGGTTTTCTTCGCTCTGCGGCAATCCCTGCCATACCTTTTCCTATGGGAATAGTTGATAGTTTGGGCAATAAAAAATCTGGTACGCCTACATGGGCTTGCACCTGTAACAGCTGGGTTTTTTCATCCAAAAAATGCAAGGTGCCCGTGGTGCAATCAAAAGCGGACACTACTTCATTAAGCAGCTCTTGCCAATTTATTTCAGTATTTTTAAGTAATGCATTGACTGTCTTTAGTGTGGGTGAACTATTGGGGTTCATGCGTTTTATTTTTTGATAGTTTTTAATTCGTATGAAAACGGAATTATCGATTTATAAAGATACCATTTTTGTGTTCCGGTTTTTACTCCCGTCCTAACGAATAAAGATTATGCATTATTTTCTAAACAACCCAATAATTGCTTCAGTTACTAATTCATGCCTTTTTTAGGCGAAATGAAAGACGGAAGGATTACTGGTTTAAATGTACTCCAAATACTATTTCAATCCTTCGTAACCTTACTTCCCCACCAATCTGCATTAGGTTGAAAGTCCGGAGAAAGGAATTTTTTTCGTTGCGCTTCCAGTTGGGGCAACAACAAATGTATCTTTCGCTGATATAGTTCCTTGGCCAATTCGGCATCAAATTGTGGATCGGGCGCTGGTTTGTTTGCTTTTACATCGTTTAGAAAAGCAGTCAACCTTGCAATTAAATCTGCCCCAATTTTCGAATTTTCCGAGATTACATTGTCCTGTTCGCTTGGGTCGGAATTGAGATTGTAAAGTTCATTTCGGCGATCCTCATAATAATGTATCAGTTTCCATTCGCCTTCGCGAATTATGGATGACGGTTCGCCGCCTTGGTTTCCGTAGTGTGGATAGTGCCAAAATAAGGGTCGGACTTTAACTTCCTTGCCTTCCAAAAGCGGTTTGAGGCTTATGCCGTCTATATGTTGTTCTGGTTTTAAGGGAACATCCGCCAAATCCAATAAAGTGGGATAGAAATCGGTTCCCGTGGCAGGGTAATCTACCTGTTTGATGTTGGTCATCCAAGGCACTTTAATAAAATAAGGTTCGCGAATGCCGCCTTCCCATTGGTATCCCTTTCCGCCGCGCAAGGGTAGATTTGTGGTGGAAAACGCATCGCCCGAAGCCACACCGCCATTATCGGACGTAAAGACGATAATGGTGTCTTCCTCCAGGCCCAGCTCTTTCAATTTATCCAATACAATACCCACGGCATCGTCCATTTGCTGCACCAGGCCTGCATAGACCGGGTTGTCCTGAACGGTTCTAATAGGCAAAACGCGCTCCATTACATAACCTGAATCCTTTATACCCTGCGCTTCTGCCTTGTTCCGGTATTTAGCCCAAGACTCTTCCGTAGTTTCAATAGGACTGTGCACAGCGTAAAAGGAGAGAAAGGCCAAAAAGGTGGAATCCTTGTTTTTTTCAATAAAGTTGGCCGTTTCCTTGCCCAAACGTATGGATAGGTTTTCGCCATCTGTAGTATTCTCTAGATGTGGGTTTTCCCATGGGGAAAAGAAACCTCCGATCGGACTGCCTTTGTCCCAACCGCCCATATTGATTTCAAAGCCGTGATCGGTGGGCCAGCTTCCTTCCGAGCCCAAGTGCCACTTACCGGCAAAAAAGGTTTTATACCCATTGGCGCCCAAGGCTTCCGCCAAGGTAGTATCGTTTTTGGGAAGGACGTGGTTGTAATCGGCCGGTAACAATTTGTCGTTACGTTTCAAGCTTCTCCAATCCGTTCCGGAACGCGCCCCGATCCAATCGGTAATCTTATGCCTTGCAGTAAACTGCCCCAACATAATACTGGCCCGTGAGGGACTGCACACACGGCTGGCGGCATAGCCTTGGGTAAAGACCGTGCCTTCATTGGCAATACGGTCCACGTGGGGCGTTTCGTAAAAGGTACTTCCCGTAACGCCTAAATCATGGAGGCCAAGATCATCTACCAAAATAAAAACAATGTTCGGTTTCTTTTTGGCCGCTACATTTTCTTTGGTATCACACGATATGAAAACGACTGCAAAGCAGGTCAATAAAAACAATTTCAAGAATTTTTTTGATTTCATATGCGCTTAAGGTTACAGGGCCTACATGGGGCAGTCTTATTTATATTTCATCAATAATAAGGAATTATTGGTCTAAAACATAGCAGTATGTAGGCATGGTATCCTTTTTTGCTTCGCGCAGCCATTAGCCTCTCCTGATTTAGGACCTGTAATGAAATAACCTGACTCTTTCTGGTGTTTTTTTTGCTCGACACCTGCGTTGAAAATAGGCGCCAGAGCTAATGCTATCTCTGCGTTTTTCGACTTGCCGGCAAACAAAATAACTTCCTATAAATTAGTCACTTTATTTCAAAACAGACCCTTAGACTCGGTGGAAAGGTTAAGTGTTAAAATTGTCTTATTGTTATTTCAGTTTTTCCTAAAAAGCGCACAATTGATGCGATATCCGTTAACAGCCTTTATTTTTTCCGTACCTTGAAAATAAAAATATGAAAAATGCAGCAATGTTCTGGGTGGGAGCTACCACTTTGGTCTTGGTTACAGTAACCATTATGGCCGCCATGAATTTTCCTTTTAATTGGGTTTTCTATTTAACGGTTATTGGACAGATCATGATTGTCTTTATGGTCTACCGCGTATTGACGGACAATTACAAAACAGAAAAAACCTTTGCCGATTTCTACGAAGACCATCCTATTGGGAAGCAGGAACATTATAGGTAAAATTTAGTAGGCAGTTCGCAGCATCAACTTTTTTAGCTCTGCCAACTACTGCTGGTAGCCGTTTACACTTAATAGGTGCTGGTAATAAACGTGGTAGATATCTTAGGATGTAAGAGTTTTGCCAACTAAGTAGAACCTATTTTTAAGCAGGAAGCATACACTTCGACTGCATTTTGACATTTCTCAATAAGCACGCTCAGCGTGACAAGCAGATATCAGAGCTTTTATAACTATTTTTGACTAACAGTAAGGGGTAGCTTACTATATGTCGATTAATTTGGATGAAAAACTCCCATCAATACACCTCAAAACTAAAGCCGGCGGTAATGATGCTGGATGTAAATGTTGTATCCCTATCATATCTGTAAAATTTTAAATCTATCCTTTTTAGGCCGAATTTCCATAACTGGGCTTTGGTAAAAATATCGCTATAGGAAACGCCAAAACCCAACTGATTGGCTACGTACTCCGATAAATCGTAGTCGGACGTGTAGAACTCTTCCGTGGACAATGCGGTTTCAAAAGCACGAAAATAGTTGGCGGCAGATTGGCGGTAATAGCGGTAGGATGGGTACACCGTAAACCTATCCGAAAGTTTTATGGGCAGCTCCAGATTAGCGGTATGTGCCGTAAGCCCCCAAGAATCTGCATAGTAGCGGTAAAAAGTCCTTAGAACGACTCGGTCGTTCAAAAACCAATTCAAGCGCCCTCCCAAAGCGACTTTAAGGCGATTGTCCGGAAGTTGTTCCACGGCATCGGCCAATTGAAAACTGGCAACAAAGGAATCGGCCACATCTGCAAAGTACACCCGTTGGAAAGGTGTGGAAAGCAATCCTTGTTGCTGCGTCAAATCCAAGGATAGCGATGCTTGAATATTTTTATGTAGTATCTGTGAAAAGCCCAGACCTAGATTATAGGAATTTCTGTTTTCGTTTTCAAACGGTGTGAATTGTGGATTATAATTTGCGTTCCCAATTATCGTGTTGTCCAAGAAAAAGCCATTGTTCAGACCGTTCCCATTTGGGGCAAAAGGACGTAGTTCAAAGGGATAGATGGCCGTCCAAGAATCCAGATATACGGTTGCATTAATGCTCAGTTCGGTATTCCTTTCATTGAACAGTCGACTGTAGCCACCGCCAAAACCGACCGAAAAATAATCGTATTCCGAGGATACCGATGCCAAGGCGGACCATATTTTGTTACGATCGTCCGAAGTGTGGCTATAGGATGCGGTTAAATTCGTCCAAACATCGTCTCTCGATGCGCCCGAACTCGCCACAAAAGGGTCGGCAGCGTTGTTACCGTCAAAAGGATCCACATTGCTGGAAGAAGCCGAGGTGTAGGCAGATACCCCTGCATCTATCGTAAGCACATCATCAGCGTTTAGCGGAATAGACACGATTATAGTTCCCGTGGCATCGGTCAATTCTTCGGTTCCCTTCCCACCGGTCACAGCCGCATTATCGCCGTCTTGGGTGTAGTAGCTACTTAGAATATCTACTTCCACGGTTTCCAACACGCGCTTTTTATAGCCCTGCGTGGTATCGTCCTGTTGTTGTGAAAACGCTAGAAACGAGGTCAGGAAAAAGAGCAGTACTATGCTTATTTTAATTCTGTTCATCGATAAAAAGAAAAGCCCTTTTGTGTTTATAACGATCTAATATTATTCGGTTTAAAGCGTAAGGCGCAGAGCGAAAAGCGCACACTTGCAAAACCTAATTACACCCACATCCGCCGCCTGTTTTTCCTCCATTTGCGCCTGCTGCGCCTTCCCTATAGGTGTGCGCTATAGTGACATTTCTGTCGCAGGGTTGTTCCAAAAGGAGCATATCCGGGTCGTTAATGGCTACTTTTTCGTACTCCTTTACCACCACACAGCTGCCAAGACTGCATAGAAGAAGTGCCATTAAAAAAAGCGTTCGTATCATAAAGTATCTATTTTGATGTTCTTTGATGTAAAAACCTTCCCCTTTTCGTCAATTAGAATACAATCTACATGGGGCAATTGGTTAATGCGATCCAATCCCGCTTCCTTGCCCATCACAAAAATTGATGTTGCCAAGGCATCCGCAAGCTCTGCTTTTGGGGCGAAAACCGTAACGCTTAGAATTCCGGTGGAGGGATATCCTGTTCTTGGGTCTATGATATGGGAATATCTGATGCCGTTGAACGTGACATATTTTTCATAATTACCGGATGTAACCACGGCTTTATCCACCACGGGAAGCAGGCCGTAGCCCTTGTTTTTATCCATGGGATTGGTAAGTGCCACTTTCCACGCGCTGCCATTGGGTTGTTTGCCCCAAGTATTCATATCGCCGGACGCATTGATGATACCAGCGGTAACTCCCTTTTGCATTAACAAGACTTTTGCCCTATCCGCCGCATAGCCTTTACCAATAGCCCCAAAGCCAATTTTCATACCAGATAGCTTTAGAAAAACCGAGGTGTCCTTGGTATTCATGATGATATTCCGATAACCCACTTTGGAGACCGATCCCTTAATTCCGCCTTCCGTTGGCATGGTTTCCATACTGCCATCAAATTTCCAGATACGGTCCATAGAAGCATAGGAAATGTCAAAAGCACCATCGGTTAGTTTTGAAACTTGTATAGATCGTTCTATAAGGTCAAAAAGCTCTTGGGAAACGCCTACTGGTCTTTCCCCTGCCGCTGCGTTGATGGCCGAGGTCTGTGAATTTGGAAGCCAAGAGGAAATCAATCTTTCTATTCGGCTAATTTCGTCCACCGCCATGGCTATAAAACCAGCTGCCTGCAGCGAATCCCCCGCAACGACGGTAATTTCAAAGCGGCTGCCCATTAACTTCAGCGTTTCCTTATAGGTTTGTTGTGCTGTGCCCATACAGCAGGAAATAGTGAAAAGCAAGACGGGAAGATATTTCAAAATCAGTTTATATAGCTATTCAGTTCTTTAATATACTCAGCTGGCGGAAGCCTTTTGTAGCTCGTTTGCCCTAGTTCCCTTCCATCGGCATCAAGAAGCACCACCAAAGGAAAGATGCCTTTTTGGTTATACTTCTCGGCTAAACCTTTGTTGGCCAAGGTTTGCTCCTTGGATAGGGCATTTTTCCTTTTTCTCGGAAAATCTACCTGTACCATTATAAAATGATCCGCTGCATAGGTCTTAAAAGCAGCAGTACTCCATACCTCACGCTGTAGTTTTATGCAGGGCGCACACCAATCCGACCCTTGAAAAACAAGTATGATGGGCTTTTCGTCTATTTCTGCCGCAGCCTTTGCAGCCTCAAAATTTGTTTGCCACTCTTGGCAAAGACCAGTTGCCCCCCAGAAGAGCATCATTAAAATTAGCAGTGCAGTTCTATTCATTTTATGGTATCAGTGACATTACCAATGCCTTTAGCATTTTCGTTGAAAGGTATTGGGTATAGAGATAAAACGCTCTTTTGGCCATAAATTGTTTAAGGTGGCCAAAAGTCGACATAAGTCCACCCTAAAATAAGCATAAATTCCATAAAATTCATTCCGTTCTAGCTTGGGTCAACAAGAAAATATTTTTAAAAAATTGAAGTACAGTCGCTTGTCTTGTAGCTTTATCATTGTTTATCATTGAATGAAAAGGGTTCTTAGGTTCAGAATATTCCTAATAATTATATCCGCAAATGGTACAAATCCTGTATTTGGAACCACCTATTTTTGGGTCTCAGTTCTTTTTTTGACTATTTTAGTGATGTATAAACGTTCTCACTTAAACATTCCAACGTGACACATAGCACTGAAGAAGATCTAGTACGCCATCTAAAGCATTGGGGGAGTACCGCGCATGGTATATCCTGTATCCTTCAAATGGACGTGGATAGCGTTCCCAAACCAACATCAAGGAATACCGAGTTTGGAAAGTCGTTAAAGTTTATGGTCGTGACGGATACCGTAGAGGCTTACATGCACAAACCTGTGTGGCTGGAGACTTTTGGCAGCTACACCAAATGCCATAAAGCGAACCACGGCTTTTTCCAAATCCTAAAAGTATCCTACACCTGCGGGATTACCATAAGCTTTGTCCTCATAAAGGCAAACGAAAAAAAGGACATTTACACCTTTTGCGAGATGGAAGATATGGAAAGCAGCGTAAGAATATTGGTCAAGAAAGACTGAATTTTGCGCCTACTCCGTTAAACTCCAAGACACTACTCCTAGGGTAAGCCCGCTGAGCACTGAAATTCCAACAAGCCTTGACCTCAAGGTTGCAATCAAAAAAAACCAACCTTGGAAAATAAAATAAAATGTGCAAATTTGTGAAAATATCATTTTCGACAATTGCTTGACAACACTATTTTTCAGGGCGGAGTCAATCTTGAGCATGATACTTTCAGAATTCCTCTAATTTATAGCAGTTGTTCCAATGAAAAAATGTCAATTAGCCAAGCTGCTATTCAAATCTTCCAGTACACTTGTTACCAACAGGTTCAGCTCGTCACCTATCACATCCCCATATTTGAAATACAGAAATAAGGCGGTTAAGCATGATAGCACCAGTATCACATCGGTTACAATTACCAGAACTAGGCTGTTTTCTTTTACCTTCATGATTTGCAAGGCTTTACTTGTCAAATAGAAAGGTAGTTATAAATATTTGAATTAACAAATTTTTAAGAATCCGGGAGACTCTTATTTTTGACAGTAAATTCTATTTCGACTCCATGTTGTTCAGTAAGACTCTTTGAAAACTTTTTTTTCGCAAAAGGGACTGTTATTTTGGACAACTGTTGGCGTATAATTCTTGGTTCTTGAAGCTTGCCTGCCGCAGAAAGGCATAGCGGTCTAGCTGCGTTACCGTAACCTATTTGATTTTAAATGATGTTATTGGAACATGATCAGGAGCGCACCCAAAGCGGTAAGTACCAAAATCATTTTTCTAAAAAAAGCCTCCTTGATCAACCTGATGATTTTTATACCCACCAAAAAACCCACTAGAATTCCGGGTAGCAATTTAAAATTAAATAGTAAGGTTTCTTGTGAAATGGTCTCCCATACAAAAACGTGAAAGGGCAGCTTTATTATATTGACAATTAAAAACAACCAAGCCGCCGTACCTATAAAATGGTTTTTGGGCAAGCGCATGGCCAAAAAATAAATGTTTGAAAACGCTCCTGCCAAATTACCTACCATGGTCGTAATACCTGCAACAATACCTATTATACTAGAAAAAGCCCAATGCTTTGGAACTGTTTTTATCTTTCTCCTGTCCCACCAGTACATCATAAAAACGGTAATAAGGATAATGATCGCCATCCCTATCTTAAACAGGGATTCCGGCAGGTCTTTTCCTATGACAACCCCAATAACCACGCCTAATATCATCCAAGGCAATACTTTAAAAATATAGTTCCATTGCGTATGCCGGTTGTAGTAGATAACGGCAAAAATATCCGCCAGCACAAGTAAGGGTACCACCAGACCGGTAGATTCCTTAGCGCCAAATGCCAGTGCCATAAAGGTAACATTAATGACTGCGATCCCCTTAATACCCGCCTTGGAAAGTCCGATCACAAAGGCGGCCGCAGTGGCAAGGATCCAAGATGTTAGGGAAATTTCCATGGTCGTTAGTATGGGCGCAAAAGCTATTGGGCGAACAAAGCGCAAAAGTATCCTAAATTATTTTATCTTTAGACACTAACCAACTACCGAACCATGGAATTAAGCACGCTGGATTATAGTTTTATAATCGTTTTCTTCGCTATCATCTTAGGGATAGGAATTTATGTCTCTAAAAAATCAGGCAAAAACTCTACGGAATTTTTTCTTTCCGGCAGAACCATGCCTTGGTGGCTTTTGGGCCTTTCCATGGTCGCCACCACATTTTCTACGGACACACCCAATTTAGTAACCGACATCGTGCGCACCACAGGCGTATCCGGCAACTGGGTCTGGTGGTGTTTTTTGCTCACAGGTATGCTTACCGTATTCGTGTACGCCAAACTATGGCGTAAATCTAACGTAAACACGGATTTGGAGTTTTATGAAATGCGTTACGGCGGAAAACCGGCTAGTTTTCTTAGAAAGTTCCGCGCCATTTATTTGGGCGGTCTTTTCAATATCATCACCATGGCCTCCGTTACCTTGGCGGCTATTAAAATTGGAGGGATCATGTTGGGCCTAGAACCATGGCAAACCGTTATAGGAGCCGGATTGATTACGGTTACCTTTAGTGCTTTGGGCGGATTTAAAGGCGTAGTATATACCGATTTTCTTTTGTTCTTTGTAGCCATGTCCGGTGCCATAGGTGCTGCGTATTACTTGGTTAATATTCCCGAAGTTGGTGGAATTACTGCCCTTATGGCAAATGAAAACGTAACCGAAAAACTTTCTATCCTTCCTGATTTTAGCGACAGAAAAGCGCTCATAACCCTATTGATTATTCCCTTGGCGGTGCAATGGTGGAGCTCTTGGTATCCCGGTGCAGAACCCGGTGGCGGTGGTTATATTGCGCAGCGTATGTTGGCGGCCAAAGATGAAAACCATGCCATAGGCGCAACCTTCTTTTTCAACATTATGCATTACGCCCTAAGACCATGGCCTTGGATCTTGGTTGCCTTGGCTTCCTTGGTTGTGTATCCGGATATTGCCAGTATCGCCGAGGCTTTCCCGAACATTGAGGAAAGTAAGTTGGGGCATGACCTTGCCTATTCTGCCATGTTGACCAAATTGCCTAGCGGGCTGCTAGGCGTAGTCCTCGCTTCTTTGATAGCGGCTTATATGAGTACTATTTCCACACAATTGAACTGGGGTTCTTCCTACATCGTTTTTGATTTTTACAAGCGTCAGATAAATCCTGATGCAACTGAAAAGCAAATGGTGGCCGTTGGTAGGTTATCAACGGTTATACTCATGGTACTTAGCGCCCTGTTCGCCTTAACATTACAAAACGCCTTTGAGGTATTTGATCTATTGATACAATTTGGTGCCGGTACCGGTCTCGTGTTCATCCTGCGCTGGTTCTGGTGGCGTATTAATGCATGGAGCGAGATTACCGCTATGTTCGCCTCCGGTATTCTGGTTATTACTTTGGCAAAAACGAGTTTGGGCGATATCCTTTTTGATCCTGCCACTGGAGTATTCCCAGATTGGGCCAATTATCCCTTTATTGTAATTGTGACCACCACTATTTGGATGGTGGTAACCGTGATGACCAAACCAGAATCCGATGAAACCTTGCGTAGCTTTTACAGAAGAATTCAACCGGGAGGACCAGGATGGGCGAAAGTGGTAGGGAAAGCTAAAGAAGATAACGTAGAAATCGTTAATACAAAAGAAAAATGGAGCGTTCCGGCCGGAATTACGGCAATGTTGTTGGGTGTGGTATTGATTTATTCCATCATGTTCGCTACTGGACATTGGATTTATGGAAAAACAACCTCCGCTTTGGTATTAACGGGTGTTTCCATAGTAGCGGCATTTTTGCTTATCAAAGCGTGGAACAGATTAAAGGATAATTTATTGTAATCTATGAAAGATAGAATCCTCTCTGTAGATATTTTCAGGGGTATGACCATCATCCTTATGATATTGGTAAACACGCCTGGAACTTGGTCTAGTGTATATGCGCCTTTATTGCATGCACCGTGGCACGGATATACCCCAACAGATTTGGTGTTTCCCTTCTTCTTGTTCATCGTAGGAACCTCTATAGCGTTCTCCTACCAAAACAAAAAGATAGATTCCAGTACTTACAAAAAAATTACGGTACGGAGTTTAAAACTCATAGGGCTCGGGCTTTTCTTAGGGGCTTTTACCATAAGTTTTCCCTTCTTTAAGGATTGGACGGACATACGTTTTCCCGGCGTATTGCAGCGCATTGGGGTCGTGTTCTTTTTTGCGGCCATACTTTTTATCAATGTAAAATGGAAAACACTTTTAGGAATTACAATAACCTTACTTGTTGGATACTGGTTGCTAATGACCTTGGTGCCGGTTAACGGAATGGTATCTACTTTGGAAAGAGCCCCAAATAATTTAGCGAACTATATTGACTTAAACGTTTTGGGTACTCACATGTGGCAAGCGGATTACGACCCAGAAGGTCTGTTAAGCACGATTCCTTCTATATGCAGCGCTTTACTAGGAGTTTTCACAGGGTTGATATTAACTTCCAAACAGGCTAAAAAAGCAACAATTTTAGTAGGCATAGGTGGAAGTCTTTTGATTATAGGACATATCTGGGACTTGGCCTTTCCTATCAATAAAGCCTTATGGACCAGCAGTTTTGTTTTGGTCACGGCCGGATGGGCAAATTTGATACTGGCACTTATCTACTATATCACGGATGTGAAAAAAATACAGTTTGGAAGTATTTTCAGATATGCCGGAGCCAACGCGATTATCGTCTATTTTCTGTCGAGCTTTATTGCCAATATTATGGGTCAGATAAAGATTGGGGACACCTCCCTGCACGGATGGCTTTTCCAGAACATCTTTGTCCATGGTGTCATATCAATGCAATTCTCCTCATTACTGTATGCCTTGACGGTGGTGCTGTTTTATTGCTTCTTGGCATATTTCTTGTACCAAAGAAAGATATTCTTTAAGGTATAAATATGGTTAAAACCGCTACTTTATTTTCTGGATTGATTGTCTTTGTGTTTTTATTGGGTTCGTTTTATGCTACTGCCCAAAATGATTTTCAAGAAGGTTTTGTGGTCACAAACTCAAATGACACACTTTACGGCAAGATCAAGGATAGAGATAGTAGAGGATTCAATCGGAAAATCTATCGAAGAATTCGTTTTAAAGGGGAAAGCAGGAAAAGGCGTTTTGCCCCAAGCGAAATTCTATCGTATAAATTAGGCGATAGGCAGTACAAGAGTTTTTTTAGTGGAAGTTTTAAGACATTCTACAGGGTTGGTTCTGAAGGGTATCTGAACCACTATATTTTGGAAATCCAAGAACAGGAAGAAACTTTTGGACAAGATATAGATTTTGTTCAAAAGGGAGCGAACACCCCTTTGATAAGGGCCAATCAAGGTGTTTTTGGAATTAAAAGAAAGAGACTTGCAAGGTTTCTTTCAGATTGCCCTGGCCTTTCTCAAAAAATCCTGGATAGAGAGTTCTTATATGTATTTCAGATAGTTGATTTTTACAATACTCGTAAAACCGACCTATAGCGGGTGTATAAATACTTTAATATGATAAACAAGCTTTTTGCTTTTACGTGTATCCTACTATTTTTAGTCTATCCGAAACCTATACGGGCACAAGAGGACATTCAAGAAGGTTTTGTGGTCACCAATACCAATGACACTCTTTATGGGATGGTAAGAGATAGAGACTCCGGGCCTTTTGGCGAAATCTATGATAAAATTCGTTTTAAAGGTAAAAAGAGGAAAAAACGTTTTGCTCCAAAGGATATCCGATCATACCAAATAGGAAATGATTTTTTTAGAAGCATTTTATTAGATGGTGAAATGCGCTTTTTAAAAGTGGATCAGGAAGGTTATGTTAGCTATTATATTTATGAGTTTCAAGAGCAAGGTGAACAGCTAGTTCAGGATATAGATTATTTACAAAAAGGCCCTAATGCACCACTTGTTCGCGTTACCCAAGGTTTATTTGGCCTTAAAAGAAAAAGGCTCGCAAGATTGTTTTATGACTGCCCTCCGCTTGTAGAAAAGATTCTAAATAAAGAAATTAAACATGTTTTTGAAGTAGTTGATTTTTACAATACTTGGAAAGCCCAGCAATAAAAAATTTTAAACCTGCTATGATATTACTTTTTAATTCAACGGAAACACCTCCAAAAAATGCATTGGGAACGGCCTTGCAAGCCTGTTGTTTTGAACCTAAAACGGGTTTTTACAGGGACGGTTTCTGTAAAACGGGACAAGAGGATTATGGTACACACGTGGTCTGTGCCGTCATTACCGATGAGTTTTTAGCATACACAAAATCCAAAGGAAACGACCTGTCTACCCCTATCCCACAATGGTCTTTTCCAGGCTTGGTTGCAGGGGACAAATGGTGCCTGTGCATTATGCGATGGTTAGAGGCGGTTAAAGCAGGAAAAGCGCCTAAAATTCTTTTGGCGGCTACCCATGAAAAAGCCTTGGAGTATACTAGTTTAGAGCTATTGGAAAAATATAAAATTTAATACTACAGTCATTTAGAAGCTGATAAAAATCATAAGCTATCTTTAATTGAATCTTTAGCTTTGCTGATATAACTTTGGATATGAACTTTGAGAATAAACCACAAATTGGAATAGGCATCTATACTGCTAGTGAAATCGCAAGGATTCTTCGTATTCCAGATCGTACTGTTAACACTTGGATGAATAAGTATTGGGATGAGAAAGTTAGGCCAGAATTATGGCACTAACTATTCCTGGGTAAAAAATGGTTCTCGCTCTGTAAGTTTTCACACCTTTATTGAATTTTACGTAATGATGAGATTTTCCGAAGCAGGCGTAAAACCAAAGCAGGTAATTGAGGCACATAAAGAGTTAGTTAAAATGTACAATACTGCTTTTCCTTTTACGAAAAAGGAAGTTCTCAAAGGAATTAACTCTGACGGAAAATATGTTTATCTCAAAACAAAACAGGGGATAATAGCGCTGAATGGAACCAAACAATTCAATTTAGATTTAATTCAATTATTTTTTATAAACTTAGAATTTGACAATGATAACTTAGCTTCAAAATTTTGGCCCATAGGAAAGAAAAAATCAATATTAGTTGATCCTGAAAGGAGATTTGGACACCCAGTCATAGACGGTAAAAATATTTTCCCTGAAGTGATTTTTAACCATTACAAAGCAGGTGACCCAGTTGCTTATATAGCCCATGTTTATAAACTTTCCGAACAAGAAGTAAACAATGCTTTGGAATATTGTAGAGCAGCATGATTATATATTTTGACGAAAATATGCCTCCACATCTTGCTCAGGGCTTTGAAAACATTCAAGGCCCTGAGGGCTTAAAAATCAACAAAAACATTACTGTGAAATTTCTGCCGGAAACCTATAAGTATGGTGTCTATGATAAAGATTGGATTCCATAAGTAGGAAAAGAAGGTAGTTGTGTAGTAACTCAGGACATCAATATTTCGAGAAGAAAAGATGAGCTAGACCTTTACCAAAGGCATGGAGTAGGAATATTTTTTCTAAGAGGCCCTTCTAAAAAACAAGGACTGTCAATTTGGGA
>Ga0306871_1000171_pt1 | contig 25692 bp, 24 predicted proteins | sample AntRauMeHopE1497_FD_190447 | JGI IMG/M metagenome (GOLD analysis project Ga0306871, IMG submission 190447) | Saline lake microbial communities from Rauer Islands, Antarctica - Metagenome Hop E1 #497 (v2) (version 2) | ecosystem: Environmental > Aquatic > Non-marine Saline and Alkaline > Saline ... | reverse complement strand
GTTCTTGGTGCTGTGCACGCCCGATGGAACCCCATGCCGGGCAGGTTCAAGGACTATATCGCGACCCCCAAGTTCAACCTCTACCAATCGCTGCACACCACGGTGTACGGGCCCGGTGGGCGCCCCGTTGAACTGCAAATTCGCACCCCCGAGATGCATCAACGTGCTGAATTCGGTGTCGCCGCGCATTGGAAGTACAAAGAGCGTATGGCCGGCGCCAGCCGCACCGAAGCGGGCACAGAGCGTTCTGACACTGACATGGCCTGGCTCGCTCACATCTCTGACTGGCAGGCAGAGACCAGCGACCCCACAGAATTTCTTGACAACCTGCGGTACGAAATCGGTGCCAAAGAGGTCTACGTTTTCACGCCCCAGGGAAAAGTTATTGGGCTACCCGCCGGCGCGACGCCGGTCGATTTTGCGTACGCGGTGCACACCGAGGTCGGCCACCGCACCATGGGCGCCAAGATCAACGGACGGCTGCTGCCCCTCGAAACGGTTCTCAGCAGCGGTGATTCGGTTGAAGTGTTCACCTCGAAGAATCCGGATGCCGGGCCCAGCCACGACTGGTTGAGCTTCGTCACCAGCACCCGTGCCCGCTCGAAGATTCGTCAGTGGTTCACCAAAGAGCGTCGTGATGAGGCGGTTGAGCAGGGCAAAGATGCCATCGCCCGAGCGATGCGCAAGCAAAATCTTCCGCTCCAGCGGCTCATGACGCAAGATTCCGTTGCTCACGTAGCGCTGCAACTGCACTACGAAACGGTCGAAGCGCTCTATGCCGCGGTGGGCGAGGGTCACGTCTCAACCCAGTCGGTGATCGAGAAGATTCTCGCGGCGCTGAACGTCGATTCAGAGACCGACGATGAGTTGTTTACTGTTCCTACCCGGGGTGCCACCCGAGTTCGCACCAGTGACTCAGGGGTACTCGTGCGCGGCGCACCCGACATTTTGGTGAAACTCGCCAAATGCTGCACCCCGGTGCCCGGCGACACTATCCTCGGATACATCACGCGCGGGCAGGGCGTCAGCGTTCACCGCGGCGACTGCACCAACGTCGGCTCTCTCCTCACCGAACCAGACCGCATGATCGACGTTGAGTGGGCTCCCACCTCGAAGAGCGTCTTTCTCGTGCACATTCAGGTGGAAGCGCTGGATCGTTCCGGACTGCTCAGCGATGTCACCCGAGTGCTGTCAGAGCATCACGTCAACATTCTCTCGGCCAGCGTGAACACCTCAAAAGATCGCCTGGCGATCAGCAGGTTCGTCTTCGAGATGGGCGACGTGAGCCACTTGGACCGTGTTCTGAACGCGGTACGCCGCATCGACGCCGTGTACGACGTCTACCGCGTCAATAACGGCTGATCGGTTTCGCCGCCGACGAGGGCTCAGCTGACAGTGTTCGGCAGGGCGCCGATAAGTCTGCGCCGCGCGAGACGCGCATATGACAGTCGCGGTCGGCGCCCCAGCAGTCGCTCGATATCAACCACGGTCAGGTTCTCAGCGGCCACACCGGCCGCAAGAATCCGGTCGATGTCAATGTCGGCGGCGTCAGCGTCAGCATCAGGGGAGTGGCGGGCAAGGTCGAGCAGGGTGCGTTCCGGCGAGGTGACGAAGACGCCGCCTAAATTGTTGACCTCATCGCTGGCGATGACCACCTCTCGAGCGTGCAGCCGACGTCGATCAGGTGAGGGGATGCGCGCCGTGATCGACACACACGTCGTCACGCGGGAGGGCTGAGCTGCCCAGCCCCACACCCACGCGGCGCTGCGATCAGAGACCATCACGCGGTGATCTCGCCACTGCGCGCCGAGCATGCTGGCACGCAGGCGGGCAGTGAGTGGCACATCGAGGGGAAGGAATACCTGGCCCTGGGCGCTCAATTCACCATCGAGCACTGCCGCCCTGAGCTCAGACTCCGAGAGGCGCCCACCTGGCAGGTAGAACGGTTTGTGGTGTACGCGTGTGTGCGGCGATTCAGTGGCGTTGGGCATGCCAAGGAGTGTGACGCCCGCGCATTACCGGCGAGCAGCGAACCAGAAGTCTGTGGATAGCCAAGCGGACGCCGTTACGGTGTGACGACGGTCGAGCAGCACGCGTAACCTCTGGTCACCCGGCAACGTGAGCCCGCTCACGACTCCAGATTGCTTAGTTTCCGACGGCCTTCAACCACACGCGACGGGCTTCGAGGGCTTCGGTAATCTCTGCGGTGCGTCGGCCATCTTGTGCGGCGGTGGCAGCCTCGAGATCAGTTTCAAGCCCGGCGATAGCACGTTCGAGCTGAGCAGCGAGGCCCTCAGAGCGTGCTTTCTTTTCAGGATCAGAGCGATTCCAGTGGTCTTCTTCAAGCTTCTTCACGGCGAGCTCGATCTGACGCATGCGATCTTCGACGATCTTGACCTGGTCGCGCGGCACCTTGCCGGCGGCATCCCATTTGCGCTGAATGCTCGAGAGCCGGGCTCGGGCCTGCACCCGATCGGTCGCTGTCAGCAGGGGAGTGGCTTCGTCGAGAATCTCGAGTTTCACAAGAAGATTGGCGGCAAACTCTTCGTTATCGCGTGCGTCTACTTCGAGCTTGACGGCGTACAGAGCGTCGCCTGCGGCTTTGAACTGCACCCACATTGCGTCGTCAATTTTCTTCCCGGCACGACCGGCGAGTTTCCACTCGTCGAGCAGGCGTCGGTAGGTGGCAATGCCGTCCGCCCCCTGGGGTGCGAGGGCGATCGCCTTATCGACGAGGGCCTGCTTGCGCGTACGCACCTCTTTATGTTCGGAGTCGAGCGCGGCGAAAAACGTGCGGCGGTGTGACTCGACGGTGGTGCGGGCGGCGCGAAAGCGCTTCCACAAATCATCGCCCTGCTTCTTGGACACGCGGGGGCCGTTTTGCTGGTGGTCTTTCCAGCGGGTGAAAAGCTCATCAAGCGTCGCAGAGGTTTGCTTCCACTGCATGGTCTGTGGGTCTTTTGCGGCGAGGGCTTCTGCCGCTTCGACGATGGCCGTGCGCTCTGCCAACGCCACAGCGGTGGCCGCGGTGGCTTCGGCGCGTTGGGCTTCGGTCAGCTTTTCTACCGTCTCGGTGAGCGCGGCAACACGGTTGCGTAGCGCCTCGATGTTTCCGACCGCGGAGGGCGTCTGCAGAGCCGCCGTGAGCGTCGTCACGGTTTTCGCCACGTCATTCGCGGGTGCCCCGTTCTTGGCCCGCTGTTCGAGAAGGCGCACCTGACCATCGAGCTCAACGAACTTGCGAGTGAAGTAGGCCAGGGCTTCATCGGGGGTACCGTCAGGGTATTGACCGACGGCGCGTTCGACGCCTCGGTCGGTTACGAAGACCGTGCCGGTCTCGTCGACCCGGCCCCACGGGGCTGTTTCATTCACTGACACGTCAGACTCATCCTCATCAGGTGCTCACGTGCGGCTGTGGCCGCACCATGGGCGAGCTTATTGCACTGCCCCGGTTAGCTGTGGGGCAGTTGCTCGAAGCCGGCGGATTGCTACTGGATCGTGATACCTGAAATCGTCGTGCTGACGGCCGGTGCGCCGTCGAATCCGCCACCCTCGACTCCGGCAGCCGTGACGCCGCTGATCAGGGCATCCAAGCCACTGGTGACGCGGCCCATTACGGTGTAGCCACCGGCCTCGTCGGCGGGAATGGGGGAGTCTGCGTAGGTGATGAAGAACTGGCTACCCATGCTGGAGGCGTCTGAACCCTGTCGAGCCATCGCAATCACACCCGTGGAGTACACGTTGTCGAGCGGTGCGTTTTCGATCGGGCCGAACCGGTAGTCGGGGCCTCCCGTTCCGTCGCCGGCAGGATCACCACACTGCAGCAGGAAGGCACCCTCGGTGGTGAGGCGATGGCAGGTTAGGCCGGTGTAAAAACCGCTCTGCACCAGAGACACGAAGGACGCGACGGCCTGAGGTGCCGCAAGCCCGTCGAGTTCGTACTGCAACTCGATGGTCTCGTTCACTGTCATGGCGCCCTGCCAGGTGCGAAATTCACTGAGGGCAGCGTCTGGGGCAAGCGCACCGGGGTCGGCGCTGGCGTCGGCACCGGGGTCGGCGCTGGCATCAGGGGCAAGGCTGGCGCTCGGGTCGGCACTGGCGGCGGGCTCGGGGGTGCCTGGCCCGGCCGCGAAGTAGACGATCTGTGCGGTGGTGGCCAGTGCCACGACGGCAACGAGCGCCACGATGGCGACGATGTTGTCGCGCTTGCGGCGTGCCACCTTCGTCTCGTGCGTGGTGCGGCGTGCCTGGTAGCGACGCAGGCGATCCTGAGTCTCACGGTTGTTGGCCGATGCGGGTGCCACTGCTCCTCCGTCTGGCTGCGGGCGATGTTGTGTACAGCCTGCGCCGACGTGAATCTTAGTCGAGGGCTGGGCAATGCTGTGTGCGGCCCAATCGATGAGGCGCACCAGACCAACTCCCGCGGCAGACGGCAGGGGATAGACGGCAGTACCCTGAACGCATGGATGCTCAGCCGGGGCTCGGCTCTGCCGCTGTCCCTCTCGCCGTGCGTATGCGCCCCACGCGACTCGATGAGGTCGCTGGCCAGCGGCACCTCTTGAGGCCTGGATCGCCGCTCATGAGCCTTGCCAGCGACGACTCCGACCGGGCCCCCAGTGCAGTGTCAGTCATCTTGTGGGGGCCGCCAGGAACGGGCAAGACCACGCTCGCTCAGGCGATCGCGCGGTCGAGTGGTCGACGGTTTGTGGAGCTGTCTGCTGTCACGGCGGGAGTTCGCGATGTGCGCGAGGTCATGGAGCAAGCGCTGGCCGACCGTGATCTCTACGGCACCTCAACAGTGCTGTTCCTCGATGAGATTCATCGGTTTACGAAAGCTCAACAAGATGCACTACTGCCGGGAGTCGAGAACGGCTGGGTGATTCTCATTGCCGCCACCACTGAGAACCCGTCTTTCTCAGTGATAGCGCCCCTGCTCAGCCGCAGTTTGCTGTTGACGCTCGAAATCCTCAGCGACGACGATCTCCGGCTCCTGGTAGATCGCGCAGTGGTCGACCCGCGCGGGCTCAACGGCCGCATTCAGCTCGAGCCGGCTGGGCGCGAAGCGATTGTTCGGCTCGCCTCAGGCGATGCGCGGCGCGCGCTGACCGCGTTGGAGGCTGCGGCACAGTCAGCTGTTGCGCAGTCAGCCGTCGCACAGTCTGCGGCGGCGGATGGGTCTGCGGCTTCTGACTCAGAATCGGCGGTCCAGCTTCCCGCTGTGTCGGCTGAAGTCGTGGCGATGGCTGTCGACCGGGCACTGCTGCGCTACGACCGGCAGGGCGACGAGCACTACGACGTCATTAGCGCGTTCATCAAGTCCATTCGCGGAAGCGACCCCGACGCAGCCCTGCACTATTTAGCCCGCATGATTCAGGCCGGTGAAGACCCGCGGTTTATCGCGCGACGCATCATTATCTCTGCCTCCGAAGATGTGGGCATGGCAGACCCGCAGGCCCTCGGCATCGCGGTGGCGGCCGCTCAGGCGGTGGCCCTGATCGGTATGCCCGAGGGGCGCATCCCGCTGGCTGAGGCCGTGGTGTATCTGGCCACAGCGCCCAAATCGAACGCCGCCTACCTGGGTATTAACGCAGCGATTGCCGATGTGACGGCAGGGCGACTCGGACGAGTGCCGAAGCCCATGCGTGACGCCCATTACCCGGGCGCCAAGCGACTGGGTCACGGCAAGGGATACGTGTATCCGCACGACCTCGCCGTTGGCGTTGCCGAGCAACAGTATTTACCTGATGCGCTGGCGGGCACTCGGTACTACCACCCCACTGAGCGCGGGCATGAGCGCGAGATCAGCGCGCGCCTGGCAAAGCTTCGCGCGATCACCGGCGGCGACCAGGCCGCCGACACCTAACACCGGCGTGCCGGGCGACGGGGCCCAGCTCTGGTAGGCTTTCGTGGCCCGTCAGATATGGGCACATCCTCCCTCGCAGCTTCCACCGATTCGCCCCGGCGTGCATTCGGTTCGGACGGAGAGATGTACGTCCGTGAGCCGCTGAAATTCTCGGCCACGACCATGGAAGGAAACCGTGTCTACTAAGTCACGTACCCGCAGTAAAACCCGTCTTTCTCGCGCGCTTGGCATCGCCCTCACCCCGAAGGCCGCCAAGTACCTCGAAAAGCGTCCGTACGCGCCCGGTGAGCACGGCCGCACGAAGCGCAAAACTGACAGCGACTACGCCGTTCGCCTTCGCGAGAAGCAGCGTCTGCGTGCCCAGTACGGCATTCGTGAGGCTCAGCTGAAGATTGCCTTCAACGAGGCACGTCGCGCTTCTGGCTTGACTGGTGAGAACCTGGTCGAGTTGCTCGAGATGCGGCTTGACGCCCTGATTTTGCGGGCCGGCATCGCGCGAACTACGGCTCAGGCACGTCAGATGGTTGTGCACCGCCACATCTTGGTTGACGGTCAGCTCGTTGACCGTCCGTCGTTCCGCGTCAAGCCGGGCCAGCTCATCCACGTGAAGCCGCGCAGCGAAGGCATGGAGCCTTTCCAGGTCGCCGCCGCTGGTGGTCACGTTGATGTGCTTCCGACCCTTCCTGCCTACCTTGAGGTCGAACTCGACAAGTTGCAGGCGCGCCTCGTGCGTCGCCCGAAGCGCGCCGAGGTTCCGGTGACCTGCGAAGTGCAACTGGTCGTGGAGTACTACGCCGCTCGCTAATTTTCACCACTTCGTCGCGGCCTTTAGCGCCGCGCGCACCACAAGGGGCCCGGCATCACGCCGGGCCCCTTGTGTGTTCGGCCGCTAGGCTTACTCTGCCCACTGGCGTGGGCGCACTGCCCACCACTCGACTTTTTTACGAGGGAGCAATCATGCAGAACACACTGTGGTTCGTCGTTGGTATCAGCGTTGGCTTTATCGCCGCACACCAGGTGTCGAAGACACCCCAGGGTCAGCAGTTCTTCGACGGTGTCGACACCAAAGCCCGTGAATTTGGGTCAGCCGTAGTCGACGGGTACAAGCAGCGTGAGGCCGAGCTTCGCGCTGCCGTCGCGGAGGCCGAAGACACCATCGCTGACCTCACCAGCCGCCTCAGCTAACTGGCGGGGTGCCGCCCCCGCCCCCTCGATTCAGGAGCCGTTCTCGCCCCATGCACACCGCCGACATTCAGCGCCGGTGGCTCGAGTTCTTCGGAACCCGCGGTCACACCATCGTGCCCTCCGCATCCCTCGTCAGTGACGACCCCACCCTGCTTTTCACTGTTGCGGGTATGGTGCCCTTTGTTCCGTATCTGACCGGGATCGTTCCCGCGCCGTATCCGCGCGCCACCAGCGTGCAAAAGTGCATTCGCACCAACGACATCGAAGAGGTTGGTAAGACGCCGAGGCACGGCACTTTCTTTCAGATGAATGGCAATTTTTCGTTCGGCGATTATTTCAAAGCGGGAGCCATTGGCTACGCGTGGGAATTGTTGACAACGTCACAGTCCGATGGCGGCTTGGGTTTTCACGAAAAAGACCTGTGGGTGACGGTCTATAAAGACGACGACGAAGCCATTTCGCTGTGGAAGTCGATCGCAGGACTGCCTGACGATCGAATCCAGCGCCTGGATATGGACACCAATTATTGGTCGACCGGCCAAGCAGGGCCCGCGGGCCCGTGCAGTGAAATCTTTTTCGACCGGGGTCCTGCCTACGGTATCGACGGTGGCCCGGCGACTGATGACGATCGATACGTTGAAATTTGGAACCTCGTCTTCATGCAGTACCTGCGTGGCGAGGGCACGGGCAAGAACGACTTCGAGATTTTGGGTGAGCTGCCCAATAAAAACATCGACACCGGTATGGGCATGGAGCGCGTGGCGTTTTTGACCCAGGGTGTCGAGAACATGTACGAAATTGACCAGGTGCGACCGGTTCTGGATGCTGCCGCAGAGCTTTCTGGCCGCCGCTACGGCGCCGTGCGCGACGACGACGTGCGCATGCGCGTCATTGCCGATCACGTGCGCTCCGCACTGATGCTCATGACGGATGGGGTTGCACCCGGCAATGAGGGCCGCGGCTACATTTTGCGTCGCCTGCTTCGCCGCAGCATCCGTTCCATGCGTCTGCTCGGAGTCGATGCTCCCAGTTTCGATGTTTTGTTTGCGGCTTCGCGCGATGCGATGAGTTCGGCGTACCCCGAGGTTACTGAGCACTATGACCGCGTCTCGCGGTTAGCGCTGGGTGAAGAAGAGGCTTTCTTGCGCACGCTGGCGGCGGGCACCACCATTCTCGATCTGGCGGTGGAGCAGACAACGGCAGCGGGGGCTGCAACCCTCCCCGGCGACACGGTGTTTCAACTGCACGACACCTTTGGTTTTCCGATCGATCTCACCCTCGAGATGGCCGAAGAGAACGGCCTCACGGTCGATCGAGCGGAATTTGACCGCCTGATGACCGAGCAACGCTCGAGGGCCAAGGCCGACGCGAAGTCGAAAAAGGGCTCCCTCGCTGACCTGACTGTGTACGGCGAGTTTCGCGCCGCCGGAGAGACCCGCTTTCTGGGCTACGACGAGCTCCACACGCAGACCACTGTGCTGGGAATTCTCGTCGCCGGCCAGAGCGTGTCGGTGGCGCAGGCAGGCGACATCGCTGAGGTGATACTTGCCGAGACGACACTGTATGCCGAGTCAGGTGGCCAAGACAGTGATGAGGGTTCCATTGTCGGAACTGGCTTTGACCTCGAAGTGCTCGACGTGCAAAAGCCCATCAAGGGGCTCATCAGTCACACCGTGCAGGTGCGCTTCGGTGAGGTGCATGTGGGCGACGTCGCGACGACGCAGGTCGACGCCGTCTATCGCCGTTCGGCCGCGCAAGCGCACTCTGCGACCCACGTCATTCACGCCGCGCTGCGGCAGACACTCGGCAACGACGCCCACCAGTCGGGTTCGTATAACAAAGCTGGGTACATGCGTCTCGACTTCAGCTGGAATCAGGCACTGTCGCCGGCAACGCGCAGCGAGATCGAAGAGATCAGCAATATTGCCGTGCGTGACAATTTGCCCGTCGAGACACGCGTTATGGCACTCGATGACGCCAAGTCTCTAGGCGCGATGGCACTGTTCGGCGAAAAGTATGGTGACACCGTTCGCGTGGTCGATATTGGCGGCGTGTGGTCGCGCGAACTGTGTGCGGGCATCCATGTGGGCGGCTCGGCTGAAATTGGCATGATCAACCTGGTGAGCGAGTCGTCGGTGGGGTCAACCAACCGGCGCGTCGAAGCACTCGTGGGCCTGGAAGCTTTTCGCGAGTTCGCCACGGAGCGGGCTCTCGTGCAGCAGCTCACCAGCAACCTCAAAACACCTCGCGATCAGCTCATCGGGCGCATCAGCGACTTGAGCTCACAGCTCAAAGCCGCCGAGAAGACCGTGGCGCAGTTTGAATCCGCCCGGTTGGCCGAGAGGGTTCCTGACCTCGTGGCGGCCGCGTCAGCCATGGGGCGCTACACCGTGGTGGCCGCGAATCTTGGCGTGCTGGGCTCACCCGACGACGTTCGAACACTCGCAACGACCGTGCGGTCACGACTGCAGGATGCGCCCGCCGTAGTGGTGTTGGCTGCGAGCGTGGCCGGCAAGGCCACCGTCATCGTTGCCACCACGCCGGCGGCGCGCGAGGCGGGCGCCCAAGCCGGAGTGCTGGCACGCATCGCTTCCGGAGTTCTGGGGGGTGGCGGCGGCGGCAAAGACGATCTGGCTCAGGGTGGCGGCACTGATCCCTCGGCTATTCCCGCCGCGATTGAGGCCGTCCTGGCGCACCTGCGGGCCTGAGAGATGCGCGTCGGGGTGCGGCTTGGTATCGATGTCGGTCAGGCTCGAGTGGGTGTTGCTCGGTGTGATCCGCACGGCATTCTTGCAACCCCGGTGCTGACGCTCGCACGACGCGATCAGCCCATCGCGGGCATCCGCCAGCTCGCCGACGAGTGTGACGCTGTCGAGGTGATCGTCGGCCTGCCGCTGTCGCTAAGTGGCGCCGAAACCGCGTCGACACGCGACTCGCGTGAGTTCGCACTGCTGCTGGCGAACGCGCTGACCGTGTCGGTGCGGCTGGTCGATGAGCGCCTCACCACCGTCAGTGCTGCGCGTGGGCTACGCGAAGCAGGCCGCACCGCAAAAAACTCTCGATCCGTCGTCGATCAAGCCGCCGCTGTTATTCTTCTGCAACACGCCCTCGACGTGGAAGCATCGACCGGCAAACCGCCCGGAGTGCTCGTCGAGCCGGAGGAAAGCGGGCCGCCCGCGTGACCGATAGAACTCCAGGCAACGACGGAGACGAACCCGTCGCCTCGCACCCCGCCGGCCCTCGCCCCAACGACCCCCGCCCCAACGACCCCCGCCCCGACGACGCTCGCCCCGCCGAGAGCACGAGCACTCCCGATCTGTGGGATGACTTGTTTCGCGTGCAGCCCGGCGACGATGGATCCGCGGCAGTAGGGACTGGCACGAACGGCACCGCCGGTGTTGCAACAGTCGGTGCGGCCGCGGGCACCCGTCGAGCAGCGCGCGGGCGCACTCCTTCGCGCCCGGCCCGCACCAGGCGACGATGGCCCTGGGTTGTTCTGGGTGTGTTCGCACTGCTGGCAGGCCTGCTGGCTGCGGGCGCTGCGTATGTGTGGGTGAACTACGAATCTCAGGTGCGGGAAGTGTTGGGGTGGCAACTGCCAAACGACTTTGCGGGCACCGGCAATGGCACTGAGGTGCTGGTGACCATTTACAGCGGTGAGATCGGCGCTGACGTCGCCACCTCTCTTGTCGAGCAGGGCGTCACGATGACCTTCGACGCGTTTTACGATCTTCTTCTGGCTGATGACTCGATCGCGTTCACTCCCGGCACCTTCCGTTTGGAAGAAGAAATGTCGGCGCAGGTGGCGCTGGACGCGCTGCGTGATCCGGCGAACAGGGTCGATTTCAGCGCAACCGTGCGCGAAGGGTTACGAGCGAGAGAAGTCATCGAAGTGTTGTCAGCGGGCACTGGCCTTCCGCTGGCCGACTATGAAGCCGCGATTGCTAACCCCGCGGCCTTTGGCATTCCGGCTATCGCCCCGAATATTGAGGGCTACCTTTTTCCGGCCACCTACACGTTCGAGCCCAACACGACTGCGGAAGACCACATTCGTACGCTCGTCAATGAGATGTTCTCTCGCCTTGATGCTGCCGGAGTTGCCGAGCAAGACCGACACACGGTGTTGACGAAAGCGTCGCTGATTCAACGCGAAGCACGGCTGCCCGACGACTTTTATCGAGTGTCTCGCGTCATCGAGAACCGTCTCGCTGACGGATGGCGGCTCGAATTCGACTCGGCCACTCAATACGGTGCGGGTGAAACCGGATCAGTGTGGTCAAGTGGCGACGCGCTCGATGCCGATAATCCGTACAACACCTACGCCATCGAAGGCCTGCCGATCGGGCCGATTGCGGCCCCCGGTGATCTGGCAATCGATGCCGTACTAAACCCGGTCGACGGGCCCTGGTACTTCTTCGTGACGATCAACCTCGCGACGGGAGAAACCCAGTTCTCAGAAACCAACGCGCAGCATGACCAGGGGGTTGCACTGTTGCGGGCATGGTGTCGCGCGAGCGATGACAACGCTGTCTACTGTGAGTAGACGCCTGGCGGTGCTGGGTGACCCCGTCGAACACTCCCTGTCACCTTTGTTGCACGTCGCAGCGTACGCGCACCTGGGTCTTGAGTGGGGTTACGGGCGCGCAGTGGTGCGTGGGGGAGAGCTTCGAGGCTTCATCGACGGGCTCGATGCTTCGTGGCGGGGCATCTCGGCGACCATGCCGTTGAAAGAAGAGACGCTGCGGTTGGCTTCTTCCAGCGACGAGGTGGTGCGCCTGACGGGGGCTGCGAACACGCTGCTACTGGCTGACGATGGAGAGCGCATTGCACGCAACACCGATGTTGCCGGCATCGAGCGGGCCCTTCAGGATGCCGGGCTGAGCTCTGCCACTCACGCAGTGATTGCCGGGGCGGGGGCAACCGCACGATCAGCACTGGTCGCGCTCGATCGGCTCGGACTACGTTCGGTGACGGTTGCTGTTCGCGACCCAGCCCGAGCTGTGGCCCTGCGCGCGCTGGCTGATGAGCTGGGCCTCGAATTCGACGTGGTCAGCCTTGCTGACTTACATGAAGTGGTCGATGGTGCCGACGTGGTGGCGTGGACCCTACCCAACGGTGTTGCCCTCGATCATGTGATGCCGCGTGAAACTCGGCTCACGGCAGTCGCCCTTGACGTGACCTATCACCCGTGGCCCGGACCATTGGCAGCTCAGTGGCTCGAGGTGGGCGGTCGTGTCGCATCGGGCCGTGACATGCTGCTACACCAGGCCGTGCGCCAGGTGCGGTTTTTTGTCTCCGGTCAGACCGAGCATCCACTCGCCGACGAGGCAGGCGTGGAAGGCGCAATGCGTGACGCGCTCGGCGCGGCCTGAGCTTCGCAGTCGAATCTGAAGGGCTCTCAGCCCCAGGCTGGCGTGGGAAGATAATGGCATGCTGCGTTGGTTGACTGCCGGAGAGTCTCACGGACCCGAACTTATTGCTGTGCTGGAGGGGATGCCCGCGGGTGTGCCCGTGTTGCGAGAGGCGATTCAGGCTGATCTGCAGCGCCGCAAACTCGGATACGGGCGCGGAGCCCGACAGAAGTTTGAACAAGATGAGCTCACTGTTTCGGGCGGAGTGCGCCACGGGGTGAGCATGGGCAGCCCGATTGCGCTGCGCATCGGCAACACGGAGTGGCCGAAGTGGTCAACGATCATGAGCCCTGACCCCGTTGACCCGGCCGAACTGACGGGCGCACGCGGTGCACCACTCACGCGGCCACGCCCCGGTCACGCTGACCTGGTCGGTATGCAAAAGTATGGCTTCACTGAGTCGCGTCCGGTTTTAGAGCGGGCGAGCGCGCGCGAGACGGCGGCACGTGTGGCCCTGGGCGCTGTCGCCCGGTCTTTTCTCGGGGAGCTTGGCGTGCATTTGGTCGCGCACACGCTGGCCATCGGGCCGGTGCGCGTACCCGATGGTGCAGCTTTGCCGCTACCCGCCGACGTCGACCATCTCGACGCCGACCCGCTGCGGTGTTTTCACGCTGAGACCAGCGTGGCGATGGTGGCTGAAGTCGATGCGGCGCATAAAGACGGTGACACGTTGGGCGGGGTGGTCGAGGTTCTTGCCTACGGCTTGCCCCCCGGGCTCGGTTCGTACGTGCACTGGGATCGGCGGCTCGACGCAAAACTTGCCGCCGCGTTGATGGGAATTCAAGCCATCAAGGGCGTTGAAGTGGGTGACGGTTTTGAGACCACCCGCCGACGCGGCTCAGCAGCGCATGATGAACTCGTCGTTGATGACGGACTGATTGAACGACTCAGTGATCGCGCCGGCGGAACAGAGGGCGGCATGAGTACCGGAACCGTGTTGCGGGTGCGAGCGGGTATGAAGCCAATCTCGACGGTTCCGCACGCTCTGCGCACGGTCGATACTTCAACGGGTGAGGCTGCGGCCGCCAACCACCAACGCTCTGACGTGTGCGCTGTGCCCGCCGCGGGTGTGGTGGCCGAGGCAATGGTGGCACTGGTGCTGGCAGAGGCGATGCTCGAAAAGTTCGGCGGCGATTCGGTAGCGGAGACCCGGCGCAATCTTGATCACTACCTTGAGGCGATTCCTGCAACTCTCACAACGGCGGTTGCCGACGGTCGTGGCTGAGAACGAAACGGGCTCCAGACCCCTGGTGGTTTTCATTGGGCCGCCCGCGGCGGGCAAGTCACGGATAGGAAAACGCCTGGCACGCATTTTGGATGCTCCACTCATCGACACCGACACAGTCATCGTCAACGCCCACGGGCCGATAGCCGAAATTTTCGCCACACACGGTGAGGCCCACTTTCGGCAGCTCGAAGCAGACGCTGTCGCGCACGCACTTTTGAGCCCTGCGATCGTCGCTCTCGGCGGAGGAGCAGTCATGACGCCGAGTACCGCTGATGCGCTGAACGGGCACCACGTGGTCTTGTTGACGACCACTGCTGAGGCAGTACTAGCGCGGCTCAACCCGAAAAAACGGCCGCTGATGCGCGACGGAATCGAAGCGTGGGCGACCCTGGTGGCGGAACGGACACCGACCTACAACCGCCTCGCAACAGCGGTGTGGGACACCTCGTCGAGACCGATCGATCACATTGCCGAAGACATCGCGGAGTGGGTGCGTGCTCAGCCACGCACGACAGGAGGATCGTGACCGACTCAACAGTTATTCCGGTGAAAGGACAACCCGGGTACGAGGTAGTGGTCGGGCGCGGGTTGTTCACCAACGTCAGCGCTGTGCTGCCACCCGCGGCCACCAAGTTGCTCGTCGTGCACGCGCCGCCCCTCGCCGAGCACGCAGAGGCGCTGCGTCAGCAGCTCTCGGGCCGTATCGAGGTAATACTGGCCGAAGTGCCCGACGCTGAGTCGGCGAAACGTATCGAAGTCGCAGCTTTTTGCTGGCAGGTAATGGGTCAAACCAACTTCACCCGCACCGATGCAGTCATGGGGTTGGGTGGGGGAGCAACCACCGATCTGGCCGGATTCGTTGCCGCGACCTGGTTGCGCGGCGTGCCAGTGATCCAGGTGCCCACCACCGTTCTGGGCATGGTCGATGCCGCGGTCGGTGGCAAGACTGGCATCAATACCAATGAGGGCAAGAACCTGGTCGGTGCGTTCTGGGCGCCGACCGCGGTGCTGGTTGACCTTGACCTCTTGGCAGGGCTGCCACAAAACGAAATTCTGGCCGGATTCGCCGAAGTCGTAAAGTGTGGCTTCATCGCCGACCCTAAGATCTTGGAGCTGCTGGAGGCCGATGTCGCCATCGCCACTGACCGCACCAGTGCAGTTTTTCGTGAACTCATTGAGCGCAGCATCCGCGTCAAAGCAGAGGTCGTGAGTGAAGACTTCACCGAGCAGGGCCAACGCGAGATTCTCAACTACGGACACACACTGGGGCACGCCATCGAGCACGCTGAGCGGTACCGCTGGAGACACGGCGCGGCAATCGCCATCGGAATGGTGTTCGCGGCCGAACTGTCGCACCTCGCCGGCTCGCTGTCTACTGAACAGGTTGACCGCACGCGGCGAATTCTCGCCTCCCTCACCCTGCCCACCGGGTACCCGCTCGGCCGGTGGAAAACCCTGCTCGCCACCATGCAGCGCGACAAGAAGGCCCGCGCCGGCATGTTGCGCTTCATCGTGCTCGACGATGTGGCCCGACCGAGGGTACTCAACGGCACCGACGAGTCGATGCTCTTCGCCGCCTACCAAGAGGTCGGGGAGTGAGCGTCACCAGTAGGGTGTTGACATGACCGACCCCGCTCGTGTGCTCGTCTTAAACGGGCCCAACCTGAACCGCTTGGGCACGCGCGAGCCCACTCTGTACGGCACGACGACACTCGACGGGCTTCGAGATAATCTGGTTCAGCTGGCGGCAAAAGTGTCGACGGGGGTCACCGTTGATCTGCGACAGTCGAACGACGAGGCAGAGCTCATCGGCTGGCTGCACGAGGCTGTCGAAGCGCGTACCCCGGTCATTCTTAATCCAGCCGCCTTCACGCACTACAGCTATGCCCTGCGTGACGCGGTAGCCCTGGTCACGGAAACGGGCGTACCCGTCATCGAAGTACACCTGTCAAACCCGCACGCGCGTGAGGAGTTTCGACACACGAGCGTTATCTCTGCCGTCGCCACCGGAGTCATCGCCGGCTTTGGCGTCGACTCGTACCGGCTTGCTCTGGAACACCTGCTGCGTCTGCCGAAGAGCACGCGCTGAGCCTGCACTAGACTTTCTCGGCGGCCCGCCGGCGCGGAACTGCCTGTGAACCCCACTGAAACGGACTGTTTACCCTCATGGCCACTACGAACGACATCAAAAATGGCAGCGTGTTGAACCTTGATGGTCAACTTTGGAACGTTATTGAGTTTCAACACGTCAAGCCGGGCAAGGGTGGCGCCTTTGTTCGTACCAAAATGCGCAACGTCATGAGCGGAAAAGTTGTTGATAAGACTTTCAACGCTGGAACGAAGGTTGACTTCGCCATTGTCGATCGCCGCGACTACCAGTATCTGTATCAAGACGGCACCGACTACGTGTTCATGGACACCACTGATTTCGAGCAGGTCACGGTCTCAGCCACGGTCGTCGGTGACGCCGCCAACTTCATGCTCGAGAACCAGATCGTCACCATCGCGATGAACGAGGGCGCCGCACTGTACCTTGACCTGCCCGCGTCAGTCGTTCTGCAGATCACCTACACCGAGCCGGGGCTGCAGGGCGACCGCTCAACCGGCGGTACGAAGCCAGCAACGGTCGAAACTGGTTTTGAAATTCAGGTGCCCCTGTTCGTCGACAACGGCACGAAGGTCAAAGTTGACACCCGTAGCGGCGACTACCTGGGCCGCGTCAGCGAGTAGTGAGCGCCCGCAGCAAGGCCCGCAAACGGGCCCTCGACATGCTTTACATCGCCGATGTTCGCCAGGCGCCGCTTCGTGACATTCTCGACGATGAGGCTCGCCGCTCGGCTACCCACCCGCAGCGGGCGTCAAGCTGGGGGTACGCGGAACAAATCGTGCGCGGGGTGGATGAAGCACAGGCCGAAATCGACGCGCTCATCGAGCACCACGCAGTGGGGTGGACTTTGACGCGTATGCCCGTCGTCGACCGCGCAATTTTGCGCATGGCGACGTGGGAGCTTCGTGATAACCCCGAGATCCCTGTCGCCGTCGCCATTGCTGAAGCTATGGAGCTTGCCAGTGCACTGTCGACCGATGACAGCGCACAGTTCGTCAACGGAGTTCTCGGTTCAATCGCCGACGACATCGGTCTCACACGCGACAACAACGACAACAACAACAACAACAACAACTAGCGGCGCTCCCGCACGGAGTGTGACGCAGTGTTGCACTGCGTGTCGCACTGTGTCTGACCGGTTTGTCGCTGCCTCACGGGCACCCATAAGTTCACTTCATGCCCTCCGCTCAGTCATCCGTTCGTGCACGCCCAGAATCGTTGCCGCTGCCGGTGTCGTTGCGTGGTGTGGGGAGAGTCTTCGCCGCCCGACAGGGTGGCACAGAGCGGCTCGTGCTGCGCGACATCACCCTCGATATTGCACCCGGAGAGATTGTTGCGCTCCTGGGTCCCTCTGGTTGCGGCAAATCAACCCTCCTGCGACAGATCAGCGGTCTCGATCGCCCGAGCGCAGGAACGTTGACCATCAGCCGAGACAGCGTCGCAGCGGCCGACCAGCGTTGCGCTGTGGCGTTTCAAGAACCCCGGCTGTTGCCGTGGCGCTCAGTGACGCGCAATATCGCGCTCGGTTTGCCGCGCGGCCTGGAAAGAGCCCGAGGCGCACGACGCGTGAGCGAGCTGCTTGAGCTGGTACAGCTGTCAGACGCGGCACTTCTCAAACCCCGCGAGATTTCAGGCGGAATGGCTCAGCGCGTGTCACTCGCACGCGCCCTCGCTCGTGGCCCGGGTGTGCTCTTACTCGACGAGCCATTTGGGGCTTTAGACGCCCTCACACGGCTAACCATGCAAGACCTTTTAGTTGATATTCACCGCGCAGAACCCGCCACGATCGTGCTGGTCACCCACGATGTCGACGAGGCGCTCGCGCTAGCCGATCGCATCGTGTTGCTTGGCACCCGCCACGACCGGCCAGGCGCGACCATCAGCATGATCCTTGACGTGCCCGGAAGCCGGCCGCGCGATCGTGCGTCGACCGTTCTTGCTCGCCTGCGGGCCCAGCTTCTCGACCAGCTCGGCGTACCCAGCCATCACGGCCGCGAGCCGCGTCGAACTACGTCACCCAGCCTGTAGCCAGCATTTCTCAGATAAAAACCACCGAAAGGCACCAATGAACCTCCACATCGGCACCCAAATCCGCACCCGCTCGCGCGCCCGTCTCATTCTTGCGACGGCAACCGTCGCCGTGGCCAGCATGGCGATGGCTGGGTGCGTCGCCGGTGAGGGAACCCCCACGGGTGACGTGGTCGAGGGCTCAGAGTGGTCAGACACGACTCTGACCCTGGACTTTGCGACCTATAACCCGCTGAGCCTCATCATCAAAGACCAGGGTTGGCTTGAGGCTGAGCTGGGTGACGACGTTTCTGTGCAGTGGGTTCAGTCGGCCGGCTCAAACAAGGCCAACGAGGCGCTTCGTGCCGGGGCGATTGATGTGGGCTCAACAGCGGGCTCGGCGGCACTGCTGGCACGCTCAAACGGCAGCCCCATCCAGACGATCATCATTTTTACGCAACCTAACTGGTCGGCCATCGCTGTGGCCCCCGGCAGTGACATTGCGAAGGTGAGTGATCTCGTCGGGCGCACTGTCGCGGCGACCAAGGGCACCGACCCGTATTTTTTCCTACTGCAGACCCTAGGCGAGGCCGGTTTGTCGCTCGACGACATCAGCCTGCAAAATCTGCAGCACGCTGATGGCAAGACAGCGCTCGAGACGGGCGCTGTTGACGCCTGGGCGGGGCTGGATCCGCTGTTGGCGACCTCGGTCGCTAACGGCGCCGCAGAGATCATTTACGACAACGTCGACTTCAACTCATACGGCTTTCTCAACGCCACCGAAGACTTCATCACCTCACATCCGGACCTCGCTCAACTCGTCGTGAATACCTACGAAAAGGCTCGCGCTTGGGCGCTGGAGAATTCGGACGAAACCGCAGCGATCCTTGCGGAGGTCGCCGGGATCGACATCGCGATCGCTCAGGCCACGATTGCTCGCACTGTCATCGACATTGACCCTGTGCCCGGTGCGACACAGCGCGCTGTGCTGGAGGTCATTGGCCCCATCTTTGTCGAGAGCGGTGACGTACCAAACCAGGAAGTCATTGACACTGCTCTCGATTCGTTGTTCAACGACGTTTTCGTTCGGGTCGCTGATCCAGATGCGGTAGGCGGGCAATGAGTTTCGACGAACGTGGCGGCGCGCCCGCCGCCACATCGTCCTCCGCTGAGCCCAGCAAGACAGCCCGATTTTCCTGGGCAGACACTCTCGGCGTGTCAACTGCGGGTTCCGCGACACGAGACGGTCGCCGGGCATCGGCAAGCCTGGGCACGATCCTGTTGGGTTTCGTCGTCCCGGTTTTGATCGTCAGCACGTGGTGGGTGGCCGCTGAGCTCACCACTGTGCCCGACTTCTTGTTGCCCTCACCCACCCAAGTCGTCATGGCCAGCGTGGAGCTTGCCGAAGCAGGGTTACTGTCGACCTACATTCTCATTTCGCTGCAACGCGTGGTCGTGGGTTTTGCGATCGGCGCGGCGATCGGTCTGGGCCTCGGCGCTCTCGTGGGTCTCTCGCCCCTCGCTTCAAAATTGTTGGGCCCGACGCTGGGCGCGATTCGCGCCGTGCCCTCCCTGGCTTGGTTGCCACTGCTGACCATCACTCTCGGTATCTTCGAGACGCCAAAAATCACTCTGATCGCCATCGGTGCAGCGTTTCCGGTGTTCACGACGGTCTCGAGCGCACTCCGACACGTCGATCCCCACCTGGTCGAAGCCGGGCGAGCTTTTGGCCTCAGCCGTGTAGCCCTGCTCTTCGCGGTTCAGCTGCCCGCAGTCGTACCCGCGGTAGTCGCTGGATTGCGCCTCGGGCTCGCCCAGTCGTGGTTGTTCTTGGTCGCGGCCGAACTGCTGGCCTCTTCTATGGGGCTCGGATACCTGCTCACCGAGTCAGCGAACAATGGCCGGATGGACCGCATTTTCCTCGCCATTTTGTTGCTTGCGATACTGGGCAAAACCTCCGATGCTCTCGTCGGCGTGGGGGAGCGCGCACTCTTAAAACGCTGGAGTTGAGCACGTAGCCCAGGGCCCAAAGCCTGTAGGGTGAGAGGCGTTAGACGTCCTTTAAACACCGTCCTGTGAGGCGGGGAAGGAGGTCAGAGTGGTCGCACGAATCGTGCTGCACGACGCTGACATCACACGCGCACTACGCCGCATCGCCCACGAGGTCATCGAGAGCCGGCGCGGAGAGGGCCACCTGGTCTTCCTTGGCATCCCGACCCGCGGTGTAACTCTCGCCCAGCGCATCCAGCGCATCGTTGATGAGATTGAACCCGGGGTATCAAGCGTAGGGTCGCTCGACATCACGCTGTATCGCGATGATTTGGTGAACAGCCCCACACGAACGCCCGCGCCGACCCGAATTCCGACGGCGGGCATTGATGACGCAATCGTGATTCTCGTCGACGATGTGCTTTATTCAGGGCGCACCATTCGGGCTGCTCTCGACGCGTTGGTCGACCACGGAAGGCCCCGCTCTGTGCGACTCGCCGTGCTGGTCGATCGGGGGCATCGAGAGTTGCCAATTCGGGCAGATTTCATCGGCAAGAACCTGCCCTCCTCCACCAACGAGCGGGTCTCCGTGCGGCTGGCTGAGATCGATGGCGCAGACGAAGTGACGATCGACTCATGAGGCACCTGCTGAGTACGCGCGACCTCGATCGCGACACGGCTATCGGCATTCTCGACGTCGCTGAAGACATGGCGCAGACGGCCGATCGACAGGTACGTAAACTGCCTCCGCTTCGCGGCAAAACTGTCGTGAATCTTTTCTTCGAAGACTCGACGCGCACGCGACTGTCATTCGAATCGGCGGCAAAACGACTCAGTGCCGACGTCATCACCGTCGTTGCAAAAGGCTCGAGTGTCTCGAAGGGCGAAAGCCTGAAAGACACGGCGCAAACACTCGCGGCAATGGGAGCTGACGCCATCGTCGTGCGCCATCACGATTCCGGCGCCGCTCACCAGCTAGCGCACGCCGGTTGGCTCGACGCGACGGTTATCAACGCGGGCGACGGAACCCACGAGCATCCCACGCAGGCGCTTCTCGACGCTTTTACGATGAGGTCGTGGCGTTTTGGTACGGCATCGCGCGGCCGCGATTTGTCGGGCCTGCGCATTGTAATCGTCGGCGACATCTTGCACTCTCGCGTCGCCCGCTCGAACGTCTGGCTTCTCACGACACTCGGAGCCCAGGTGGACCTCGTTGCTCCACGGACCCTGCTTCCGCACGGGGTAGAACACTGGCCGGTCACCGTTTACGAGCACCTTGACGATGCTCTCGCCACACGCTGTGACGCGGTCATGATGCTGCGCATTCAGGCGGAACGAATGCGCGACGCTTTTTTTCCGTCGACGCGTGAGTATGCCCTGGAGTGGGGTTTGAGCGCTGAGCGGCTTGCTCGGCTCAGCCCCGATACGATGGTGATGCATCCCGGCCCGATGAACCGGGGGCTCGAAATATCGTCAGCCGCCGCTGATTCCCGTCGCTCGACGGTGCTTTCTCAGGTCACGAACGGGGTATCTGTTCGCATGGCCGTCTTGTACCTCCTGGTCTCCGGATCAGGCTCAACCGCGGGAGCTGAGTAATGACCGGGCTTGTTATTCGCGGTGCGGCGCTCCTCGGTGAGCACGTCGAAGATCTCCGCGTTCGTGGCGGCACGATCGTTGCACGCGGATCACTGGTGCCCGAGTCAGGAGAGCGTGTCATCGACGCGCGTGGGCTGATCGGTTTACCCGGGCTTGTCGACCTGCACACCCACCTGCGTGAGCCCGGTGGCGAGGCAAGCGAGACCGTGTTGACGGGCACACGGGCCGCAGCGTCCGGGGGCTTCACTGCCCTTCACGCCATGGCGAACACGTCACCCGTGGCCGACACGGCGGGTGTAGTTGAACAGGTCGCCCGACTGGGCGATGTGCACGGGTATGCCACAGTTCGACCCATTGGAGCCGTCACTGTCGGCCTAGGCGGAGAGCAACTGGCCGAGATCGGCGCCATGGCGCGCTCCGCTGCCCGCGTGCGAGTGTTCAGCGACGATGGCCAGTGTGTTCACGATCCCCTCCTGATGCGGCGTGCACTCGAATATGTCGCGACTTTCGATGGCGTCGTTGCGCAACACGCTCAAGAGCCACGGTTGACGATCGGCGCTCAGATGAATGAGGGCACGCTGTCGGGCGAACTGGGGCTCGCCGGCTGGCCAGCCGTCGCCGAAGAGTCGATCATCGCGCGCGATGTGTTGCTCGCTCAGCACGTCGGAGCCCGGCTACACATTTGTCACCTGTCGACCGCCGGGTCTGTCGATGTTGTGCGCTGGGCAAAAGCTCGCGGCATTGCCGTCACCGCCGAGGTCACGCCCCACCATCTGTTATTGACTGAAGAGTTGGCTCGCAGCTACGACCCGCGCTTCAAAGTGAACCCGCCGCTGCGGCGCAACGAAGACGTTCTTGCACTTCGGGCGGCGCTGGGCGATGGAACAATCGACATTGTGGCCACCGATCACGCTCCGCACCCGACCGAGGCGAAAGAGTGCACCTGGGGTGAGGCCTCATTCGGCATGGTTGGGCTTGAATCGGCGCTCAGTGTTGTTCAAGACGCCATGATCGACACGGGCATCATCACCTGGGCTGACCTTGCGCGGGTCCTGTCGTCGACCCCCGCCGCAATCGGTCGGCTTGAAGGTTACGACCGCCCACTCGAAGTTGGGTCACCGGCCAACATCACCCTCATCGACCCGAATTACTCGCGCGTGTGGAGCGTTGAACACCTGTCGGGGCGAAGCACGAACACCCCCTACCTCGATCGGCAGCTGCCGGGTCGAGTTCTGTACACCGTTCACAACGGTGCACTCACCGTCGACGATGGAGTGCTCACCGAGCCGGCAGCCCTCGCCGCCGCCCACCAGGAGATCTCCCGTGGATAGATTGCTGCCGACCCTCATCATCGCGCTACTTCTCGTCGTGCTGTTTACGCTCATGGCGGTGAGTTGGGCGTCGCGGCGTCGCCGGCAGGCTGGCGTAGCCCGCCCAGTGCCGGCACCCGAAACGCTCGCTGCCGCATCCCTGATCGTAGAGGGGTGGTACGTCGCCACCACAGTGGTCGACCAGCCGCTCGAGCGCATTGCCGTGCACGGGCTTGGCTTTCGCGCTCGTGTTACCGCGAGTGTGCATCCCGAAGGCCTGGTGTTAGCCGTAAGAGGTAGCGCACCGTTCGTGATTGAGCCTGCGGCGCTGCGCGGTGTCGGGCGCGCAACCTGGGCCATCGACCGGGTCGTAGAAAAAGACGGTCTGGTATTGATCAGATGGACCCTCGGCAGCGACGCGGTCGACAGCTATGTGCGCCTGCCTGACCCGACCGACGCCCAATCTCTCGTCGACGCCGTGGAGCGTTTGATACCCACCACCATCAGTACCCCCACAGTCACCAGCGCCGATCCTTCAGCGCCCGCCAGCCCCACCGAAGGAATGTCATCGTGAGCACATCTCTCGCCGTCCTCGTGCTCGAAGATGGCACCCGATTCGTCGGCCGTAGCTACGGGGCAACCGGTCACACCGTCGGTGAAGCGGTCTTTGCCACCGGCATGAGCGGCTACCAAGAGACACTGACCGACCCCAGCTATGCGGGTCAAATCGTGGTCATGACCGCGCCCCACATCGGCATCACCGGCATGAACGATGACGACGCCGAATCATCCCGAATCTGGGTTGACGGCTTTGTCGTGCGCGACCCGGCCCGACGAGCCTCGAACTACCGCTCTACGCGCAGCCTCGACGAGGACCTGATCGCTCAGGGGGTGGTGGGCATCAGCGACATCGACACCCGCGCTCTCACACGCCGCCTGCGGGAGAAAGGCGCCGTGCGTGCCGGTATCTTCTCGGGAACCCACGCTCAGCTCGGCGACGACGAACAGTTGGCCATAGTGCGTTCGTCAGCCGAGATGGCGGGCCGCAATCTGTCGGCTGAAGTTTCTGTCGATCAGGTGAAGGTCATCGCCGCCGACGGTGAGTCGATTGGGCGCCTCGCCGTGCTCGACCTGGGTGTGAAAGATTCCACCCTTCGCCAGCTTGCCCAGCGCGGCTTTGAGGTGCACGTGCTGCCACAGTCGGTCACCCTCGACGAGCTGCGCGCCATCGAGCCCGTCGCAGTCTTCTACTCGAACGGCCCCGGAGACCCGGCGGCGAGCACGACCCACGTGGAGTTACTGCAGGGCGTTCTTCGCGCGGGCCTGCCTTTTTTTGGCATCTGCTTCGGAAACCAGTTGCTGGGCCGGGCCCTCGGGTTCGAAACCTACAAGTTGCCCTACGGGCATCGGGGCATCAACCAACCGGTGCTCGATAAGGCCACCGGGCGCATCGAGATCACCGCCCACAATCACGGTTTTGCCGTGGATGCTCCGCTCCACGGGATCATCGACAGCCCCGCCGGCTTCGGTCGGGTGGAGGTGAGTCACATCGGGCTCAACGACCAGGTGGTCGAGGGTCTGCGAGCCCTCGACATTCCTGCCTTTTCGGTGCAGTACCACCCGGAGGCCGCCGCGGGGCCACGCGATTCGATGTACCTGTTTGACCGCTTCCGTGACCTGGTGGTCGCGCACTCTGAGAAGGCTGGCGTCTGATGCCCAAGCGCGACGACATCCACAGTGTTCTCGTCATCGGCTCTGGTCCGATCGTGATCGGGCAGGCTGCCGAGTTCGACTATTCCGGCACCCAAGCCTGTCGAGTTCTGCGCGCCGAGGGAATTCGAGTTATTTTGGTCAATTCGAACCCGGCCACGATCATGACTGACCCTGATTTCGCCGACGCGACCTACATCGAGCCGATCACCGCAGAAGTTATTGAGGCGATTATCGCCAAAGAAAAGCCTGACGCGGTGCTTCCCACGCTCGGCGGTCAAACGGCACTCAACGCGGCAATTCAGTTGCACGAGCGGGGAATTCTTGCGAAGTACAACGTTGAGCTGATCGGCGCCTCGTTCGATGCCATTCACAAGGCTGAAGACCGCTACCTGTTCAAGCAGCTGGTACTGGACGCTGGCGGAGATGTCGCCCGCAGCCACATCGCGCACACTCTCGCTGAGGCAGTGGAATTCGCCAACGATCTTGGCTACCCAGTGGTCATTCGCCCCTCCTTCACCATGGGCGGCCTCGGCTCGGGCATTGCCCATGATCGGGATCAACTCGAACGCATGGTCGGTGACGGACTGCACCAGTCGCCGACAACCGAGGTGCTGCTCGAAGAGTCGATTTTGGGCTGGAAAGAGTACGAACTCGAGCTCATGCGCGATAACGCCGACAACACCGTGGTGGTGTGCTCGATCGAGAACGTCGACCCGGTGGGCGTGCACACTGGTGACTCGATCACGGTCGCCCCGGCGCTCACCCTGACTGACCGTGAATATCAAAACATGCGCGACCTCGGCATTGCCATCATTCGCGATGTGGGTGTCGATACGGGTGGTTGCAACGTTCAGTTCGCGGTTGATCCGGCCACCGGTCGGCTCATTGTTATCGAGATGAACCCCCGCGTGTCGCGCTCCAGCGCTCTGGCATCGAAAGCCACGGGTTTTCCGATCGCGAAGATCGCGGCAAAGCTTGCCATCGGATACCGACTCGACGAGATCTCGAACGACATCACGAAGGTCACTCCGGCAAGTTTCGAACCCACGCTCGACTACGTCGTGGTGAAAGTGCCGCGCTTCGCGTTCGAAAAGTTTCCTGGCGCCGACGTTGAGCTGACCACCACGATGAAGTCAGTGGGCGAGGCCATGGCGATCGGCCGCAATTACGCGACCGCCCTGCAGAAGGCGTTGCGCTCGCTAGAGAAGCGCGGCAGCAGTTTTCACTGGCAGGGTGAGCCCGGCGACAAAGCAGCGTTGCTCGAACGGGCAAAGACGCCCACT
>Ga0306871_1000170_pt1 | contig 25903 bp, 18 predicted proteins | sample AntRauMeHopE1497_FD_190447 | JGI IMG/M metagenome (GOLD analysis project Ga0306871, IMG submission 190447) | Saline lake microbial communities from Rauer Islands, Antarctica - Metagenome Hop E1 #497 (v2) (version 2) | ecosystem: Environmental > Aquatic > Non-marine Saline and Alkaline > Saline ... | reverse complement strand
CTTGGACCGGACCAGGTTCTTGAACTGAATTGCAGCCTGATGGCGAATGTCTGGGCCCACCGAAGCGTGCGAGACGATCTTCAGGAGGCACACAGCGAAGCCTGGCATGTTCATGGCTGACAAGATGTGCTTCTCCGCTGCGTGGAGCGGGCAGGACAACAACGCCAGATTGTGGGAGATGATCATAACCTGACCTATGGCTGTCGTGATGGCCGCAAGGGGCGTCTAAAGGCGGCAAAATCCCGCACGGTTGGCTGGCGCCCGTTTACGAACTTGCTCCTCACCTTCTGCCCGGGCTGTCGGCTCCGGGTTGACCACATTATCGAGGACCCTGGCAATCCCTGCGAGCGTTGCATCGTCGGCCGGAAGCCTTGCTGCCATCACAGCTCCCCGTCACGGTGGAATCGGCCGCCTTCGATGCCGGGCGATTTGCGGCAGAGCTCACATCGCTAGCCGGTTTTGTCGGCCCCGGCCCGGCACTGCTGAGAGCCGCGACAGGCCGGCCCCCAGCTAGCCGCGGGGTTTCCTCGCATGCGGGGGTCACAGGGCGGCGGGGAGCTGCGTCTGGTGGTGCGGTGCGCGACGGGCAGCTCCCTGGCCGTGCGCGCAAAGCCCGGCTGGCGGGTGGAGGATCTCACGGAGGCCATCGCGCAGCACACCGGCTGGCCGCAGTCAGCGCAGCAGCTCCGGTGCACACGGACGGGCGAGGAGGTCCGGGGCCTGGGCACGCCGCTGGCGGACCTGGACCTGGCGCAAGACGACGCGCTGGACCTGCGCTGGTCGACGCTGACCCTCGCCTCCTGCCTGCACGGGCGGGTGAGCCTGGCCGCGGGGAACGCGACGCTCGAGCCCGGGGCCCCGGTGAGCCTGCGGCTGTCGCGCGACACGCGCTGGCGCGGCCGCCCCGAGCTCGTGGCCCTGATCGACGACGAGAAGCGCTCAGCGTGCGCCCTCACGGCCAGGCCCGTGCCGGGGAGCAGGGTGCTGGAGCTCGTGCCGGAGCCTCCGCTCAGGGCGTGGGCCGCGTACCGGCTCTACGTTCCGTCGCGGGCGCTGGCCAGAGAGCCAGCCCAGCCCGTCGTGAGGGTGCTCAGCGAGCCGCTGGACGGCCTTCCCGCCAGGGCGGAGCCCCTGGTCGGCGAGCGGTGCTTCTTCCTCCGGACCCACGGGCATCCCATCGAGCTGACGGTGGTGGTGCCGGAGAGCGTGCGGGACTTTTGCGAGCAGGGCGAGGCCATCACGGTGCGATTCCCGTCGGGCTGTCGGGCAGTGGACGCGCTCAAGAACGCCGTCGTGGCCGCCCTGACGCCGGCGATGCGCCGAGCGGTGGCTGCGGAGCGCGCCTCGGCACCCGCCGACGGCGCAGCGGCGTCGCGGGACGCGGCAGAGCTCAGCGACATCAGACGAGCGGCAAGGCTGGCAGAGCTGCGCGCCAAGGGGAGGGCCACCGCCGCCCTGGAGGCGCGCCGCCGCGCCATGGGAATCAAGCCGGCGCCGAAACCGTCGTTGAGACGGAGGCAACAGGCGGCTGAGGCGGCGCGCGCCAGCCCGACAGGCTCGGGGCCCGGCTCACCCTCGGCGGGCGAGCAAGCCCGGGCCGCCCTTCGGGAGAGCGAGCTGGCAGCCGCGGCCCGCTCGGCGCATGCCGCCGCCGCGCGCCGCGTCGTGCAGCCGAGCCACCCGGTGTTTCGTGACCGCCGTCTGCCGTCCGCCGCCGACCCGCCGGCCGGCCGGCCGGCTGGTGCCAGCGTGCTTCCGCCGGTGTCGAGCTTCCGGCTGACGCGGCTGCGGGACGACCTTCACTCGAACGTCAACACGGCGGCCGACGTCCTGCGGCTGCGCACAGGCGACCTCATCCTTGTCGAGGTCCCGAGCTTCGCCCGGTTCCGGTAGGCGGCGGGCTCGGCCGGCTGGGGGGCCCAGGCTGCGCGGCGCGGGGCGGTGCCGGCTGCTGTGGCAAGGGAGTGGGAGTGGCGCGGCGGTGGCGTGAACGAGCGGGGCTTGCACCGCGAGGCTTGTCGCGCGGGGCGGCGCTCGTTGCAAGGGCAGCGGTCCCAACACATCACACGATGGCCACGCCACCCTCCTCCGGGGCCATGGGGTCGTCCCCGGGGGGGCGCATGACCAGCTCGTAGGGCGGCTCGGGGGTGTAGTCCGCGGGGAGGGTGCCGGCGTCGCGCATCTGCTCGGCCTGGAAGGCCGGGATGACGTCATCGCGCTCCCACGCGCGCATTGCCTCCAGGTCGGCCTCGGTCGCGCGCCACGTGGGGAAGGGGGGGCTGATCCCGGCGGGGAAGACCTTCTTGGGGTGGACGCGGAAGCAGTCGCGGAGCCTTACGATGGTGCCGTTCTTGCCCGGCACCGCTCCGCGGACGTACACGAGGTTCCGCTTCATGTCGATCTTGAAGACCTGGAGGCCCTCGGTGGTGACCCGCTCGCCGCCGAGGCGGCCGGGCATCTTCTTGCCCTTCCACACCTTGCCCGGCGAGGTGCTCTGGCCGGTGGAGCCCATCTGCCTGTGGGTCTTGGACGCGCCGTGGGATGCCCGCTGGCCCGCGAAGTTCCAGCGCTTCATGGCGCCGGCGAAGCCCTTGCCCGCCGAGGTGCCGGTGACGTCGACGTACTGCCCGGGGACGAAGTGCCGCGCCGTGATCGGGGTGCCCTCGGGCAGCAGCGCGTCCTCGCTCACGCGGAACTCCGTCAGCGTGGCGGTGGGCTCGAGGCCGGCCCGCGCAAAGTGGCCGGCCATGGGCTTGTTCACCTTGGACGGCTTGCGCGGGCCCGCGCCAACCTGCAGCGCCACGTAGCCCTCCGTGCTCTCCCTCTTGACCTGCACCACCCGGACGTCCTCGAGCTGCGCGCGCGGGACGCAAAAAAATCGCAGCGCGGGAGGGGCCAGTGGGCGGCAGTCCGAGGTCGCGCTGCAGGGCCCTGCCTTACGCGCGCGCATGACAGCTGCAGGCCTCGGCGCGATTCAAAGAAACGAACACAAGCAGCCTGATCGCGGCCCGTACCACATTGGAGGATGGCGGCGGCCCGAAGCGGGGCTGGCGTCCGATGCTCACCTTGAGGACCGTGAGCACGTGCCGGACGCCCCAAACGTCCCACTCGGGGATCATTCCACACTTGAGAGCAACCGCACCGACACGACGGCTCGTCCCGGGCGTGTAAGGGACGTCGGACTCAGGCGTGCCATCCAGGAACGTCTGGTGAGCCGGCAGCACCTCCTCCGTCGGGGTGTAGACGCGGCGAAACTGCTTGACCTGGCGCGCCTTCTTCTTGGAAGCGCGCGGCTGGGCACCCTCTGCCTTTGCCGCCATGGAGCGCGCCGGAACAGCCGTCGGGGCAGTGAACGCAGCCGCAGCAGCACGAGACGCCACGCGAGACGCCAAGACCGGGGGAACGGCCGCCCCCGCGGCGAGGATTCGCACCGCCCTTGCGAGCATAGCGTGCCTCTGACGAACGCCGCCGGTCGGAGCCGGCCCGTCTGTGGCCGAGCGGGCGAGGGGCGCCGTGATGGGGGTGCTTCACGAGCTCTGCCAGAACGGGTGGCGAACCTCCCACTCGAGCCATGGCGGCCGGCATGGACCCCGAGCAGGTGAAGATGTTCACAAAGGTGGAGATTGACAGCCTGAGCGACCTGCAGAACCGGTGAGGAAGCAGCAGCCGGGACCTGCGCTGCGCACCCCAGTGCTGCGCCCCGTGCCACCCGTCAATGGCACCCCGACCTCCGCCTGTCGCAGCGTCATGAAGGCGTGCTATGCCAAGTGCATCACAAGGCCGGTGCACGCGGGCGAGCTGGAGCTGGGGGAGATGACATGCGTCGACAGATGCGTCCCCAAGTATTTCGAGACGCACGAGATGGTGCAGAAGGCGTTCCAGCGCATGGTGCAATCGCCGCAGTGATGATGGGACGGCGTTTTGAAAGAGTGGTGCGGGGCTTGAGAGCCGTAATTCGTGCGAGGCTGTGAGGATGCGTGCTGACACTCTGCTTTGCGCACGTGTGGACGGGCGCAACGCGTCGAAAGACGGAGTGTGGATATCACACCATGGCTCGAGATCCTGCGCACGAAAGCGCGAAGAGGAGTAGCAGCAGCGATGAGATGTTCCGCGGATATGACTCGAGAGCGCGCCATGGGCTCCCGGAAAAGGGAGGCAGCGAGAGAGCCCCACGAGGAGGCCCTCGCGCTACGGGCAGCGCCGTCTTAAGGGTCCACGCTAAGGACTGAGCTGCGCGCCGCACCGAAGCGGCCGAGAACGTGCAAGCACGCCTCGGCGCGCCCCGAAGGCCCGCCCGCCCACAAGACGTGGAGGGGGGCCGACGAGACCGGCCACCCCGAGAGGTGACCGCACAACAATGCAGCTACAAGGCTTTGGACAGCCGCCATAAGACGGGCCCAAGGCCCAGTGCCGCCCAGCCATCGATGTTCCAGAGTGTCTGGCCATCGCCGGGTGACGAGCACAGTCCCATGCCCCGCCACCTCCACGAGGAAGGCGGGGGAGGCACAGGCCTATAGTGCCCAGGTCGGCGACGGAATTTTGTCTCTGGGTCGCGGCGATCAGAGCGTCATTCTAGGGCTCTTAGGCCGGCTCACCAGCTGCGAGGACACAAGGAGATCAGAGTCACGGGAGAGGGTGGCATGTTGCACGCGCTAGGATGGGCCGGTGTGGCATTGGGGGAGCGCGAGCAGAGCCGAAAGGCGGCCCTTCAAAACGAAGGGTGCCAAACGGCGGATCGCGCAGGGTGTCTTGGACACCACAGCCAGGGGCTGAAAAGATGGCTCAGGTAAAATATCGTGAGAAATGGACAAAATTCTTCATCCACGGCGTTAACCGGTCGAAGCGAGCTGGGTTTATGCATCCAGTCTTCATTGCCGTCTTTTCGTCCCCGTAGGCCGCAACCGCGCGTCCAGCTTCCCGTGACGAAACGTTGCCACGGGATGCATCGGAGCGCAGCGGGCTGGCGCGGTGGCTGGGCGGCGCGAGGGTCTCACAGTCGTCGGATTGTCGAGTGCCGACCTCGCAGTCACGCCGCGGTGGTTAGGGTTCGGCAGAGCGCTTTGTCGCCTCGCGGCGTCGTCGGTCACTCTAGGCGGCCTCAAACGCCTCAACACCAGCGCGGAAGTTGCCGACGAGCTCTGAGACAAGCAGGGCTCGGTTGTAGACCCTCCCGCCGACAATGCTGCCGCCGTACGAAGGTGCGACCAGCATTCGGCCGCTCCCTCCACTGGACACGGGGTCGTCGCTCGCGTCCGTGTTGAACCATCCCCATCCCCTTGCCTGCTCTGCGCCGTCGCAGAGCGTGCCGTCCACCACCCAGAGGACGAGGCGCGCGCTCGAGTCAGCGACCGCGGCGACGGAGTGCGGCCCCTCCCGCGACAGCGCCGCCCCGCACAGCGCATCCATCTGGTGCAGGAGCGACCCGCCGTCGGGGCCGTTGACGCGGAGCGTCAGGGCGCCGCCCGCCGCGACGCTGATCTCGATGCCCGCCGGCGGGCCGCCCTCGGCCGCCGCCAGCGACGACGCCACCACGTCGCCCTCCGCCGCGGAGCTATGGTCACGCAGGACCAGCTCCACGGTGAGGCCGTCGCCGGCGGCGCCCGAGGCGTTGTACGGTGCGAAGGAGGACAGCGCCGGCACCGGCACCGGGTTCCCGGGAGCCCCCTTGGGGGACGCCCCCAGCCGCGCCACCTGGCCGCGCGTGGCCGGCAGCCGCTGCGTCCTCTGCCGCAGCAGTGCCGCCACCGTCTCGGCGGCCACGACGTGCGTCCGCGCGACGGACTTGTTCGTCTCCGTGATGACGACGGCGCCGTCCGACGCCCGGACCAGCATGTCAGGGTACCCGGGCCGGTCCTCCGGGTAGAGCCGGTCGTAGAGAACCACCTCGGGCTGCGACCACACCACGTCTGGCGCCCCGCCCGCGGCCGGCGCCACCTCGGTGCCAAGGGCCAGCCAGTACGGGTTGCGGGAGCCGCCCGAGTAGCCGGTCTCCGAGTTGCTGTAGTACAGCAGAGCCATCACGGCGGCCGTGGTGCCGTTGGGGAGGGTCGGGCTCAGGCGCCGGAGCTGCGTCGGGCCGCGCGGCTGCTTCACGAGCCCGGTGGAAGCGAGGCCGGCGGCGCCGGCTGCTGCCACCGCCGCCTTGACCGCGCCCGACGCACCGGCGGAGGCGGCCGCCGCGGCGACCGCAGCCGTGGCCTCGTCGTCGGCGCCGGGTCTCGTGGGAACCCAGTGGCGGGCGAAGGAGGCGCGGCCCGGCCAGCCCCCAACGGGATGGTGCGTCTCCCCGGTCGCGGCCGCCGCCAGGAACCCCTGCGTGGTCCGGGCCTCCATCCAGAAGCCGGAACCGGAGGGCAGGGGCAGCAGGTGCGGCTCCTCGAACACGGCAGGGTTGCCGTTGGGCGGGAGAAGCCCGCGCCAGGAGCCCGCGCCGCCCGCAGCGTCCGTGGCGTTGGGAGCAAGCACCCACGTGGCGTTGGCGGGCACGATGCCCGGCCTCAGTAGGTCCGCGCTGACCATCACAAAGTCCTCCTCCGGGGGCGACTGCGGGTAGACGCCGATCTTGGTGAAGAAGAACCCGGCGGCGGGCCACGCCTGCCCTGGGACCGGCCACGTGTGGAACACGTCGACGTTCCAGAAGATCTGGACCTTGCCGGCCCACGAGTTGCCGAGGTCGATCGCGGTTGTGGGAAGCGGAAGCTCCCAGGGCTCGCTCCAGCTCCGCCCATTGTCGTCCGAGTAGCGTGCCCGGAACGCGCCAAGCTCGTCAGTGCGGCTCAGAGGCTTGCCACTGGGCAGGGATGAGATGTTGTGGACGTTCATGTTGTACACGGCCATCACGCGCCCGCTCGTCTCCTCCTGCACCGGCGCCGAGTACGCGTTCGTGATGGTGGTGCCGCCCTCCAGGGCCGTCGTGGCCGACCACGTCCGGCCTTCGTCCGCGGACCGGAGCGCGAGCACGTGCTCCCCCTTGCCGCCCTCGTGCTCGCTGTCCTGTGTGATGAGACAAAGCCACTCTCCGCGGAACGACGGGTGCGTGCTGACGATGCAGTACGGTTGGTCGAGGTAGTCGCTGGAGAGCATCTGGGCGCCGCGGTTGATGTTGCGGGGATCCATGTTCGTGGCAACCGGGTCGGGACGCGAGGCCGCCGAGGCCAGCCCGGCCGCGGCAAGGCACGCGAGTATCGCGCGATCCATTTGCGGGCGCTGCAGCCTCCGAGTGTGCGGGCGCCGGGCGGGCGAGCGCCGGAGGGGGGCATTTCGGTCAGTGCCCGTTCACGCGCGCCCGAGCTGGGGCAGGGGCCCGTCGCCGTCGAGCCAGGCCCGGACGTCGTCCATTGCGCCCGCCCGCGCCAGCTGCGCCTTGAACCTGCCGTACGACGCGTGCAGGGCAGCGTAGAGCTCCCGCTCGTGGCCCGAGCTCCTCCCGGCGTCGCCCGCCGCCTCCTCCGCCGCCTCCAGCCCGGCGCGCGCCACGGCCCAGCGCATGGCAAGGACCTCCAGGAACCCGGCCGACGCGGCCTCTGGAGCCGTCGGCGGTGCCTTGGGGCCGGGCGCTGCTGACCCCGCCCCGCCCGCCGCCGCCGCCGCTGCCGCCTCCAGCGCAGCCATCAGCTCGTCCTGGAGCAGCCCGGCCTTTGCGGGCGACGTCACCGCGGCGAGGCACCGCCTGAGGCGCCTCCCGACGGCAGACCCGGGCGGGGCGCGGGCGAGCACCAGGGCAGCGCTCGGGCCGGGGCCTCGGGCGCCCTGCCGCGCCGTCGCCGCGCCGGCACCGCGGAAAAAGCGGGACGGCGCGCCGGCGCGCGGGGCTCCGTGGGTGGGAACAGCGCCGGAGCGAGCGCCGGGGAGGGAGGGAGGCCGTGCCGACGCGGCCCTCGCCGCCGCAGCGGCCACCACGTCACGGCGGCGGGCGGAGCCCGCGGGCGTCGAGCCGGCAGGGCCCGCCTGGTCCAGCTCTGCCACGAGGGAGCGCCTGGCAGAGCCGATGGAGTCGCGCCGGGCCGGCGTCCAGCCGCTGCGGGCTCCACCGCGGGCAGAGCCGGGGGCGATGCCGGCTCCGGCGAGCAGGCGGCCGCGGCGCGACGACGCCGTGACGGAGGCCGACGACGGGGCGGCCGCCCGGGCGGGGACGGTCCTCGCGGTTCCGGAGCGGTCGGCGAGTCTCGGCCTCCGGGCCGCCGGAGTGACGGTCGGGCCCCCCTGGTCGGCGGGGCGCTTCCCGGGGCGGAGCGATGCCGCCCGGCCGGCTTGCGCCGCGGGGGTGCCGCCGCCCCGGCCGGGCGATGCCGGGAGCAGCGCGGCTGCCACCCTTCCAGGCCCCTGCCGGTCCCCTGCCACGACCGAGGACGGCGAGGACGACGAGGGCGGGATGGCGGCGGGGGAAGGCGGGGGCGGCGGGGGAACGACTGCCGCTGTGGCGTCGCCTTGGCTGCTCGGTGACTCGTGGCCGTGTCCGTCCACCGCCGCCGCTGCGTCCGCACCGCCACCCAGCGCGGCAACGGCCGAGGACAGTGGCTCCCCTCGCCCGGGGGCGGGGCTGCCGGCCTCCGCGGCAGCTGCCGTGGCGCGGGGCGGTGTGGCGGCCTCCGCAACGGCGCGCGCCCGCGCGGCCCCCGGCGGCACGGTCAGAGTGGCGGTCACAGCCCGCACGGCCCTCGCGGCGGCGCTCTCCGCGGCGCCCGGCGACGAGCCCGCCGCCGCCCGCCTCGCCGCCCTGGCCGCGAGCACCGCCGCCGCGACACGCCTCGCCGCCTCCTCCGCCTCACCGGCGGTCTCCGCCTCCTCCGGCTCCGGGCGGGCCTGCGAGCGGACGCACGCCACGAAACCGCGGAGCAGAGCCGCGAGGCGGACGTCGGCGCCGTCAAGGAGCCGGCGCACGGCGGCGGCAACCACCTCGGACCCCGGCCGGCCGTTGACCCCCTCTGCCGCGCGGGCGAATGCCGCAGCCGCCGCCACCACCTCGGCCGGCTCGAACCCCGGGAGCGCACCCACCGCCCACGCCGCCGCCGCCTCCGCCGCCTCCGCCGCGCCCGCGCCCGGGGCAGCGCCCTCCCTCCACCCCGAGCCCAGCCGCTCGGCCAGCGACGACAGGTGCTCGGCCGCCGCCCTCCCCGCGGCGACTCCGTCGCCCGTCGCCACGGTGGCCAGGGCCGCCGCCGCCCCCGCGACGCGCTCCGCGATGCGAAGCAAGCGCTCCAGCGCGGCGCGGGAGGCGCGGGGGGCCGGCACGTCGCCGGTGATGGCCTCGATCCGGCCGCGCAGCTCCGATGACGTGGCGGCGCGGGCGGGGGACCGCGGCGGCGAGGCGGCCTCGTCGTCTCCGTCGGCGGTGGCCGCCGCGTCATCGGGACGGACGGCTGACGGCGCCACGGAGCCAGAGTGGGGGCCGCCGGCCCCTCGGCACGCCAGCGCGTCCACAGCGGCCGCCAGGGACGCCGGCACGAAGACGGTGCCGGGAAGGGCGGCCGGAGCCTCCGAGCAGGCGCCCAGAAGCGCGACGCGAGAGGCGGCGTCCTCGATCGCGGGGTGCGGGCACATGCCCACCCACCGCAGGCCGCAGCCCAGGCACGACGCCAGGTCGGAAGCAGCAAGCAGCGGCGTGTCCGCCAGGTCGAGCAGGCGCAATCCGCCGTCTCGCACGAGGCGGCGCCGGATCTGGCCGAGCCCGTCGCCGCTCAGCGGCGTCCCACGCAGCCGGAGCCAAAGCAGCGAACCTGGTGCCGCAAGAAGCGAAACCTCCTCCTGCGCGACAGAGAGAGGCCGGGAACGGGAGGGCGGTCGCTGCGGGCCCGCGCCGCGCCGGGATGCACGCCGCAGGTTCAAACGGCGGCCTTGTCCGGCCCTCACGTCGGTTGCCGACGCCCGCAGCCCCGAAAGATCTGCAATAAGCCGCACAGAAGCAACGGCCACCGCGTGAGCGAGCACATCGGGCGCGGTCCCGGCACGCTGGGCGAGCGAGGGCAGGAAAGCCGCGGCAGCCCATGCGGGCTCACCGACGCCAACGGCCTGGCGAAAGTCGAGCACCGGAGCCCACGCTCGCAGCGGCAGCGTGCTACCGCTTGCACGCAGGCCGCGGAGCAGGGCCCCGGTGAGGTTGGGGCTCGCTGCTGCTTTGAACTCGGCCGCCGAGGCATCCGCGCACGCCAAGGCCTGCTGCATGGAAACAACCTGCCCTCTTGACAGGGCAGCATCCGCGAGCAAAGCCCGGACCTCCTCCATGGCGGCTGCACCCTTGGTGGGCTCGGAGCCTGTGTCGGCCGGGCCTTGCCTGTGCAGCTTCTCGCCGGACGACTCTGCCCCTCCCCATCGCACAGTAACCGCCGCTCCCACATCGCCCGCGACAAGGGGTGCGGTGTGCTTGCGTTGCCCTTCCGGCAGTGGAAACCGCGCAGCCAAGGCAGCAGGGTGGTGCTCGCGCAATGGCCGACGCTGGCGGCGAGACCCGCGCTGCGGCTTCCGCGAGCGCGGCGGACGCAGGCACTGGCACCGACCACGATGCATCAGAACCGGACGGCGTCGTGATGGAGACGCTGCACCCCGGGTGAGAGTGCCTGGCGGGATTCTGGCCACGCGTCCAGCACGCCGGCGTCCAACCTTGCGCAGCGCGCGCGCGCGCGCGCGCGGGGCGGCTCGCGATCGCCCACGGCTCTACGAATGTTCTGCTTCCGGCGGGTGCGGTGCAGTGACGCGACGAGCTACCCGCAGGACGGCAACACCGTACGGGTTCACTACGAGACCATGGTGAGCCCGGGCCCGACCCCGGCATCTTGCCGCGTGATGACCCCCTGCTGCAGCGGTGATGCCCCCGGCCAGCGCGCCTCGCCGCACCCACGTCCCCGTCTTGGCCCCGCCGGCTCTTGCAGATCAAGGGTGAGGGCCTGAAAATCGACTCGTCGCGGGACCGCAAGGCGCCGCTGGAGTTCCGCGTGGGCCTCGGGCAGGTCATCCCCGGGCTGGACGTGGCCATGAAACGCATGAGCAGGGGCCAGCGGTGCAAGCTGACAATCCCCCCAGGCATGGGCTACGGCGCTCGCGGCTACCCGCCGATCATCCCCCCCAGCTCCGTGCTGATCATGGACGTGGAGCTCATCTCCTTCGCCTAAGGCTAGGGAGGTGGCGCCGGGACCGGGGCCTCCCTTGGCGGCGGAGCGGCTTGACGGGAGTTCGCCCGTTTTGTGTGAGCGGCAGCTCCGATACAGCCAGCCTTGCCCCGCCGTCGGGAACGATGACTGCTCGTGTTTGGGCCTGGCCCCAGACGCATGGGAGGGCTGCATGTGTGGCATCTGTGCCAAGGTTGAACCCGCGCGTGTTCGTTCTTACAGCCAGGCACGAAAGCCACAATCAGTTCCGTCGTGCATTCTATCACACTCAAAGAAAGGTCCGTCACACTTGTACTGGCTTACCTGTGCCTCGGCCAAGCGCCGCCGCGCCACCCGACACAAGTTCCGGTGGATCGCAGCCATCGCGAGCCCTCCAGCTCACATCACGATGGTTTGGGGCATTCCGATCGTCTTCATGCCGTCCACGGACATGCTCTTGGACGGCCCCCGGGGGGGCGACGCGGGCGCGACCGAGAAGGCGGCCTTGGGCGGCTCGGCGCGTGGCACGGAAACGGCACCAAAGCTCATCGACGCCGGCGCCGGCTTGGCGCCTACCGCAGTCACGGCGGCGGGGGCAGTCACGGGGGTGTTGGAAGCGGCCATAATGTTTGCGGGCTGAAGCAAGGGCTCGGAGTGATCGGCGCAAGAACATGCGGCACGGCCTCGAAGCTCTGCGAAATCCAAAATCCTCGCCTTCGGCGCGCGCACGGCACCGCCGGCCCCACGATGGCGGCCGCCGCATCATCCTCGGGAGTGCCTCGCGCAGGGGCGAGCAGCACGCGCCGGAAGGCCGCAGGCGCCGACGAGGAGGCTGCCAAGGAGGTGGGTACCCGTTGCGGGGATGGCGCCGCTCCGCTTGCGGCGGTGGGGGATGCGTGCAGGCACGTCAGGCAGTGCCCCCTACAGAAGGCACCCACGGGCTGCATGGGAGTGGTCATCTCCCCTCTTTTGTGCTCGTAGCTCGCAGAAGGAGCTGCAAGACCTGCTCAAGAAGCTCAAGGAGGCGACAGCGGTGCCAGAGCACGCAACGAGGCGCGTCAGAAAGCTTGACCAGATGGTCGGGCACCTCCGGAAAGCCAAGCGGCAGGTGGATGAGACGGTCGCGGCGGACGAGCGGAGGCTTCAGGAGCTTGACCTGGAGGCGGAGCGGCTCGATCGGACGCTGGCGGGCATCAAGGCCCACCGAACGACGATGGCGTCGGAGCGCGACGACATCGTAGCGAGGCTTCGGGCGGGGGAGGAGGGCTTCACCGGGTTCGTGAAGGAAACGAGCGCCACGGCCGTGACGACGACGCGCCGCAACGCCGAGCACAGGAGGAAGGCCGTCACGGAGGAGCTGCGCATCACGCGGGGATACAGCGTGGCCAAGGGCTCCAAGCCGCACCTGGAAACGCCGGAGAGCGTCCTGGCCAAGGCACGCGCCCTCGCCCGCCGCGCCCCGGGCGTCAGGGGGACGAGATGACGACCCCGAAAGGGTCGCAGGGCATGCCCTCTGCGCTAGCGGCGCACGCGCTCGGTTGTGATGTGGCATGTGTGGGTTCTTCGACTGACCGGCATCACTGTTGTTTCTGTCAATGGCGCCCGAGAGGGCCGCCCACGAGCGCCAGGAGCTGCTACGGGACACCACACGCACGCGCCGGCTCAGTGCTCATCGTCGTGCAGGAGCAGGTCCAGCTCCGCCTTGAGCTGGCCCATCTTGAGCCCGGTCGTCCTCCGGAGCCCGTCGGCCTGCTCCTTGCTCATGCGCTCCAAGAGTGCCTCGTACAGTGCGATCGCTTCATTCGCGACCTCCTGTGCGACCTCGGCCTCCTCGTTGAAGTACACGGTGTCCTTGGACTCCATCGCGTCAGTGATCTCCTCGCGCGCCTCGGCAAACTTGTCATTCATCTCCGCCTCGGCCTTGCGCACCTCATCAGCCGTAAGCTCGGCCGAAGGCGTGCTGACGTGGATCGTCCGGCGCGACGAAGCGAAGGCTGGCAACGACGTAAGCTTGGGCGACGGAAGCACGCGCGCGCCAGCCGCTCGTGCGAGGGACCGGAGCGAAAGTGAGGCGGACCGAACGACACGGGACATGTGAACCGGTGCGACCGGGGGGCAAGGCACGGGCGTGTGTGGCGCAGGGCGGCGAGGCCTCGCGGATGGCTCAAGTCATTGGCGAGGACCTTGGCGACAGGGCAGCTCAGGTGAGCACTCGCTCGAGCGCACCCGCGTGATCCCACATCGTCCCTGTTTCGCCCCCACGCAATGGAAGCAAGCATTTATCATTCGCTTTGGGCAGAATCGGACCTGTGTGGGAGCCTCAGGGCGCCGCACGGGCGCATCAGCGAGAACGCACATCCGCCTGCTTTCACCTGTACGGGCGATGATCGGCCAATGATCGCCTGCGCTTTTTGTTCTACCACCCGAAGATACATGTGAAGGGGTGTGAATTCACGGTTTGCAGGCGCTGGCAAGTGTGGACACTCGCAAAGCAAAGAACAGTGAGCACCCTCCCGAACACGGATGCTGGCCTTTGCCGGCATCAGAGCTGGGCCTTTGGGAACGAATGATGTCAGCGGTGCGTAGTGGCATGCCCAGTTTGGAACACTGGTCCCGTGGACTGCACAGCGCGGGGCCGACGGAGGGGTCGCAGGGCGGCGCTCCCATCGGGGCGCGCAGAGGCAGTTCCAATGAACAGAATTCGGGGCGCTTCGTCGATCACTCCTTGTTGGCCTCGGCCGGCTTGAGCTCGTCCCCGCGGATCTTGTCCGTTGCGAATGACAGGTACGTGTTCCAGACCACACCGACCATGTTCGAGAAGACGACGCGCAGGGCCGCCGGCACCAGGCCGAAGTTGACCATCTGCGCGGCGGGCCAGAGCTGGTAGTTGGCGATGACGGCGCTGCCCCAGCCGTCGCGGAGCCGGCGCGGGATGTCGTCGGGCCTCCCCTCGAGCAGCGCCGCGGCGGAGAAGAAGGCAGCGATGAAGGGCGGCGCGAACACGATCTGGTCCAGCAGCACCCGCTTCGCCGTGCCGACCAGGCCCGAGCCCCACGACGACGTGATCCTCGCCAGGGTGCCGTACCACACCGTCAGCACCGGCCCCACGAGGATGCAGTTCACTGCCACCAGCCGCGCCCCGCGCGCGACGTCGTACTCCTTCATTGACTTGCCCTCGATCCCGAACTGGCACAACAAGTCGCCTGCGGAGCAGAGGGAGGCAAAGCGGCACCAAGGCGTGAGTTCGCGCGCGCCGGCTCCGACGCTCGGCCCTTGTGCTCCCCGAGCCGGTGCTTCCCCGAGACTAGGACGGCACGGCTCGCACGGGGCTAATTCCCGACGGGGGGCACTTGCCGCCACTGTTCCTGCGGCCAGCGGGGTGCGTGGCGCGGGGAGCCGACTCACCCGACAGCCCGATCACGCCGCTGGACACGATGTTCAGCAGCATGGGGTGCTTCTTGAACACCTTCTTCGCCGCCGAGAACGCTCCGGTGCTCTCGGCGCCGCTCGACGACGACGAGAGCAGCCTTCTGGGCTGCCGAACAATGACCCTGGGGCGAAGCGCCATCACGACCGAGGGGGGCGGCCCGATGCGCATTGATGCGCGTGCAAGCATATCTTGAGCCTCTTCGCGCGGACCAGGCGTCTAACGGTGCCGATGAGCGCGCTTCGTGGGCAAAAAATGGCCGGCAGGGCACGGCAGGGCGAGTTGAAGCCGCTGACCCATGTCAGCCTCCCCGCCACCCCCGCACACGGCAGGCGAACAGGCGCATCGTAGCACCGTTTCGATCGGGCAAACGTCCCCGCGAGGCTGTGGAAGCGAGACGAAGCGCGAGCCTACTTCCCACCTCGGCGGCCATCCCGCCGCAATGGCGGCCTCCGTCGTGGGAGCGCTCTCCGTGCTGGACTGCGTGCTCCCAACGTCGCTTGAGGCACGCTTGTACGCGAGCCACTCGCTGTCCCGGTGGGGCGACCGCATGTGGGCGTTTGCCATGAGCATCGTGCTTGCTACGGTCGGGGGCGGCGCCGCCCTGCTTCCCGCCGGCTACGGTGTCCTTGAGGGTCTTGTTACGTTCTTCGGGGCATCAACGGTCGGGGCTGCCCTGAAGACGACGCCCGAGGGGCGGCTTCGCATGGTCAGGCAGGCGCTCGTGGTGCAGAACCTGAGCGTGGCGGTCAGCGCCGTGGCGGGCGTCACCGCGCTGGTGCTGGGGCAGGCCGTCGAGTCGGGGTCTCGCGGCGTGGGCCTGGACGCGGCGCAGGTCCTGGCGGTGGGCGTGCTCGTCGTCGGCGGCTGCTCGTCCGCAGTGTCGGGCCTAGCCAGCTCCCTCGCGGTGGAGAAGGACTGGGTCGTGGTCATCTGCGGGGAGGACGAGGACCGGCTCTCGCGCATGAACAGCTCCATGCGCCGGATCGACCTCTTCTGCAAGACCGCCGCCCCCGTCGCCACCGGCTTCCTCATGGCACTGGGCGTGCAGTGGGGGGCGGCGGCCGTCGCACTGTGGAACGTGGTGTCGCTCGCCTTCGAGTACCGCCTGCTGGAGCTCGTCGCGGCGGGCGTGGCGGGCCTGGGAGGCGTCGAGGCAGGCAAGGGCGACGGCGCCCCGGCGGCCTCGGAGACCGTCGCGGTCGTCCCCGCGGCGGCCGGGGCCGCTGGAGCGGCAGCCCCCGCCGCCTCGGCGCTGCCCGCGGCCCCGCCCCGCCGCTCCATGCTCTACCACGCCACCAGGCCACTTCGCGACCTGTCCAGCGGGTGGCAGGAGTACCGGCAGCTCCCCTTCTTCGGCTCTGCCATCGGCCTGGCTCTGCTCTACGTGTCGCTGCTGTCGTTCAACGGCGTGACGACGACGTTCCTGCTGTGGGCGGGGGTCGAGACGTGGGGCATCGGGCTGGCGCAGGCGGCGGGGGCGGTTTGCGGCCTGTCCGCGACGCTCGCCGTGCCCTCCCTCATGCGCCGGCTCGGGCTGCGCGGCACCGCATCGCTCGCCATCTGGTCGCAGCTCCTCCTCCTCCTCCCCGCCCTCGCCGTGCTCACCGTGGCGTCCTCCACCGACGTCGCCGGCGCGCCCCCGCCCCAGCCCCCCTGGGCGTCCTCCGTCGCGGGCGTCGTCATGCTCTGCACCTCCCTGGCCCTGTCCCGCGCCGCCCTGTGGACCTTTGACCTCGCCGTCTCCCAGATGCTGCAGTCCTGGGTCAGCGGCGAGTCACGGACCACCCTGAACGGCGTCCAGAAGGCCCTCCACGCCCTCCTGGGCGTCTTCGGCCTCCTCTTCGCACTGGCGGTGTCGAGCCCCGCGGCCTTCGGCTGGCTCGCCCTCGGCTCCACGGGCGTTGTGGCCTCGGCGGGCGTCTCTCACACCTTTTTTTCCAAGGCCTCGGCCTCCGTCGGGTTTGTTCAGCTGAGCACCTCGCCAGCCGCGACGCCGGCCGCCACCTCAATGGTGCCCGGCGCTGCGATGCCAGAAGGGGGCGTGGAGCTGGCAGCTGCCGACGGACCCAAGCTTGTGCCCGGGGAGCCGGCCATCTGACCCTCCCCCTGAATGGCGCCCATCCCTGGCTCGAGCGCGCACGTTGCCACGCGCGCCTGTGCGCACGGCTCGGCCCGTGCGCTAACCCGAAACTTGCAGCGCCTGAGCTGCCGCGCAGAGGCTCGTCGGCCATCACAACGCAATCGCGATGCTTTCGACCACACTCTGCCCGCCAAGAGGCATGGCCTCGTTCAGAGCAGCTGTGGCGACGGCGAGCCCGCTGCCCCCGTTCGCGGAGGCCGTCGCGGGCCTCGGCGCGGGGGCCCGGGCAAGCTCGGGCGAAGAGGCTGCCGACGCCTCCGCAGCCGAAGTCCTGGCCGTCGTGTCCGAGCCCAAGCCCGTCCGCGTCCTGGAGATGAGCGAAGCACAGGCAGGCAAGGCACCGCCCGGGCCGGGGTCAGATTTCTCCTCGGCAAAGGCGGCGGACGAGTCAGAAGACCCGCGCGCCGCGGGCGCAAGGGCGCTCAAGTGGCTGCTGTACCCCATGCCGCCGTCGGAGTTCTTCGCCAACATCTGGGAGAAGCGCCCGCTGGTCATCCGCCGCAACGGCGCGGCGCCAGGCTACCACGGCGGCATCATCTCCGTGGACGACATCCGCGGCCTGCTCGAGAGGGGCGCCCTGACGTACGAGGAGGACCTCGACATCACGGCGTACACGGGCGGGAAGCGCACCACGCACAACGGCACGGGCGTGGTGGCGGCGGACGCCGCGTGGCGCGGCTTCACGGAGCAGGGCCGCTCGATGCGGCTCCTGTGCCCGCACGCGCACCTGCGCCCGGTGTACCGCATCCTCTCCCGCCTGGAGGACGGGTTCGGCGCCTTCACCGGCTCCAACTCGTACCTGACCCCGCCGGGAACGCAGGGGTTCGCGCCCCACTTCGACGACATCGAGGCATTCCTCCTCCAGACGCAGGGCGCCAAGCGCTGGCGCGTCCACAGGCCCCTCAGCGCCTCCGCCGTCCTCCCCCGCCACTCCTCGCCCAACTTCGAGCAGGCGGACGTCGGAGAGCCGGTGATCGTCACCGAGCTCCGGCCGGGCGACCTGCTCTACATGCCCCGGGGCTGGGTGCACCAGGCAGAGGCGCTCCCCGGGGACCCGTCGCTGCACCTGACGGTGTCCACGGCGATGCGCTTCACGTGGCAGGACCTGGTGGCGACGGCGGCCTCGGCCGCTGTGGTGGCGGCCTCGGCGGACGACCCGGCGTTCCGGCGCACCCTGCCCCGGGACATGCTGGACACCATGGGAGTCGCCCGGGCCGGGGACGAGGAGGACGACGACGAGGACGACGAGGACGACGAGGACGACGAGGACGGGGGCGCCGGGTCCGCCGCGTCGCGCCGCCGCTCCCGCGCGGCGTTCCGGGAGCGCGCCCGCGTGCTGCTGGAGCGGGCCATGTCGCTGGTGGACGTGGATGCGGCCGCGGACCAGATGGCCCGTCGCTTCGTCCGGCAGCGGCTGCCGCCCGTCGTGGACGACGACACCGCGGCGCTGCAGGCCGCACACGTCGACCCCGCGGTGTTCGAGGGGGTGGAGCTCCCGCCGGGGCAGGAGCGGCCGGCGGCGGCGGCGTCGTCGTCAGCGTCGGCGGCTGACCCCGGGGACGCGCCCGCGCTCTCGTTCGGCTCCGGGTCCGTCCTCCGGCTCTCGCACCCGCGGAGCTTCGTCATGGCCGTGGAGGGTGCCGACTGCGCCATCTACCACGCGCACACGAACTCTGTGCGGTTCGAGGGAGCGGACGAGGCCCGCCTCGTTTACGACCTCGCGGTCGCCCCGGCCGTCGAGAGCCTCATCCGGGCGTACCCGGCGTGGATCAGCGTGGACGACCTGCCCATCGAGGACGACGAGGACGACGAGGACGACGAGGGCGAGGCCCGAGTGACGGTCCTGTCGGCGCTGGAGGAACTGGTGATGGAAGGCGCGCTCGTGCACCGCAGCCTCTCGTGAAGCGTGATTTGCTTGCAAGCAACGGCCGTTGCAGCGTCCCGTTTGCGAGCCGCGGCCTTCCCGGGCACGCTGACGACAGGCAGAAAGGCTCGGAAGTCTCGGCAGAGCTCCTCGCGCGCCCGGACGAGCTCGCAGTGACGCAAGTGCCGAGGCCTTTGGCACTATCGCGCACTCCGACGCCGGCGAACAGGTCTGCGGCCACACAATGGGCGCGTCCCAGTCCGTTCCGGCGGCGGCTCCGGTCCCCGCTGCTGCGGCAGCTGCCGCTTCCTCGGGCGCTTGTCCCGTCGACCACAGGGCCATGGCCAATGCCGGGGACGCCGGCAAGTGCCCCGTCGACCACTCCAAGATGGCGGCGGGCGCGGCTGCTCCCGCGGCGGCGGGTCAGTGCCCGGTCGACCATTCCAACATGGCACAGCCCGCCAGCGCCGGCAAGTGCCCCGTCGACCACTCCAAGGCGGGCGGAGCGGCGGCAGCGCCTCCGGCGGCGGCGGCCGGGGCGGCGGCCGGGGCGGCGGCGGGCGGCCAGTGCCCCATGGGGTACGACGCCCCCGGCGAGGGCGCTGCCGCCGCCGCCTCGGCGGCCGCTGCGGGCCCCGTGTACAACGTCTACGGCCAGGAGATCAACCCCCGGAACATGATGCCGTCGCTGGCGCAGAAGCCCGCGCCGGGCCAGAAGGAGCCCATCTCGACGCACCGCGTGCAGTCGAGCATCCCCAAGGGCGGCACGGACAAGGAGACGTGGCTCTACCCGTCCCCGCAGCAGTTCTACAACGCCCTGGTCCGCAAGGACAAGGCGGGGAACGTGTCGGAGGGGGACATGGAGCACGTGGTGGCCATCCACAACGCCATGAACGAGCGCGCGTGGGGGCTGCTGCGGGACTGGGAGCAGCGCTTCCACGGCGACGAGCTCAAGCCGGGCTGCCCCAAGCTCCGCCGGTTCATGGGGAAGCCGTTCGAGCCCAGCCCCAAGGCGCGGATCAAGTCGCTGCTCGGCGTCGGCGACCCGTTCGACCGCCACGACTGGTTCGTCGATCGCGGGGACGGGAAGGAGGTGCGCTACATCCTCGACTACTACTTCGACGAGAAGGTGGAGGCCTCGGACCCCGACCCCAAGAGCACCAAGTGCATCCACGTCGACGTGCGCCCCGCCGTGGACTCGGCCGGGGCGGTGTGGGAGCGCCTCGCGGCCTTCCCCGGCCGCGCCCTCGAGGCCGCACGCAACTTCAAGACATTCACCGACGGAACCGACCCGGAGGCCGTGCCGGAGAAGTTCACCGTGGCGCTCGGCGGGGGCGGCAACCGCCGTGGCAAGGCCGGCGAGGCCGCCCCGCAGGCCGACACCCCCACGGCGCGCGACGCCGCCGACCGCCTCTCCGTGCTGGACCGGAAGTGCCACCCGCTGCGCGTGCGCCTGGCCGAGGCCAAGGACGACGAGAGCCGCCACGCCGCCTTCGTCGGCCTGACCTACTGCCTGGGGACGGTGGCGTGCCCGGCCGAGTCCGGAGCCTTCATGCGGGCCGTGGAGGGCGCCGACGACGGCACCCAGGCCACGGCCTTCGAGTCCATGCGGGAGTGCGTGGTGGCGAAGATGGAGTCGGACGTCGGCGCGACCAAGCAGAGCGAGCGCGCGTGAGCGACGCGGGGGGCAAGGCGGGGCCGGGACAACGACGGGCGGCCCGTGCGGCGCGCGGCGGTACGATCGGGTGGTTCGGTCGGTGCGAGCGCGTCGTGACTGGGCGAGGCCGGTTGCCGCGCGGCCCCTCAACGATACACCCGGGTTTGAGGCAGGCGCGCGAGGTCACGAGCCCCCGATCAGGCGCGCGCCTCTCGCCGCCCACACCGCCACGTCACTCCCGGCCCGCCGCCTCGCCGCCTACCAGGAGCGCCCCCAGAGCCCCGTAGTACCCCTCCCGCCTCAGGAACGCAGCCTGCGACCTGCCCCCCGACCATGCGCTCACCGCCCAGGACAGCCGCCGGTGCGGCGCGTCGCTGCCCCCGCCGTGGCGCAGGAAGCTTCCCGCAAAGAGCACCCGTCTCACCCCGTGCTGCCGCGCCGTCAGCACCGCGGCCTGCGCCACCTGGTCTGTCACCAGCACCAGCGTCGCCGCGCACACGTCCTCCTGGCTGGCCCGGAAGCGACCGTCGGGCAAGAAGCCCGCCGCCCCGCCGTCGTCCGCCGCCTCGGACCCGTCCTGCTCGCCGACGCCGGCGGCGGCGGCCGCATCCCCCGCGGCCGCCCCGCCCGAGGCTGCAACATCGTCACGACCGTCGCGGGCCCCGGCGACGGCGTCCGTCGGGTGCCGGGTCTCGGCGAGCGGCTTGCCGAAGTTCGCTGCGATGTGGTCGGGCCGCAGGCCGTACACCGACTCCCCCTCGCCGTAGATGTCCCCCACCGTGAGGTTGACCCGCGTGTGGTCGCCCCGCGCCGCGAGCTCGAGCATCGTGTCGAACGACGTCAGGCCGGTCAGCATGTTCGTCAGCCCGAAAAACGTGCCCCCGCCGATCGGGGTGCCCGAGACGCGCCGCCACGTTCCCGGGCCCTCCACCAGCACGATCGAGACCCCACTCCCCACGTTCACGAGCACGAGCGGGTACACGTCCACGCCGGGGCCGGCCATCGCCAGGGGCGCTCTGGAGCCGTCGTCCGGGTCGACCGTGAATGCCTCCGACGTGCCGCCCCCGTGGCGGAGCAACGACGTCAGTCCTCGCACCAGGCATGTCAGCTCGTCGTGGGCGCGCAGCCTGAGCCCGGCGCGCTCGGCGAAGGACGCCTCGAACTTGCGAGCTCCCCCGCCCGTGCAGTTCAGCTCCCCCAGCTCCCCGGCCCCGATGCCGCTCGCGGCTGGCGCTGCGTGCACTGCCGCACGGAGCTGCTCCTTCGCGAGCGCGAGCGCGCCGGCCATGCGCCGCGTCTGGAAGCGCACCAGATGCACGACGACCCCCTCGTCAAGCCTCAGCTCCAGGTGCTCGTCCCGCCTCCCAGTTTGACCAAACTCGGCCCGGCCAGTCACAAACGCGAGGATCTTGGCCATCAAAGCCGACTTGGCCGAGCCTGACCCAGGGTCAACGATGACAAGTTTCGAAAGGCTTCCACCGATGTCCAGCCCCATGAACGTCCCGCGGCCTGCTGCCTCCAGCAGCAGGTCAGACAGTGCCCTTGCCCGCTCCTCGGTGACGGCGGTGGCGGCCACCGCGGCTGGTGACATCCTCCAGCTCCCGAACATGAGCACAGCCGCAATTGTGGACACCACCACGCATGCCGCGGCTATCAGGTATCCCAGCGGTGTCTCATGGTCCATGGCTGCCGCCACGTGAGGTGTGGTTGAGGCGGCGCGCGGACGGTGGCGGAGCCTTCGGGCGGAGCCTTCGGGCGACGGAGCAGCGCGGGGGCATTGCTGGCAGAACTGTTGTCGCCATCACATCACGCCGCACACGATGCAACCGGCTGTGGCCGTTTCGGGGGCATCGGCCTTGGACGCTGCGGGCTGGCTGGGCTCGCTGGGCTGCGGGCTCGGCGACGCGGGCGCCACCTCACCTTCCGCTCCAGGAGACCGAGAGCCCTCGGGCGTGGGATCGAGGGTTGCGCTGGCTGGATCAGACGCAGGGACCCGCCTGCCCGGCGGGGCCTGGGGAGCTGCCGCGGTTGGCGGGGCCTTGGGGGGGGCTGTCACGGTCGGCGACTCGGCGGCGGACGCGGCCGTGCTGGCAACCGACGACGCCACCACCTCCCCGAGAGCGGCCAGTGCGTGGTCAAGCACGTCGGCAGCCGTGGGACATTCCACACCGAGGGCGGCGGCCTCGCCTGCCAGCACAGAGGCACGTGACTGTGCGGCGCTGACGGCTGCGCGATCGTCCTCAGGCCGCCGGGCGTCAAGCACGAGCACTGCCGCGTGGTGGATCGCTGCCAGCGCCTCGCACCGCAGCTTCTCGCCGCGGAGCGCGCGCAGCGCCGCCTCCTTGGCCTCCTTGTCACCGTCGACGAAACGCGCACGTGTCACTCGCGAGTGAGCCACCACCACCGAGCGCTGCGAGATCAGGCGCAGGAGCCGCGCCGACTCGATCTCCAGCCACGCTCGAGCGACACCGCGCCCGAGCCTGCTGTGGTGAGCCTCCCAGGCACTGGCGGCCGCCCGGGCGGCGGCGAACGACTCCCTCCCGGCCGCCACCTGCGACTCGAGGAACGAGGCAAGCTCGCCGGCCAGTGTCACCTCGGCGGTGGCTGCGGCTCGCAGGTCGTCCGCAGCCCCGGCTGACATCGCACTAGCGGTGTCCACGACGGCCTCTGCGACGGCCGCCTCGAGGTCCCACCTGCGCTTCTCTCGCGCCGCGGCCTCGTCCATGGCCACGAACGCATCCACTCGGGCTGAGGCCTGCCGGTGCGCGGCCTCATCGCTCGTCGGAACGCCGCTGAGAAGCTTCTTTGCGGCGCCAAGGCGCTTGTGGATCCCCGCGGCGTGTTCATCCGCGGCATGCTTGCGCCGCCTCGCCTTGAGGACGGCGGCAGGCGCGGCCGAATCGCCGCCATCCGCGGGTGACGAGGCCGTCGCGCCGCCCGGCTCCCGCCTGACGACCCGGCCCTCCACCTTGGGGGCGATCACCAGCGGCCCACTCGCGCCGTGGTGCTCGCTCGGGAGCGACGTCGCCGCTGCGCCTGTCCGGGCCTTGCTGCGGACGCGCTGGAGCAGCTTGTCGCTGACCGATTTGGCGATCGCCCCGGCGTCGTGCAACGCGCCGTGCGACGCGCCGCTCGAACCCGCCAGCGAGATTGCATTCAGCGTCTGCACGACGCGGAAATAGTTCCGCATGACCGTCGGGAGCGTAGGCCCGTTCTCGTCATCGATCAAGACCTTTACACCCTCCGAGACGAGACAGTCGTAGCCGTCCTTCCCGCCGGCGGTGTAAGCAGTCGTGCTCAGCGTGTAGCGCCGGTCCAGGTCCATCGGCTCGCCGTGGACCTTGACGGTGTCAGGTATCACCCGCGACGTCTCCGGCAGCTGTGGGTCGAACTCGAACGCGATCCCCGAGACCTGCGCGAATCGGCCCTCGAGCTTGGGGTACGTGGACACGCCGTTGTGGAGCGCATCGAGCAGCACCTGTCCGGAGACTTCAAGCAGGACGCACGACGACTGCATCGGCAGGATCTTGACAAGGTCTCCGAGGGTAAACTCGCCCGGGCCCTGAATCTCGTCCGAGCGCAGCGTGCCGCCCCCGAGGATGACAACGTCGGCGCCGATCTCGCGGCGAAGGATGTCGCAGACGAAGTTTCCCGTGGAAGTCTCTTCGGTCCGGACCTTGGAGAACCTGCCGTCGAGAGGGGTTGCCACTGTCCCGATGACCAGCTTCATCTTCTCCTCGAGCGTGCCGAAGTGCTCGTGGACGATGGCCTCCATGTCCGCGTCGGGATCAATCTCGCCGGTGATGTCGTGCCTCTTGGTTTCGACGTCGATCCCTCCGCCATCGCTGCCCCATGCGACGGTGATTTCCGTGAGCTGCTTGAAGTCCGTTCCCGACTTAACCACAGTGACCTTCTTGCCCGACGACTCGTTCGGGGCCGACCACACTTCGTAGTGGTGGTCGTGCCCTCCCAAGACGAGGTCCACACCGTGGCATTCGGCTGCGAGCCGCTGGTCGTTGGGGACCCTAGAATGCGACAGCGCGATCACAGCGTCGCAGCCTTGGGCGCGCAGCTCGGCCCCCAAGCGGTTCCCAGCCTCGACGAAGTCCTCGTACTCAATGTCGTCCGGGTCGACGGTGCCCAGCGTGGCCATCCACTCCTGCTCAACCAGGCCGACTAGCCCGAGCTTCCTCCCCCCAAACTCGACGATGTGCGTGTCCTTGGACCCGCACCATGGCTTTCCGGTTGCAGAGTCCTGCACGTTCGAGCAGAGCCAAGGGAAGTTGGACATCGACACGACGTCGCAGAGCACCTCGGTGCCGTGGTCCGCTGCGAGGGGGCAGAACGCGACGACGCGGTGCAGCCTGGTAAACCATGACTGTCAGGCGTGCTCCCGGCATGCTGCGCCGCACACGCGGGCGCCCGGCAAGCCGCGAGGCCCCGTCCTCCGCGGCCGGCGGCGGACTGGTCACAGCTGCTCACCGTCGTGGTTGCCGATCACAGTGCACGCCACCCCAAGCTTTTCCAGCACTGGCACCATGTGCTTGCCCTGGGTGGCAACGCTGATCATAGAAGGGTTCAGGGCGTCCCCCGAAAACAGGACAAGCACCTCGCCGACCCGCGCTTCAATTTCCTTGACCTTGGTCAGGAACCTGGAGGCGCCTCCGACCGGCTCGCGAGTGGCCGGCTCGATGTTGTAAACACTGCGATCACAAAGCGAGCAGTGATGGCATCCTGGCGCGAGCTTGCTGCAGCCAGTTGCGCCAGGGTTGCGGGTTCACCGGCTTTGCCACCGTGGCGCCCTCCCTCCCCGTCACACACGCACCCAGCCAAGCCAACAAGGCCGCATGGCGCAAGCTTCGGCCTGGCTTGGCAGAACCTAGTTGGCAAGTGGCTGGTGGCTAGCCTGGGTCATCCGGGGGGCGCGCGCCGGGCTGGGAGCTGCGATCGCACTGGTTTCGTTTTCGGACAGCCAAGCTCACTCGTTGAAGTGAACGATGGTGATTGGTCCCGGTGCCGGGTCCGCGGCCATCTACCGTCGGTCGCAATCGCAGCCTGCGGTGCCGCATGGACGTCACCAAGATCCGGCCCGCGACGCAACAACAACAAGGGCTCTGTTAGTTTCGACGCAATATTTAACAGAGCCCTTGCTATTCGACGCAAGTCCAGGCAGAGCTTGCATTCCAACCCCTCAGCACGGGGCGCCGCTGTGATGTGTGAGCACCAGGTGGTGGGCGCACAGCACGGGCAAAGTACGGTTTCTGTAGGTCGCACCAAGGCACGCCCGGCGGTTGGGCCAGTTGGCGTACAAATAGGGTGGCGGTCACTCGGATGAGTCAGGCGCGGCGGCCCCCGCGGCCGCTGGCTCGGACACCTCGCCGCCATGCACCATCTGCTGAGCGCGGGCCAGCCCGGCGTAGAGGTTGCCGCGGGCCATCAGGGCGGTGTGCGTTCCCTCCTCCACGAGCCGGCCGTCCTCGAGGACGACGATCTTGTCCGCGTCCCTGATCGTCGACAGGCGGTGCGCCACGAAGAGCGACGTGCGGTTCAGGCTGCGGCGCTTCGACTCGGCGAGCATCTCGTCCAGGGCGCGCTGCACCTCCTTCTCCGACTGCGTGTCGAGCGCCGACGTGGCCTCGTCGCCGATGAAGATGGCGGGCTTGCGGATGAGGGCACGGGCGATGGCGACGCGCTGCTTCTGGCCGCCGGAGAGCCGGCTGGAGCCCTGCAT
>Ga0306871_1000166_pt1 | contig 26159 bp, 27 predicted proteins | sample AntRauMeHopE1497_FD_190447 | JGI IMG/M metagenome (GOLD analysis project Ga0306871, IMG submission 190447) | Saline lake microbial communities from Rauer Islands, Antarctica - Metagenome Hop E1 #497 (v2) (version 2) | ecosystem: Environmental > Aquatic > Non-marine Saline and Alkaline > Saline ... | reverse complement strand
ATTTTAATCGCCTGTCGATTCAATAATAGGCTGTCTCACGATTGGTAATCTTGGTGACTCAGAGGATCATAATGGACTTCTGGGGCTTAAGTTGATGACATTGGACCTTGGGCTAGCGCCACTATCGCCATTTCACCCTGACCGCGCACAAAGTAGTCGGCTTCTGGATAAGCGGCTTCTAATTCGCCTTTGGCCATGTAGGAGATTTGTGGTCCACCGAGAACGATCCTCGCACCCGATCCCTTTATCTGATGGATCAACTTGCTAACCTCGGAATCGTTCCACACAAAAGCACCAAAGCCAACTAAGCATTGTGCACCGGCCTCTGCAATGGCAAGCCGTAATTCACGCAGCACCTGCTCCAAAGAGAACTCAGGGCTATTCACTTGAGCATCGATAATTTTCCAAGGCATGCCAGCGGCTTCCAAGGCCGCTGCAAGAGAAGCGATGCCTAAGCCTGTCTTACCGTCTTGTGGCCGGCGCCAATCGATCGACACTAGAATGACCTTCATAACTTAGTCTCTTGATTATTGTGCGGGGATCTCTCGATATGAGCTCGTAGCTGCACACCGTTATACTCAAGTACTTCTACAAACCAGCATTTTTTTCTGCATTCCACTCTCCAGCAATGGCCCACAACGACTACTCTATGAAAAAACGGTTACATGCGGGCACTGCCAAGCTTGTGAGTTATGAAAAAGTTTGGACCCAGCCCTAAAACCGCTCCAAGAATCATCAGCTTCAAGATCAAAAATTCGACAGAAAAGAGCCTAATCTGCTGATTGTAATCTATAATTTTTATACGTTACCTATCAACTCACGGGTCGTACGGTAATTGCGCATTCAACCGCCTAAGAAAACACCATGAATTTCCGCCCTGGCTGCGAGTAATAATAAATGAGCACAACGGATCGAATGAACGCTGAGAGGAAAGCTATCGTTTGGCGCGAATAGAAGAAAGTTGTCCATATGAGTGTCATCTGCCAGCTAATCAAAAAGCCCCCTGCGACCGTTTTCTCCTATCTTCGTTACCATGGCGGTATCGCGCTAAAGATACGAACCAGGCGCTGGTTATTGTTGCCTATGTTATAGCGAGAAGAGATCTCTAAAGGATTAGCGGTCGGTATTTCTATACGCGCCATTACGATCACATTAAGCCGAAGCCTGTTGAAATTTAGTCGAGAGATTGCCCAGAACGGAGGTTCCATTCCGGGCGATAGGCCCGTCGTGATCATGGGTGTACGTGTTCTGGTCGTCTTCGAGAAGCGTTACATGGAACGCAAAAGACTCTCCTGGCTGAGTTATCCCCTCCGCTGGAGTTGAAATCACAAACGCGTTTCCACCATCGGTTTCGAACAAAGAGGCATAAGAAGCATAAAGGCGGTCATCTTGGTGCAGCAGCACTCCGTTCCCACAACGGCAGTAGCGATGAAGCAGAGTATGCCCGATGGCACCGCGGATCATACTTCCGCAAAACACAGAAAGGTCCAGCCTCAACTCAGGTTCCACGACAATTTTATAGCGACGGATTCTTCCCGATTCCAGGATCACTTTGCCCTACCCTCACGCGTCAGTACATTATTGTTTTAAAGTCCAAATCGAGTTTCAGCAAACCATGAGGGGAACGATCAGCTCCCATCGTCATAGTTGTTCAGATAATCAGCTAGAACGTCACCGTGACAAAGCGCCGGTTTGCAAAAGCACCCCAGGCGCTTTCCTGCCAATTCATGAACACGGTTTGGATCAATGTTCAGGAACTTATTAAACGTGAAGTCGTACTCGTACTTCCGGATGACTTCCTCTCGGCTCTCGCCGGATTCCATAGCGTGAGGATTCCCCCAGTAAGAGCCACGGCCAATATACTCATAGCCTCTCCCACCACTCAGGTTCTGATGTTGGGGCTCACGCTTGATGTTGACCACTCTGGTTAAAGCAACTTTAATCCACCTGAGCGGAATGCCCTGGGCGACAAGCGTTTGCCTAGCCTCTTCAAATTCCTCACCGTCGTCAAAGACTACAGCATGGGTAATGCTTGAGTCATCAAGCGCTGTGACCTTAGAGATAGTCTGAACTCGCTGATCTTCGTCAAAATAGCCGTCGATAAACCCATTCGGGTCGCCACCGTGCATGATGTTAAACGCGCTCAAATCACGCGTTATTTTTTCGAGCTTGCGCTCAAATTTGGCCTGGCAGGCGAATAATCTTGGGTACAGGATCAAAACAGTTTTCATGTCAGTACAAGTGCTCCACTTTTAACGCCGTTTGCCAGTGCGTATTCAAATACTCCACAACCAGACGCCGATGACAATGATGCGGCTGGGCTTCACTGCACAACAGACATGCATCCTCAAAATCTGTAGGGCGCAACTGCCGCTCGATGTTCCGCTGCGCCATCAGATTCAGAAAAGACTCTTCGTAAACACGCCAGGGCACTCCGTGCTTTTTGTACCCGTCCAACATTATTTTAGTGGGCGCTAATTCGGGCAAATGCCAGTAATCTGCGTTACAAATCTCTCTGAGAAAGAAGGCCAAATCGTCACGCTTGGCAAAGGCCGCAAGCTGCGAAACATTGTTCAGCCGGACATCAATGAGGGTTTTAATCTGTGCCTTGCGCAACATCCCAAAAAAGTCTTCAGCTTTTTTCTGACTAAAACCAATCGTGTAAGTGCTCATCCATACTTCCTGTTCAGATAGCCAGTATGATCAATAACGGCCGCTACTAAAACATAGTGGTGCGCGGGTGTACCAAACGCTGGCGACAAACTGAGAGTGAGCCAGTAGTTGTCATTGTGATTGAGCGTTTTCTGAACCAAAGTGCCCGGCACAGACGGGAATTGATTGCAGAACACGGCACAGACCGCAGGGTCTGTCACTGGAATGCGCTGAAAGGCCTGCCCTTGATGTACAAAGGACGCAAAGATGCGCTTGCGGGTTCCTTTGGCCATTTGGGACAGCTCCAATGTGAACACCAAATTCTGTGGCGCCACCAGCATCAGCGAGCTATCAATTTCTTGGTTTTTGGCATAACTCGCCGAGATCTGATCATCGCGCTTTGTCGCAGGATCAAACCAGATAGGCTCTGCAGTGTCGGCGAATGGCCGCAGTACTTGCGGGTTCACACTGCTGCGGGTAAGGCGAATATTGCTCTCTCGCCAAAGCCAGTTTTCAGGCTGCGCAATAATTGGGCGTGGTGCTACGAGATCCAGTTGTACAACATCCCCCACACGAAAGTTCTCGCAGGCTCCTTTAGGGATAGAGCCTATGCACTCATCACTGCTGTTGGCCGACACTGGGCGCAACCAGTTTCTTTTCAAAACCTGATGGCCATTTACTGAGTTGCCCACTTCCAAGCCGGCAACGCAGAAATCACCCGCTTTGAAGGACTTTGCCAATACCAGCATGTGTTTTTGCATTGTGCTCTCCGCCTGTGAACAACGGAGAGCACTTTATGAAGAAACCGACTGGCTGGGGGTGTTGCCAAGCTTGTGAGCCATAAAGGCCGAGCCACCATAACGGGGATCATCAGTTTTATGGTGTGTTAACAATCAAGATTTGAGGCCTTAACCCCATCAACACAACAGCTTCATCCAGGAGTTATTCCCTGCTGAAACCCGATTGTGGCTAGCAGTCAACTGATAAAATATTCCAGATTTCAGAGCACATGGATTCGACACAAAACAGATCAAAGATTAGCCAACTTTTTGTTCAAAAACGATCGCCAAATCTAGCCTTTTATCTATCTGATTATAATGCTAATTTTTAAAGCTTAGTCTGCGGACTACCCCGGTTTTGGAGGGGATTAAGACACGCTGACGAACATGCCGATGAACTTGAAAATCTCCGCGGGCTACCTCGATACCGTGGAAGAATTAAGACCAGTCCAGCAATTGCTTATCAATCGGCTTCTTGCATAAGGCCTTCACCCACGGTGGGAGGAATTAAAGCTTGAACGCCAGCCTCATGCCAAATATGGCAACGTTTCGTATTAGCTGTTGGGTGCTTAAATACATTTCTTCAAATGTCTTCAAGCGTACGCGACTGTCTATGGGCAAGGTCTACTTATTAAATTCACCGGTGTTGCCGGAATTTGGTCGCTATGAATTCGAAGGGCCAGTCAGTGAGGCAAGAGCCCGTTTGATCGTTGCAGGTGGTTTTTTCAGCGCCATTGGCCACGAGGGCTCTGCACTATTTTTGTCGGAAATTCTGGGGCAACAGGTTGCCTTCAACCGCCAACAAGTAACGCTTTTGCCCGGCGATCAGGCGCTGGTTTTGCGACTGCAACAGCGGTTGCCTGAAGGCCGAATTCTGAGCTTCAGCGAGTTATCGACGTTACCCTATGAACTGGGGCTTTTGTCTCGGTCGTACTGAGCGGCGGACACCAAATCTCGACTGCAGTTAATCTGAAACTGCGCTGAATCAAGCATCGTGCAGTATGCGCCGCCTTTGATGGTTTGAATGCCTTCTCTGTCCAACTCGCCTTGACTGGTCTTGCGCCCGTTTAGGTACAGCGGCCGAACTTCAAGCAGCTTTTGGAGTCTCTCAGGTAAATAGTCATGCAAGACGGATCGAATTTCGTTTAGCCGCTCTGAAAAAAACGACCGGCGCATCCCGACCCGCAGTGAATCAAGCGTTCGGTTGGCAATACCTGTTGGCACCAGCTCATTCCTGTCCGCAAGTTTGTCTATCAACTGCGTTAGCGTTGCCTCCGGGTCAAATGAAAGACCCACCACCTCGCAAATATCCTCAATGAATGACCTGGCCAAGTCGGTATCCGGTATCTGGGCCGCCGGGAGACGAATCACGCCACTCTCGATTTGGTTGAGCCGGATAACCATTCGATAGGCGACGTAATTAGCGGGAGTCATGGGAACCTCGGCAACGTTGCCGATGTCATCCCTGCTGATGATCAGAGATTGGTTGACGTCATCCAGGGCGACTTGGACACACTCCGGTCGCTGCCCAAGGTTTATCAGCTCTATTAATGATCTGAAACTAATAGAGCCGTGCAAATGATGAAAACGACCGGGCAAATAGTCGCGATGTCGGATAAACGGGATATCAGCCAAGATCACATCGGCGTCAGCCGCATCAAGCTGACCACCGTTACGACTTTGGAAGGGCCGGGAGGCGGGCGTGGGATAGTAAAACTCTGGTTGTCCTTCGAACGGAGCGTTGACCAGCACGTGGCTAAGACAGTCCTCATGACGGGCGAAGAGGCTCATGGCATAACCGAGGTAAAAGGTCATGGTTTTACGGCCCCCGGCTAACGAGGCATGCAATCTCACCTTCGATCCACCGTGAGTGGAAGGGAGAGTCAACTCATACACGGTGCGAGTAATAAAATCGGCTAGCGCCTCGTGGTCTGAGAGTGTTCGAGCATCATCGACAGGTACACCTGTCGCCCCTGGTACCGTCAGTATCTGAGCGTCGCCGAATATGGGGACAGGCAGACCATAATCTTCACACAGTCGCTGGAGGTGACCACGCGTAATCAGACCGTCATAGACCTGCCGGGCCCCGACCGTTGTCGTAATAACTTGGATTTCGTCAGGCCATGGTCGACCGTCTCTATGAATAGCATAGAGGGTCTCTGTCACTACTTGCGGGGACATGCCTGTCACACACAGTAAGATGTGTTTAATGGGTGCCGGCACGCTCTTCACCTTGGCGTTAATCAAGGAGTATTCACCCACTCTCCCCGAGCCACCCAGTTACGAAGAAGTATCTTGAGGTCGGATAATTCACCCGCTTCACAGGTGAGCAAACTCACACTGCCGGCCCTGGCGCGAACATTCACTTTCCGCCCTTTTTTGTTGCTGTAATCCAGCGGCTGGAATGACACCAACGCGCCGGCTCCAAGCAAGCCGCCGGCCTGATCGGTCAGACTGTCTAGCTTGTAAATAATGTCTTCGTCTTTCCGGTCACGGGCAAGGTTACCCGTTTTGCACTCAATCATAAGCAAGCGATTATTATGGACGACCACCACATCCATTTCGTTGCGGATATCGTGTTTGGTGTCTGCATTGTCCGTCACCGTGACGCTCAACCCGACATCCTTGGCCCCCGCATCCTTTGCGGTGTGCCATACAAACTCCTCTAGCCACGCACCACTCAGATAAACAGCTGCATCCGAACTGCGAGGAAACCATTCCTGAGCCGAGTCGCCTTGCTCAAGCACCTGTCCCTGTTCTAGAAGCTTCAGAGCTTTACGCCAGTCGCCCTGGGGGGGATGTTTTAAGCGCAACACGTTCGGCGCAGCATTCTTTTGGTTATCCGGTGCGTACCATTTGTTAAACAGATCCACCAGATCAGCCACTTTTTCCGCATTTTCTGCAATAAAACGGGTGGCGGCTTTTCTTAATTGCGCTTTTTCCAGCCATTTTTCATCGGTGTCCTGGCGGCTCCGAACGGTCTTGTTCTGCGCTGTCAGGTACACACCTAAATCGAGCACAGACGCCATCGGCTCGGTCGACTCGCGCCCCGCAACCAAGTGTTCAATGCGACGGTTGGTTGTATCAGAGTAAATCATATCGTGCTGATCACCTGAACCGAACCACTGGCTGAAAGCCAGAGCCATAAGCTTGTTGCCGCCAGTGGCATTATAAACAATACGAGCATCTGGATAGGTTGTGGTCAGCTTTTCGTGAACCTCCATGGCAAAATCAACCAGTCGCCCGTAGTTCTCTGACGGCAATTCTTCAAACCGGTCGATATACTGCTCAGTCCATCCAACCGATTTGAGTGTGCCCACGAACTGGTCAGCCGCATCTTTCATTGCCGTCGACACAACCAAAGCCACTCGCTCAGGGCGGAACTGGAGCACTGGAATCAAATTTGCCAATGGTTGGCCCGACACAATGCACAGTTGAATATCCAATGTTTAACTCCCAAAAATATGATTGTTTGTCGTTTCACCGCGGCAAAAATTCGATCAGGCAGAAAGGAGGCAAGGGACCGTCATGGACTTTACCTGATGGTGCTTTGCGCTGGTTATTTGAACTGGTCTAACCCTGCGTTGATCGTGCCCATACCCAAGGCGACGAAGAAAAACAGTGGCGCGATCAAAACCTGCGGCGCGAATATCAGCAGCACTATACCCACGATGACCGTACCGAAACAAAAAATGATCCAGGCAATGCCAAGGCTGGCACCGCCAACAAGCAGAAAAAGCCCAACAATGATCCTAATAATACCAACCATAACACCCTCTTCTTTTACCTAAAATGAACGGATTTGTTGCTGGCATAGAGCTATGCGCCAACTTGCAAACGACTTTACCGATATAAGAGCGGAATAGTTTGCAGCCATATTTGGCTAGCTCACGGAGCGTATTATTCCCTTTACCCTGTGGATGCAACTCGGCACTGGGGGTAAGCACATGGGCTATTTACAATTTGACGACAGTACCCGACGGATTTTGGAAAGTGCCGCCAGTGAAATTTGTGAGCTCGCGTTCAGAATCGGCATTGATGGAGCAGCTGTTTTAGCGGCCCTGCCAGAACCTGGTACTTTGCTAACAGGCGCTAATGTTCCTGTGCTGACGCCAAAGGATCGCGGAAAAGCGTCTGTTTTGTTCCACATCAACCGCACTCGCGATGGCGTAAACTGGCCCTTTTTCCAGTTCTACAGCTTCAGGCACGGCGGTATGACTGCAAAGTTTAATGGCCTACAGTGGCTGCGCGGGAACGTGCATAAATTAAACGGAAAGGATTCTATCCACCGCCCTGCTGTGGCCGTTCGAACGGCCATAACAAATGCCAATGTAATCGACGACCATGCTCGCCTAAAGCGTGACGACCGGCTCTCTTTCGCATACAGCCACGGACAATTCTTGGATGAAACGCTTTGTTGGGCCCAAGAAAAATTCGCCGGCTATATGGATAACCAAACACTTACACGGATGAATGGCCGCAGTGTGGGTGGCAATCGGTTGTTGTTTCCTATGGAAACGTCAGCAGGGAGGCGTGTTGGCTATCACCAAATCCGCACGGGTAGTAGAGATGAGAAACGTCATTACGTACGCCAAGCCGGCCTGATGGCTGGCAGTTTTGTAAAAATCGGTGCCCGTAGTAAAAGTGCTTTGACGTTACCGCCCATAATCTGCGAAGGCGTCTCAACGGCCATGAGCATCGCGCTGGTCTGGCCCGGTGCCATTTTCGCCGCTCTTTGCGCCAACAATCTGAAAAAAGTGCGAAAATCCATCTACGGCCCCGTTATTTTGGCGGCAGACAATGACCAGTGGAAGCTGTCTGTTGGCAATGCCGGTATAACAAACGCCAGAGAGGCCCGTGAAGCAGGTGACGCCCTACTCGCCCCTTCATTTGGCGCGGCGTCACATACGGCAAAACCCACAGACTTTAACGATGTGCTGATGCTTGAGGGCTACAGTGCCTTGCATCAGCAGATTCATAGCGTTGCGCAGGCGACCTGCGCCCCAATAGCCCTTGCGGCCTAATCCACAACGAAGCGGATTTGCTGGCTTGCGTCCGGTAATGGTATACCGTAAAAACCGCCGCGATTTTTGATACGGCCCGTTACTGCGAGTAACTCACCCTGCTCATCAAACGTTTGGCCCGGTGCGATCACCAAAACAAGGTTGGCGGGTAGCTTCGCTGCAAGCTCTGTTTGCAGGGTATTGATGTAGGTACTGAACTGATCACCCGTTATGCCGCCCTTCTCTTTTACAGCAACCAGACTACGCTCCAGGTTGGGATAATTACTCCACAGTTCGTCCTGCTCTATGAGTTCCGTTAGCAATGCTGGCACCGAATTACCTGACAATCCAAGGCCATTCAACGCCGCTAATTTCAGCGCCATTTCAGCGGCCAAAGCTTCATCAGCTTTGCTGGATTGCGGCCGCCCGTAGCTGCCTCTATCCACTGCGTCACGTATCGACTCCTCGGCAAGCAAAACATACAGCGCCCAGTGCCAAGGGTTGGATATCTGCACGGTCACGGCAAGCTGGGGTTCGTACAGCGATGTTATCTTTATCTGCCGGCTGTGGGTGTTCACGCTCAAGCGGATGGCGGCCGGATCTTCTCCCAGGTTAATCAGCTCTACCAGTTCACGAAAATTAATGGTTTCCCGAAACTCTTTGAGCAACTGCGGAACCAAGTGCCGCTGACGTATAAACGGAATATCCGCCAGGGTAATGGTTGCGTCGCTGGCATCTAATGTTCGGCCATCGCGCAGCTGTAATAGCTGTGGCGACCTGGTCGGAAAAAAGAACTCCGGATGATTTTCATACCCCTCGCTCACCAACACATGCGACATGCTGTCGAACCTGCGACCAAACAAGCTCATGGCATAGCCGAGGTAAAACGTCATGGTTTTTCGGCCGCCTGCAATAGACGCGTGTATGCGTTCGCTGTTGTTCCGGGTAACGTCTCTTACGGTTGTTACGATAAAGTTTGCCAGTGCTTCATGGTCTTCGGTGCTTCTTGCGTCAGCCACCGGAACACCGTCGCTGCCCGGCACCACCAGAATATCCGCAGCCGTAAACGAGATGTCCGGCTTACCGAGTTCGCGGCACAACTGGTGTAGCGGGTTTGCGTTGATTAACTGCTGGGAAAGTTTTTGTGCACCCACAGCTGTTGTAATTACCTTTATATTATCGGGCCAGACATCCCCTCGCCCGTGCAACCCGTAAAGGGTTTCTGTAATCACCGCCGGTGACATTCCAATCACGGCTAAAAGCGTGGTTTTCATAGCGTTCCCCTCCCCTCAAACAGTTTTATCTTCGTCATTTTTAACCGCCGGCAAGCTTGGCGGCCAACCGGCGCTTTGGGGTGAGTGTACCCTAACTAATATCTTAGTCAGCCCAGAGGCCGCTGATATGCCCCGTGCTATGTATCTGATTGGCTATGACATCAGTGACAATGGCAACCGCACAAAAGCTCTACACCTGCTGCGGGCAAGCAGCGCCAGCTACCAAGATTCGGTGTTCGAGGTGACAGCACACCCGGCCGAGCTACGCAGCCTGACCGAAGCGCTGGAAGATCTGTTGAATCCCGACTGCGATCGGCTGCTGTGTATTCGCTTACAAAGCAGCAGCGCCTGCTGGCAACTGGGAATTGGCGAACTGTCGCCCATCGGCGAATTTCTGACCATAATTTGAGGGAACCTTTTATGACCCGCATCGTTATTGATCGTCACAAAGTAGCACTGGAATATTCTACGGATTGCATGATTGTGCGCGTGCCGGGCAACCCGCCAAGAACGCTACCACTTAACCGCATAGATCAGCTTATTTGTATGCACAGCGTGCAGTTGACCACCCAGTTAATCGGCCAACTGTACAAACGGGGGATTGATTTGGTCGTTATCAATCAACGTTATGAGAAACACAGTTTTTCAATATTTTCAGATCAGCAGAAAATAGTGGAGCGCCGGTGCCAGCAATACGCTTGGCAGCTTGAAGAAAGCCAACGACTGCAATTTGCTAAGACACTGTGCCAGCATAAATTCCGCACAATCAGCCGGCTTATCAAGCACAGCCAAACTCAAGTTAATACAACACAAGCTCTTCAGCAGGCGGCTGTTTGTTGTTCAGAGCAGAGTTTACGCGGCATTGAGGGAAACCTTCAGCGGCAAGTGTTTGAGTACTGGCGTTCAGTGATTCCCGTCCACTACGGATTTCACCGCCGTGAACGCAGACCGCCAAAAGACCCTGTGAATGCAGCACTTTCCCTGACGTACACCATGGTTTACCAAGATGCAGTGCGCCAGGCAAAAAAACGGGGCCTTGACCCACAACTGGGTTTTTATCACCGCACGGCCTATGGCCGCCAATCGCTAGCCTGCGACCTTATGGAGCCAGTGCGCCCCCATGTAGAAGCCTGGGTTGCCAGCCTGTTTACCGACGGTGTTCTTACCAAACGACACTTTTCTGAAACCGATGGAGGTTGCCTGCTGGGTAAAACAGGTCGTCAAGTTTTCTACGATGCTTTAGGTGAACACGCTCCAGAGTGGCGGCGTAGCTTGGATGCCGCTGCACTTTGGGTGGTTAAACGGCTTGACCAGAGCATGGGGCAAGCAGCATGAATAACCCTAGGCAATGGTATTTGCTCGCCTACGATATTCGCTGCAAGCGCCGCCTGCAAAGAACCCACAAATTCTTGCGTACGCAGGCCTACGCGCTGCAAGAATCTGTTTTTGCATGGCATGGCAACGCTGGAGAGTTGGATCAACTGCAAACAAAACTTATGGGGCTCATTGATCCACGAAAAGACGATCTGAGGGGTTACCGTCTTCCACGCCATGTTGCAATTCAGCTATGGGGAAGCAGTCCTTTTGTTGACGGGATTTTTGATAATGGTTACCCACCCCATGCTCATATGCAGGAAGAGTTGACCGTTTAGGCGCGAAAACTTGATGGCTACAACAACCAAAAATAGGCATAATGCGTTTTGTAGTAGATATAAATCTGGTTATTTTCTAGGCAACTTTGTGATCAAAAAACAATCAGAAAATTTGACTTTTACCTCTTTGATTTTAGAGCTATTTTTTTCTGCTCAGGGGTCAGAGGACTGCCCCGATATTGAAGGGGATTAAGACTTTGTCGATGGCGTTACGTTCAGCGTGGATAGTGGTCAGAGGACTGCCCCGATATTGAAGGGGATTAAGACAACATAGTGATACCTATTGAATAGTTGGTGAGTGGTCAGAGGACTGCCCCGATATTGAAGGGGATTAAGACCCCCAGGTCTGATACTCGATGGTTTCTGCAGCTGGTCAGAGGACTGCCCCGATATTGAAGGGGATTAAGACTACCCCGCGCGCAGTGCAAAGTTCTTCCTAGTGGTCAGAGGACTGCCCCGATATTGAAGGGGATTAAGACTATATCGTGGGTCATAAGGTACTCCAGTTTGGTGGTCAGAGGACTGCCCCGATATTGAAGGGGATTAAGACCTTAAGCACTTGGCAACCCACGCGGCGACTAGGGTCAGAGGACTGCCCCGATATTGAAGGGGATTAAGACCTACTTCATCCATGGGTATCATGTCTGTTTCTGGTCAGAGGACTGCCCCGATATTGAAGGGGATTAAGACACCCACGCGGCGACCAGTGACCCATCATCTATGTCAGAGGACTGCCCCGATATTGAAGGGGATTAAGACGGATACTTTGCAATCAATACAGCGGCTTCAACGTCAGAGGACTGCCCCGATGTTGAAGGGGATTAAGACTCAGCGATTTGAACGGTTGAACGGCCATATGAGTCAGAGGACTGCCCCGATATTGAAGGGGATTAAGACAGCCATGAGGAATGGCGCACCACCAAGCATGAGTCAGAGGACTGCCCCGATATTGAAGGGGATTAAGACGTTGTATTACTTTGAACACGCGCCGAGGTTACAGTCAGAGGACTGCCCCGATATTGAAGGGGATTAAGACCTACGCAATACGTAAGCATCCAAGCTGTGAGTTGTCAGAGGACTGCCCCGATATTGAAGGGGATTAAGACTTGGCTGAGATCTCTGCATATCGTGCGATGTGGCTTCAGGTGGAATGGGTGGCAATCTGAAGTGGTTAAATGGATGTGACCAGCCCAGTTAAGGAATAATACCCTGAACCTGGAGAACCTACATGACCACAAGAAAGCTGTACTCAAAAGAATTTAAGCTGGACGCCATCAGCCTTGTGCTGGAGCAGGGATATTCAAGAGCCCACGCAGCGCGCAGTCTGGAGATCAACCCAAACATGCTGGGGCGTTGGATAAAAGAGCATGAATCGGTGGATGGGCAAGCTTTCAGAGGGAATGGCAAGCTGACCGCTGAACAGTTAGAAATCCGTCAGTTGCGAGAAGAAAATCGTCGCCTAAAAATGGAGAAAGACATCTTAAAAAAAGCGACGGTCTTCTTTGCCAAAGAAACGCATTAAAGTATGCGTTCATCACCCGGCATAAGAAGACCTGGCCAGTCGACGTAATGAGTCGGCTTTTGGGTGTCAGTCGCAATGCCTATTATCGGTACTGCCAGCGTCAACGCAAACGGCTGCCGGATGCGGAGCACGAGGCGATGATTGAGGCTGTGAAGGAGGTCGCTCAAAGTAGCGACAAGAGCTATGGCTCCAGGCGGATAAAGCACGCCCTGAACGCTCTGGGCTATCCAGTGGGTCGGCGAAAGGCGCGATCGCTGATGCGTGAAGCAGGCGTTAAAGCCCGGTACCGGAGGAAGTTTAAGGTAACCACCAACAGCGACCACAAGCAGCCAGTGTTCGACAACGTGCTGGCACGAGACTTTAGCGCTGCTGAGCCTGATCAAGCATACGTCGGTGACATCACTTACATTTGGACCCGAGAGGGCTGGCTGTATCTGGCGGTGTTCATCGATTTGTTCAGTCGACGGATAGTAGGTTGGAGCATGGGGTCGCGGATGACCACCAGGTTGGTAACAGACGCCTTGAACATGGCCATTTGGCAGCGGCAACCAAAGCCCGGTTTAGTCATCCATTCGGATCGAGGTTCTCAGTATGCCAGCAACGCTTATCGGCGATTGCTACACGCTAACGGCTTTGTTGGCAGCATGAGCCGCAAAGGCGATTGCTGGGACAATGCGGTCGCTGAGAGCTTTTTTGCGAGCTTGAAAAAGGAGCGTGTGCAGTGGCGAAGCTACCAGACCCGCACGGAATCACAGCGGGACATTCTGGATTATGTTGTGATGTTTTATAACAGTCGACGGCTGCACTCTACGCTGGGTTATATCAGCCCGATGGGCTATGAAGCAGCCGCTGTTGAACTGAGGAAAGTAGCTTAACTGGGTTGTCACAAAGTGCTTGACCACTCCAACCTTCAGCGGTTTACGCACCAAAGTGTCCCCATACCATGATTTTTTGGAGAATTCTTCTTGTCTAGATCACAATATTTCATCGAAAGAAAAAAGCTAAAGTAAAAAGACGAAAATATAAAAACAACTCCGAGAACTATGTCGCTCATACGATACTCGCTCAATAAAGGCACAGAGTCGGTTTACCTGCCAGGATTGCATCCCCACCTGTAGCGGTCTGAATTGCCTCATCAGTATCATTGGCGCGAATCGTGAAGTTGAATCATTCGAGGTTAAGGGAGGACTACCGAACGAGACAGGTTTAGTGCATTAACTAAAGATTGCTTTAAGCACAACGAAACCAACAAATACGAAAAATCCTATTCCAAGCCAATTCGTTTCGCTGGAGGTTGTCCGCGGAGGCTCGTGGGTAACTAAAGTTCTCTGCGGCATAGGTGTTTCGCGGCAATTGCTTTCTGGTCTGTCCGAAAACTCTATTTGGAGTTTCTGATTGCCAACACTTATGATGTGGCGAAAAAGAGCTAGTGAGTTCGATCGTTGAGACTCATAGCGCTGCATAAATTCAGTCACCAGATCGGTTGCAGACTGTCGAGATTGGTTTCTTTCCAGCTCAACTATGTGTGCCAATAATCGTTGCTCGACTCCAACGTCGCCTCCCGCCAACCAGTCAAAACGCTTCTTCATCTGATCGGGGATTGTCCACGATGTAGCGAGTTGATCCAGCTCGCTCTTAACTAGACTTCGTACGTCCTCAGCAGTCGCTTGTTTCCCAATATAAATATAGCGCGTAGAACGTGGCCCAATATGTTTCCATAGCGACTCTGCCAAGCTTAATTTATCTGTAATAGACATATATTTAGGGAGTAATGAAAAAAGGCGCGAAGCAACCAATCCACTCATTTTTTTTCTACCGGACTTCCACTGCGGTAATGCTGACTCGGCGTACTCCCTGGGGCTTTTTCCGTACTCTTGTTCGTAGACATCCAGAATTCGAGCTAACTCTACGCCGTCGAGGTTGAAGAAGAATTCTTTAACATCTTTGTCATTACCACCAAGCTCATCGCTCAGAGCTTCAGCCTCAGCGATATGTTTTCGCGCTCGCTCATATCCGGAATTATTGCTACGAGAGCTAGATCGTTTGTAGTTTCTGTGGGCCATTTTTTGTTTCTATCAAAAAAAAGTTTTTAATCGTTCGACAAACGACTGTCTCTTGGAAGACGCTATAAAGAGAACCTTGACGCTTCCCAGCTGCATTTCTTGTCTCGCGTTTAGAAAAACATCCCTAGCAGCAGCAGAGCAGACTCTACTGTGAAACAATCGAAACTGATCCTCAAGCTGAGCGAGAACCACGGGATCGCTCACGAGCAAACGACGACTTTCTAACTCCCAAGTAGAGTCAGGAGTTACAACAATTTTTTGAGACATATAGTCAACCCGAAGCAAAAATTGCAATTAGAACGGCTGCTACAGCGATAATGGTGATAATCATGATCGTATTGTCTTTTTCTCCAGTTGCGCTCTTGCTTAACTTTCCTCCAGCTGCCCTGTCAGTGTTGCCTATAAGGGCCTCAGTGCGTCCGAGCGACGAGTCATGTGTGTAACTAATCGTAGCCGAATTCCCGTCCTGAGTTGCTTTGTTCGATTGGTCAATATGACTATCAATCTGATTTCGAATGCCCTGTGCATCAATGCTGTTTTCAGTGGCCTTTTTTTGGAGGTCGAGCATAGATCCGGCGTATTTCATTATCAAAGCTTGCTTTTGCTCCTCGTTCAAACCTTTTAACGAGAGATTCGTACCATCCGTCAGTGATATTGACTCAGGAAGAGAATCAGATTGTTTAACGAGGTCGTTGGAACTCATAATAAGCCTCCTCAAAAGGACTGGATGTTGACGAATGGTGCCAACTTTTCATTATTTATTTTTCGCTATCCCTCTATGGATAACGGTTGTAGTGGTTCAATGGCTCCGTTTTCGAGCTTGAACAAGAGCCTACTCTACCATTTTAATTTCACAGAATTGATGCAAAATGACACCTGTAGACATTCCTCGCAGTACTTAAAATCTCCCATAATTTAGGTGTTGCTGAATATCAAAAACGGTAAAGACGAAACCTTCGTGTTCGCGTCTAGAATGAATCGCTCTTTTAAAGCGCGGAAGAGCGATTTTTCCAGTCAGTTTAGGCAGAGGACGAGTTTCTTGAGGGTTTAGTTAAAACGTCGTTCGTCTCAAGCCCAATGCCCGTCAGAAGCGGATCACCGGTGGTGCTTTTGCCCATCGCTATACACTCAAAATTCAGTATTAGCTCTATATTGGCTGCCTATAGAAAATAGAAAGATGACGAAGGGCTCGTTTCTTCCCTTCGGCGTACTCTACCGACGGCTGCTGTTGAGTACGTTGCCGCTCACTGTAGTGTTGCTATGAACCGTGAAGCCAGCCCCAACCTTAGCAATAATTTCGCCACTACAATCGAGTAGTCTTAGAATCTCTCGATATTTTAGTACGAAGATTCACCATAACCGCGATTATACGCAGCACGCTTTAGACGTCTTTTTTATTCATAGACTGTGGTACAAAATTGCTGGGCAGCTAAACACGTCGAAAACGATCTTTTTGACTTGTTCGTGGGAGTATTCAGAAAACCTCCCATTGTATTAAAATCTGAGGGGAAGAGGGCTTTATGAGCGAAGTAAAACCTCATGCGTTCAGTGGGCTGAACCGGATGAACTTTCAACCCAGTCTTCATAAATAAGGCCATTAACACGGCTAAATTCACGCACATTGTTTGTTACCAGCGTACAGCCCGAGGCGATGGCATGCCCCGCAATGGCTGTATCGTTAGGGCCAATGGGTGTGCCAACCTTCGTTAATAATCGCATGGTTTCGACGGTAGCGTCGACTGCCCGGTGATCCCACGGCAGCACGGCATCCAACCGTTTTACGAACTCATCCACTAGCGTCTTGTGCTTGGTCGAGGCTTTTTTGCCGATCTGACCATAACGCATTTCGGCGTAGGTGATGGCTGAAATAACAACCCGGTTGCCCTGCTCAACTTCGACGATTAGCCGTTGGATCACCGAGGCCGGATGCTCCCGCATTATGAAAGAGCAAATGCAAGTATCGAGCATGTAGGTCATCAAAGATTGAACCTGCCTTCGTCATTTACGACCACTGAACGCTCTTGCAAGAAGTTAGCATCAGCCTTCGGCATCTCAGCAAAGGAGGCCCAAGATGGGCGGGCAGGACGCAGAGTGATCACGTCGCCTTCCCGTGAAATTTCAAGCTTTCCTACGCCTTCGTAGGCCATGTCGGCGGGAAGACGAACAGCCTGATTCTTGCCGTTTTTGAAAATAGAGACGATACGCATTTTTAGCTGCTCCTACATATATGTGTCATAAGCAATATAGCGCTGAAGACCTGCCTATGCAAGACCTATGCATGATTTTCTATTTCCACAGAATTAGTCGGCCCTGCCAAAGTGCTTTTTCAGACAACCCACAAAGGATCAAGTTGCCTTGATTCAGTCTGTCTCTTTAAATGAAACGCGTTCGACTTTTTATTGGAATTATCTCAGATCGCGAATCCCCACGATGGTACAGCGCCGCCAAGAAGGCCTTCTCCTCCATCAGCTGTGACTCATCAATAACCGTTCGCCAGACCTTGCCATGCTTCTCCGGGTTCCAGCGATACCCGCGGGCCTTGAGCGAGTCTTTCACGTCGAACGGTGCACCAACAGCCTCAACCACATACTCAAGCCTGGCTTCACTGGCGATCAGCTGTTTCAACGCGCCCGGCTGACGGTGCATCAGCCACGCCACGGCCAGGCAATCCGTCTCGGCACGGTGGCCTGAATAAAAATAACCGTTTTGAGCAACAAAAACTCCAGCTTAGAGCTTTCGAAACCCAAGGCTCGCCAGTTAACGCCCTGGATAGAGCACGCCCAGCGGCGCCCTGCATACTGGGGGAAGCGCCGATCAAAAAAGCCCCGATCGAAACGAGAGTTGTGGGCGACAAGGATGGCATCGCCAGCCACAGCCTGCGCCAGTTCTACCTCATCGAATCGATGCCCGGCAACCATGTCGTCGGTAATGCCCGTGATCTCGGTGATCAACTCAGGAATGGGCACCCCTGGATCTTCGTACTGACTGAGGACGGATACAATGTCGGTCACCTGCCCCGCGGACGGACTCACCCGAACCTTAACCAAGCCAAGCTCGATAATTTTGTCGACTTCTGCGGTCAGCCCTGTCGTTTCCAAATCCAGAATCAGCAAGTCAACCTCATCCCCGATAGGCGGAGCCAACGTAACGGGGAACGTGGCATCGGCCAGCGTGAACGGAATTTGCTCAAGAAGCCTGAATCGGCTTGGGTCGCTCTGGATGTCGGCTATACGACCCAACGGAAAGAGCGGTGTTTTAGTATCGGCCATTATAATTTTTCCTCGCAGTCAAAGCTCATGAATCTGAAATCGCTCGGAACCCAATGTGTCCCTAGCAATATCCAGCAAATGCCGGTGATGGGTATACAATAAGACCTGCCCACTATCGCCAAAGCGGTCGAGCGCCTTCAACAAACAAGCAGTGCGCCGATCGTCCGACGTCATCGCAACATCGTCCAATACCAAAGGCATGAAACCACTGGCACCATCACGAATTTTCAGCGCGGCCAGCCGGAGCGCCAGGTATAACTGATCCGCGGTGCCCTCCGACATCTGACTCACATTCATGAGCCGACCGTCGGGCGTCTTGGCCAGAAGCACCATGTGCTCACCTTGCTCATCTGGAACGAGTTCCTGGTAGCGACCATCCGTCATCATCGAAAAGAACTCGCTTGCCGCCTTAACGATAGGCCCCTGAGCCTTCTCTCTATAGCTCGCCAGCGCTTGATTCAACAAAGCGCCCGCAACCTGCAGACGACTCCACGACCCAAACGCATCCATAAGCTTGGCGCGGAGCGCGCTCATTTCCTCTTGAATACTCGCAGCCTGGTCCGACGCATCAATCGCCTCCAACTCACGCGTGGCCGTCATCAGTCGTTCGTCAGCGGCTTCCATAGAACTTTTCAGGCTCCCAATATGACCGTCGAGTTCGGTGATTTTAGTGTCCAACGCGGCTTCATCGTCGTTAGCAGCCAACGAACGCAACGCCTCTTCTTGTTGGCCTGGATTGCTCTGCAGCAGGAGTTCCTCCGCATCCTGAAGTTGCTGCTTTAGGTGCCGACGCCTCTGTACGCCCTCTTCCACTCCTTCGAGCTCTCCCATTGTTGAAACCTCGGCCTCACAGAGAAGCGTTTCAAGCTCTGAGCTCTGGTCTTGCCGTCGCCTTTTTTCGGTATCCAGTCGCTCTCTGGCATCCGCTTGTTTTGTCTCTATTTGCCGTTTTTCTCGGCACTGTTCGAGCGTTTTTTTCAACCGACCGGCCAGGCGTTCAACCCAAGGCGCTCGGTCCTCCCAGGCCGCTTCCTGCAGCTGATCCGAAAGAGCGTCGCATTTCGTGCAAAACTCATTAACCGTAGCCTGGAACCCATGGCACTGACGCTCCAGGCTCCAGATGTCCTCTTGAGTGGTGTTGATATCTCTGAACTCATCCAGTCGAGCCCGCAGCGTCGCTAAACCCACGTTTTCAGTCAGGCTTAATCGAACCGTCCACTGTTTCAGTGCCCCCAGTTGCACTTCACGCCTGGTCGATGACGATTCGATGTGTCCGGTCAGGTCTTGACGACGTTTAAAGCGTTTGCGCGCATTGCGCTCTTTTTCAGCTCGCATGCCTTCACTTTGCGTTTCGGCTTTCAACCATGCATCCGCCTGCAGCGTAGCGGCTTCCAGCGTTTTCAACTGAAGTTTTTCGCCCAACGCAGTCAGACTCTCGGCTAATTGCAGAACTGCGTCGTCACGGCGGCGTTTGAGCAACTCCAATTCACTTTCTTTAGAGCGTTTCGATCCGTCCAATTCCAAAGCAACGACCCGCAGGCGTTGCCACTGAAACAAAGCCGACGGTTGTAACGTCTCGGGTAAGCCCCGCTTACCTAAGCTCTCAGACCAACGTTTTAGTAAGGCGTTGCGTTGTTCCTGTACGTCCACTATTTCTTCGTTAAGGCGCCCCAAGCATTCGCTCTTTTGCCCATGCTCGGATTGGCGTTGGGCCAATTGAGTGCTTCGTTGTACGTCCTCATGCAACTTGTCACCGTAGTGATCTGCGCGCGCGATCGCGTTCTGAAAAGCGACCGGTAGGGGCGAGTCGCCGGCATACTGATGAATGGCATTCACTAAGACCTTCGGCTCCACCGACTCTATGTATCGCCGAAACACTAAATCCCACCCATCATCCCGCGTTTGCCTGGCCTCGATCAGCATGGCTGGCGTGACCGTTTCGCCTTCAACCTGCAGTCGAGCTACCTCAGCCGCCGCGTCCATAATTTCTTGTTTGATTGTTTCAATTCTGTCTTTTAGTCGACTTTCTGATGTTTCCAATTCGCCCAGTTGACGTTCAGCTTCCTGAATTTCGGCTTCCATCAAAGGTTGTACCGTCCTGGCATCGTCTACCGAGTCGCGTCCAAGATCCCCCAGCTTTTGCTCCACGGCACTCTCATCCGTTCGAATCGCGCGATCCAACGAATCCACTCGTTCGGTCACATCACCCAGTCCCCGGGCCTGCCTTAAAGCCTGCTCAAGCGCCGCCTTCACCTCTTCAGACACAGGCTCGGCGAAACTGTCCGTTTCTTCTCGCTCTTCATCATCCAGCCGCGACAATTCCCCCTCAGCCAAATTCAAATCGCGTTCTGCTTGTTCCACAGCGTCGAGGCGGCCCTGAATTTCAACCGTATCCGCCTCGCCTGGCATACGTCGAATCAATTCATCAACGTCTGTGCTGCTGATTCTCCCAGCGTTGATCGCCAGTTCCTGTTGCTTCTGCTCGACGGCCGACCGACTTGCCCTCCATTGCTCAAGTGCCTCACTGTAACGATCCCTTTGTCGGTCCAATGCCTCCACGCTTTCTTGGGCTTCGAGAACCTGATGGTCAATGTCGAACCCAGCCAACTCCCCGTCGCTTATGCGAATGGCCTCTTCCAGAGTCGAAATGTCGAACGTGGCACGCTTGACACCCTGTTGCGCCGACAGTCTGCGGTCACGGACATCACTGCTGAGATCGGGTAAATGCGCAAGCTCATCCAAGGATCGTCGAAACCCGTCAATCTTACCCAACGTTGGTAGGGCCGCCCGCAATTTCTGCGCTTGAGCAAGTTCCCGACGCCGGTTTTCCATATCTTCAAGCAGGCGTTCACGATGTCGTTTCGCGTCGCGAAAGCTCTTATCCTTCTCGGCCCACACAGCTGGTTTGACCTGGCGCTGCTTTAGCTCTTTAGCCAGCTCAGATAACCTTTTTGCCGATTTATTAATCTCTCTAGTGGATGCACGGGGCGTAAAATATTTGCCGGCTTCGCCCGCCAAACTAGCAAGAATCGACTTAAGGCCAACGGTGCCGGCGCTTGCCTCAAACAATGCACTGCCGAGATCGCCCTCACCATTGACCAGTTGCCTGCCCCCTTCCTGGAGCCGGCTGTGATCAATTCCGTACATCTGCTGGAAGTCCTGACGCGAAAGTCCTGCTTCCAGCAACGCGACCAGTTCGACGTCTGCGTCCTGTTCTAAAGCGTCCGGCGCATTCGGATCAAAGATTTTCAGGTCACCCTTTCGCTTTTTCAGGCGCCTGACTCCGACTTCTGTCCCGTCCGGACGTTCCATCACAGCGGAGACGGCCAACTCCTGTGAGTTGTGAATGAAGTCCATGCTGGTTGAATGTGGAAATCCGAATCGCAGATCTGCCAAGGCGTTGAGCGTTGTAGACTTACCCGCTTCATTTGGCCCGTAGAGCAGATGCAGATGGCCCGCAGAGCCCTGCTCCGGATAAAAATCGATCTCTCGGTCTGTAAAGACCCCGTAGCGATCCAGGATGAGTTTTTTGATTTTCACGGCCGAGTACCTCCTGCACTCAAGCTTGCAAGGATGGTCGCTTCCGCATCTGTGAGCAGCCCTTCAAGCCCCCTTTCTCCCAAGAGCACCTCCAGATCCCGCAGATCAGACGGCAGAACCGCCAAACACTCCTTCATCTGATCATTCATAAACTGCTTAAGCATGTCGGGATCCGATTTGATGTCGTCGACAAGTCGAACCAACTCACCCACCGCATCATCCCGCCGTGCCTCGTGTTCGCGATCGATAATTGGGCTCAGTTGATTAATCACTTTTTCTACCCAGACTTGCCCCGCGGAAACCTCAAAACTTGCGGCTTGTACCGTTGCGCTGAGCACTCCTGGAGTCTGGGCTTCCTTCTCGTTCAGTCGACTTTGCCCTATCAAAATGATCCGCACCGCCAACAACCGATCCTGGCCTTGGATCGCCAGCGCCTCCAAGCACCCGATCACCGCCTCCTTCAACCGAACGTCATCATTGATACCGGTGAGATCCAGTGTCGTTCGGTGCCACCGCACAACATCCAGCTCAACCGGCTCATTAATGACAGTGCCATCCTCTTTAACCGTGACCAGATCACATCCTTTGGCGCCGGTTTCTCGAGCGTGCCATCCCTGGATGTTGCCCGGGAAAACAATGCGCGGAGATTCGCTGACCACTTCTCGAGCATGAACGTGTCCCAGAGCCCAGTAGTCGTAGCCTTTCTCCGTCAGGGTTTGCTCGGACGTTGGTGCATATTCGGCATGGCCGGGCCGGCCCGTCAGACTGGTGTGCAAAATACCGATATTGAAATAACCGTCTATAGGCGCCGGATAGTCGGGTACCAGATCTTCAGGCACATGGCGCTCAGGAAAAGAACGTCCATGGATGGCCACCCCTTTATCTTCAAGACGTCGGGTCTCCGCCGTGCGACTAGAAAAAACATGTACGTTGTCGGGTAGCGGCAGACGCTTCGTCATTCCACCTTCCGAATCATGATTGCCATGCACAATAAAAACGGGAATATCTGCATCGTTCAACTTCTGCAATTCCGATACGAAGAACAGTCCCGTCCTGAAATCCCTCCAATCACCGTCAAAAACGTCCCCAGCCAACAGCACAAACGCGACACGTTCTTCAATCGCTAAGCCAATAAGATTCTGGAAAGCGGCCCGGGTGGAATTTCTCAGTTCCTCAACCGGTGCGCCTTCGTATCGATCCAGTCCTGTTAGTGGTGAGTCAATGTGAAGGTCGGCGGCGTGAATAAATTTAATTGGCACAGTTAAACGCTCCTGTATCTATGTGGCCATGTTATTATCGATTTTTGGCGCATTTACACATTACTGTATAAGTTACTGTATATCTAAATTTTTCTTTGAAGCCCGCCATGAAGCGAACAGAGATCAACGCCATTGAACTGTTACTGTTCCGCCTCCCTGTTGAGCTCAAAAAAAACTGCGCGAATCAACTTTTTGGGCATATTGAACGCTCAAGCTGACACTTTAATCGAAACGGCTAGCCCTCATCTTTTATGCCCTCACTGCGGCAATGAACACCCAGTCAAACGGGGGCGTTCTGGTGGTTTGCGGCGGTGTCGATGCGACAATCCAGTCTGCCACAAAACATTCAACACCCTCACCGGCACGCCCCTAGCCAAATCGCACCACCGTGATACGTGGTTTTCGTATTTGGGCTGCATGCGGGATAGCTTAACGCTAGTTAACGGTCATACCCTGAATATTGCGGTTGCCCCAGGTAAAAAAGGTGTCGCGGATGTTGGGGTTGCCTAAGCCTGGATTACCAGGCACAGGTGTATCTAACGGCGGCGTGAGACTGCTTAGCGGAGTTTGCGGTTTGAGATGCTGACGCCGTTGCGCGTCACGACGTGCCTTGCGCGTGGAGCGTTGGGTGGTATCAACGATATCGCGCACCTGCCGAATCATACGGAACAACGCTGCCTCATCTACTTGGTCGCGCCCAAGCTGGCGCAAGCGGGCCAAAGCTTGGCGTTGCTCCCAAAGCGTGATGGCAGGATGTGACGGCGTGCGGTATGGGATTTCCAGATAGTGCTGGCCTTCCGGCTCCAGCACCCAGACTCGGCTAATGTCGCGCGGGTCACGCCGGATCAGAAAAGCCGGCAAGCGTTCACGTCAGGCGATCTATGGTTTAACAGCAGCCCGACATTGAGCGCAAAACCGCACATCGGAAACTGGCCTGGAAGGTTAACTTCACCCAGGGCGTATCCCGCCTGAAGCATACCCTCGTCGCCCTTCTGGTGAGGCCCAGCTGTGAGGCCCTGGGTAACCTGTGGCGCCTGTTGGGTAACAGCTTGAGTGCAGTGCGTCCCGGGCGAAGTAGCCCACGACGCCGAAAACGACTGGCCACCAAAGGCTGTGAAGGGTACAAGCCGACTCGCTGACCGACACCACCCCCCGGCGGCGTATAACAAGACTTCCTGACAGACTGTGCCAGCCACCGGTCGAATGGCGCTCGCCCTGAATAGTGCTGAAACCGCTTTGCCACGCCCAGACACACTCTTTGGAGCAGGTTACCGGGTTAGAATCTGGCTTTAACAGCCTGTCGCTTCAACAACAGGCTGCCTCACGGCTCATTATCTACGCTGGTTCAGCAGGCCATGCTGGACTTTTGGGACTTAAGTTGATGACATTGACCCAATGGCAGTTTGTGATTGCTGATAGCTCACAATTGAGGACGTCAAGGCTTGCTTTGGGTCGCTATCAGCCAATTTTTTATCAACACATTTCCATCCGTTCACGGCGTCAAAATATCCCCGCCTTATAAGATCGTCATCATTCCCACCCAACATGGCGCCGCCCACCCAATACGCCATGTTACCCACACTATCGCCTGCCTGAATAAGGAAGGCTACTGACAGTCATCTGGCTGAATCGTAAAGCATATAGGCCATATCAGCATATGCTCGCGCCGTTCTAACCGCGCCAAGCGAATCTGGGTCTTGCAAACTGGACATGTCGAACGTGTTTTCATTGCTGTAAACCGACTTCAGCATTTCAGCATCAGCAGCAACTTTCTTTGATTTTCCATCCGCCCACGTCCATGTTGTCCCAACATCCTGAAGCTGAAAGCTATCATCTTTGTTAATGGTCCATTGAAACGTCGACAACACCTCTGTCATATTGAAATGGTCATAGTTGCTCTCATTTAGCATAGATTTTGCCTTACCCATGAAGGCGGCTACATCTCGCGCCGAGCAAGTAAACTGGACTACGCGCTGCCCATTATCAGATTCGAATTCTTCCCAGTTTTTTTGTTGACACTCGCTCCACCGGTCAAATGCTTCCCCAACGGTTAGGGTCTTGTTGAATGGCATGATGCCGTTTTTTACTAGGTCGGTGTCGCTTGGTGACCCACAACCCTGCAGTGCAGCGAAAAGAAAGATTGAAGCCACTAAGTATTTGATATTCATTCGCTATCTTCTCCGAAAGTCCTTTTCCAGCATTAGCTAGGCGCAGGACGAGCTGAACGACTAACGCAGTGGAACGTTTTACCGCGTCCACTGACACAGCTTGTTATGAGAGTTTTATACCAAATTTCGAAAGTTCGATGCCGAAAAACGGGAACAATATTTCCGCTTCGAAAACTTTTAATTCATCATCAGGAACAGATATGAAGGTAGAGTTGTCGCTCGGTGCCCACCATTTTTTCTGCCCTTTATATTTCTCTTTAGATCTTGATGCATTGATAAATCGAAACGGTCGATCAAGCCAGCCCTCGCCCATAGATGAGAATAGGTTAGCCGGACCGATAAACTGACCAAGAATGTAGATACCAGTATTCCCATGCGTAAGATAAAAATAGTCGCCAACCTCTGCGTCTATAAATTGCTGAGCTTGAGATATACTTGAGGTGGCCTTAGCTTTCGTATCTTTATGGACATAGACCAGCCTCTGATCAATCGATTCGATGATCTGATTGACACCAAACTCTACAGTGCCCTGAGATAACTTCCAAAATTTAGGATTCAAGATATAACTCCTTTGATGCACAAAACTGAAATAAGCAACGGCTAAAAGTCGTCCGATGGACGGCCGCCCGGGCCGAGAACGAACTTGGTTGGCTCGCTGGGGGCAACAATGAAGCCACTCCGTGGCAACCAACATGATGGCTCGCTCCGACGCTATCTTTGCAGCAAACACTACCGCTGCTTTGTATTTAAATCCACTGTAATTAACGCGGCGAACGAACCTACACATCATATTAGCAGACCGAAGTCTTGCTTGCGCCCTACAGCCTCACGAGTTGAACATCCAGATCCAGCCCAATGTCATCAACTTAAGCCCCAGAAGTCCATTATGATCCTCTGAGTCACCAAGATTACCAATCGTGAGACAGCCTATTATTGAATCGACAGGCGATTAAAATCAGAGCCTAACCCGAAATCAGC
>Ga0306871_1000163_pt1 | contig 26484 bp, 25 predicted proteins | sample AntRauMeHopE1497_FD_190447 | JGI IMG/M metagenome (GOLD analysis project Ga0306871, IMG submission 190447) | Saline lake microbial communities from Rauer Islands, Antarctica - Metagenome Hop E1 #497 (v2) (version 2) | ecosystem: Environmental > Aquatic > Non-marine Saline and Alkaline > Saline ... | reverse complement strand
GGCTCTTTACCAAAGCACCTTATGGTGGTTTGATGCTCTCCCCTGTAGGACAACACCGGTGGGTCGGTTCCACCATCTTATAAACAGTTACGTAACGAATTTCAGCCGTTCGTTACTCTCGGCACACATATGAAAAGTAGGCGATTTCGAAGTGCCAAACTTTCGATTAAGCTCACTATTTGATACGAGCTAAAAACCTCGATTTTACAACTATTTCGCCTATTTTTTATATACATTGTTATATGCTGGCTTTTCACGTTGAATTAAATCTGTAATGGCATTCCAAAGCTCAATTCGTTTTTCTAATGATTGTTTGGCTACAATTAATGCTTCGCTCCATTTTTGCTCGTCAACTTTACATAATTCCTTAATCATCTCAAGAGATAGTGGACCGTGTTCATCACCATCAAGCTCAATATGACGTTCGAGATAATAATTTATTTTACTGTAAAGTTTGTTTTCAGAATCGGAATTTTTAAGTATTTCAATAAACATATCAGGAATAACATCTTCTCTACCAAATGTAAATGCAGACGCTACAAGGTGTGGCTTATTTGTCTCAATTATTGAAAATGAAAACTTTACAAAATCAGCTACTCTTTTATCAATATTAACTTCTTTTAAAGAATATTCGACCGAATTGCCTAATTCAATGAGCTTGGTAAAATTGTTGATTTCATTGGTATTCGCATTTAATTGTTGCATTGCATCTAAATACATTTCGAAATGACTTTTTGGTTCTCCTAATTCATTAATATCACTTTCTTCTCCGTGAACAATTTCATTTATAAATCTTGAGAGTGTAGGATTTTTTGGTGGTGTCCAAGGTGTTTGAACATTTGTAAGTTTTATTTGTAGGGATTTCAAAAGCGACATAAAGTCCCAAACAGCAAATACGTGATTCTCCATAAAAACTTTAATGTCATCTAAATTCTTTAGGTTTTCATAAAGTTTATGATTTTGCAATTGATTTCTTAACTCGGAAATTTCGTTTTCTATATGTTGTATTCTATTCATACTTTTTTTATTGCTTGCATATAACGGTCGAGTGTATACGTAGTGGCGTGTAAAAATACCCGCACTTCGTTTTTCAGTTACAAACTTAGCAAAAAAAATCGAACTTATCTTTTCAGCCAAAACCTAGCCATTGCGTATACACTTTGTTGTAGGCTGGATTTCCCCAGTCAGCTTATTTTTAGATTGTTAGGTTTGTTTTTTCGGTAATTTCGGTAGGGAAAAACCTGGAATTCAGTTTATAAATTGCGCTTGGGATTTCGATTTTCAGTTTAAATTTCTTTTTAAAATTTGAGTTTAAATTTCAGCAAGATGTTCGGTTTGAGAGTTTGATAGAAGGAAGAGTTTCGGTTTTCAGTTTAGGTTTCGGCGCGCCGTCTTTTAGCAATTCAGTTAAATTATTCAGCCAAAAGTTGAAGTTTAGCTACATTTTCGATTGATAACCAAAATTTGGGCGAGCTGTTGGAAACGCAATTTTCAGCGCAATCTAGTTCGTTGGTTTATTTTTAGTTATTCGTTTGATTTTGAATTATCAATTTGATGGTTTTTTGTAGTTCAGATGATTTTTTATCTTGCCTACAACGTATGGCTAAACGTACCGTTACGTATATTTATACTTTGTTAATACTGCTAATCTAATGGATTTTTAATTGATTTAAAAGTATTGGTGGCCACGTGGGTGTAAATTTCTGTGGTTTTACTGGAACCATGTCCCAATAGCACTTGGATCTGCCTTAAATCAACACCAGATTCCAATAGGTGGGTAGCAAAGCTATGCCGCAGTACATGCGGGGTAATAGATTGTCTAATCCCTGCTTTGGTTGCAGCTGCCTTTACTATTTTTAAAACGGTTTCGCCACTATATTGCCCCCCATTTTGCCCTTCAAAAAGAAATGTTTTAGGGTGCCATTCCATATAATAAATTCGCAAATCTTTCAATAATATTTCAGACAGAAGAGTATACCTATCCTTGTTGCCTTTCGCTCGTTGAACCCGTATCAACATTCGTTTACTATCTATATCCTCTATCTTTAGGTTTAGTAGTTCGCTTCGCCGTAAACCTCCGCTGTATAGCGTTTGGACAACACACTTGTGCTTTATGTTTTTGGTATTTTCAATAATTGAAAGAACCTCCTCTTTTGATATAACCGTAGGCAGTTTTGATTCTTTTCTTGGACGTTCAATGTCATAGAACCTATTGGGCATGCCTAGTACGACCTCATAATAGAATTTAATGGCATTGATTGCCTGGTTCAGATAGGAGTTGGATACATTTCTTTGAATTAGTACTTGCAGGAATGCCCTAATGTCACTTTCGCCTAGAGAGGTCAATTCCCTTTCCTTATAGTGGTTAATGAACATTTCAAAAAAGGATACATAGGTTTTAATAGTATTGTTGGCATACCTTTTTAGTTCCAATTTTAACAGATAGGATTCAGGACAGGGCCTGTATTCCGGAATTGGTTTCCTGTTTCTGAACCAAGCTACATTAAACGACTCATTACTTGTGTTTACGGGCCTGTTCACTAAAAATCGATTATAATTTATCCAGACAACGCCCTTGAAGGTATTAAAAATAATGCCAAGGTTACTTTTTGTATTGGGTATGTAGGCCATATGGTATTCCTTGCTCCACTTAGGATTGGGAAGACCTTTAATCAAGCTCTGTATAAGCGTGTCGGGCAAAAATTTAATGCCGATCATCTTTTGATCCTTGATCATAAGATGGTAAAGCGTAATGGACTTATGTGAATTCATGTTATAATTATAACAAGGTTCTAGAAATATAACAGTATTTTATACATATAATATACTTTTATAGAATGAATATGGATAGAACATGTCAAGTATGCGGTGCAACCGTAAAAGGAAGGTGCGATAAAAAATTCTGTTCCATAAAATGTAAATCGATAGCACAATATGAAAACCGACAGATAAATGAGAAGTTTTACCTTAAGGTCGATAGACAGTTAAAAATCAACAGAAAACTTTTAAAGCGTTATAATAAATCCGGATTTACGACCATCCGCAAAAAAGAATTGATAGACCAAGGTTTCGATGCTAAAATTTTTACGCACTATTGGAAAAACAGTAAGGGCGATGTGTACCTCTTTGTGTACGAATACGGATTTCTTAGTAAAATAGAAAAGGGAAAGGACAAGTACCTTTTGGTAACATGGCAGGCGTACATGAAGTGATACCCTTTGGCCAACTCCTTAGGTTTTCCAAACACTCTTGGCTTGCAAAGTCTTAGTCGATAATCAGGTTAAATCCCTTTCGTTTTTGAGGAGTAGGGATAAAACCTACCGTGAAATGAAGAACAGGGTGTTTGGACAATCTCGGATTAAACGGAAGATCAACAAATATTCCATACAAACTAAAACCGGATGAAGGGAGTTTTAATGCCTCTAACTTGTTTTATTTCCTAATCACCTTATCTATACTCCCCGCCAAATACATGTGATCGCTAGCGGAATTCTTGCGGAGCACGTTGGTCATCAACACCACCAAATAGGTACAATTATCTGGGTGTTCCACAATAGCTACGGAGTTCATAAAGTTGGTGACGTTGCCCATGTATTTTCCACATTCCTCGCCGGTGCTTCGATCACATTTGTACAGGGAACCCGATTTAAAATAAACAGCAGCCTCCTTTAAAGCTGGGGATTGTGCGTAGCGGATGCGCCTGTCCGTCATATACATGAGGCGTTTCATTTCTAGGCTAGATTGCTCGTCCACCACCTTTCCCTGTTCCAATTGCACCAAAAACTTCATCATGCCCTGTGGGCAACCAATGCTGCCGCCTTTGTCGCCCACGTAGGTATTGGCGCCTCTGGTAAAAAACCTGCCCAAGCGCCATTCATCTGCCGTAATGCCTAAGTCGCGCAAGGGCAGATTTACGACATCGTTGCTCAGGTCCGTGAGTTCCTTTCTTGGGGTTTCCTTAAAATAGGTATCGGATTCTTCCTGCGTCAATTCGGGGTACTTGTCGCCAAAAGCGGCCATCAGCACTACTTCGCGCCAAACAATACTGGCCGCAGCGTTGTTGCTTACGGAAAGCATGTGATCCGTCCATTCGTACAGCGAAAACACATCACTGGCAATCACTTGACGCTTGACCAAAGTGTTCTTTTCAATATTATAAATGGGAATAGTGTGGGTATCGGTCTGGCCCCAAACACCGGATTTTACCGATTTGTTCTTCAGCAATTCGGTTCGTTTTGCCCAAGAGTCGGGATATATTTTTGCCAATTGTACAAACAGGGCATGGAGCACGGCCAATTTTCCTACGCTTCCGGGTTGATAGCCGGCGGTCTCGTTTCGTTCCGCATATCTAATATTGTTTAGGTCCGAAATATCCAAAACCGCTAGGGAATAACTCCTGTCCAAACCACGGAAAAGTGAATTGATCTCTTTTTGAAAATCGGCATCCACGGTCATTAGACCCATGGCACTGTCGCCTTTTCGTTCCAAGAGGTTCAGCTTTATCTCGCTCCAAGATTTCATGGCACCTGCGGGTAATGGGGTGCCATTTTTAATTTCGCCGCTTTTAATAAGTTCCAAGCGCTTTAGACGTTTAATGCCTGTAAGCTCGTACCCATCTATAGGATAATAGGTATAGGTGGTAAAGGCCGAGGCAACGAACAACACTAAAAACAATATGCTATATCTTTTCATTACAAGGTTTTAGAAAGTGAAATAGAGGTGTTGCCGTCTATTTTTGGCGTAATAGACTCCAAATATCCGGAGCTTACCGCTTTTTTATTCTCTACAAAAGGGCGTATTTGAAACAGCCACAGTGTATCGTTCTGAAAGCCCAACTCTACATCATAGGCACCTGTATAGTCGGAGTCGGTAGCTTCGGGCAGGGTTCGTCGCATGGTGTTTGCCAGTTCCCTAATGGCATCTATATTTTTGGTGTTCAAGACCGATCGCTCAAAAGTGGCCGATTTTTTACCGGTACCGCCCGTTACGGGCAAACTGGTAAAATACCCTTCCCTAGCGGGTGCCAACAAGCGGTATCCACCTTTGTCGTAAATGGTAAGGGTCTCGGCCGATTGCCCGTCTACCGCACCACCGGCACCACGGCTAAAAGCAACGGTCAAATCTTCCTCATTGCCAGAATTGATGCCCTTGGTAATCAGCACACCGGAATAGTCCACATCCACACTGGGGATGACCAAAATAGAGGGAAACACGTTCTCCGGGTTCAACAAATACGCTTGCCGCCACTTAAAGCTGCGCTCCGTATATGGGGAGGCCCAAACGTCCTTGATTCCCTGTAAGATTTTTTCCTTATCCAACACATTGAAAACAGTAAGGTTTAAACCGGCTCCGGTAAAATCCTTTAAATCCTCCATATTGGTATCGCTTCGCAAAAAAACAGGAATTTGACCCATGGGATGCCCTAAAACAGCAGTAAAATTCCTTTCCATTTCAGCGGTGAAATCGGAATTCAGGGACATTTTTTTTATGGCCTCCCTAAGGATTTCAAGCTGTCTCAACTGATAGTTTTCTACCTCTGGCTCTGTAATCCCACTATCTCGCATCGCATCTGCCTCGGCAAACATTTCATTCAAAAATCGCCAATAAGAACCGGTTTGTCCCGGCATTTGCTGCTCCATGTGCTCCCTAAAAATCCCGAAGGGAATCACCAAACCTTCCACGACCTGATCTGGGAACATTAATTTTAACTGACCTAAATTGGCCGCCTTTGGCCCGCACAAGGCTCCGGAATCACTGGCGTCTACGTCCCTTAAATTAAGTACGGCGGTATTGTCCAATCGAATCTTCTCGATAGGCACTTCGATTTTATCCGTATTCCGTTCTTTTTTCGCGAACAGTTCCCGCTCCTGGGGTGTCATTTCCGCTTCCGGCTTTAGAATCACATTGCCCTTATTGGAGACCGCATAAAACACCCGCTGTCCGTCATACTTCTTTAAACTCCGTAAATTTTGATCCGATAGCGCCGCGTTGGGAATTCCCAAATTACGGGCCAGCAGTTGCACATGGGAAACCAAATTTCCCTCGGCAACGGTAGCAATACCGGCAACAGGTTTTAGGTCTGACGGGGAACGTTGAAAAATATAGATCTTGTCCGAGGACACGTCAATATCCTCGGAAGTCCCATCGACCACAACAAGTTCCCCAAAGGCGTATCCCGGATTAAGTCCGCGAAAGGAACTCTGCCCGGGAATATCCATCACACTATTCGTCAAAGCGGACTCCTTGGCAATAAAATCGCCCAATTCCCCAACACTTTCACCCAAATACAGGGCAATGGACCCCCTGATCCTGTCATCTATAAAGCCGTAGGTCTTAGGTTCAAAAGCGGTATAGGTATCTACTACATCCTGGTAATTGGCCTTGACCATGGCGGCACTCCATTCCACCGCTCCTCTTGCTGTTTCCAAAATCGCAGTCAGTTCGGCCAACGTAAGATTTTCCTTTCCGGATTGCGCCAAGGTGCTCATGATCCGGTCCCATTCCCACAGCTCCAAATAGCCGGCACCAGCGGATGCCGTTCCCAAGGCACAGATTTTCTCCAGTTGGTCGCTCACGGTTTCCGGCCGCCACGTGGCTGCGCTTTTAAATAGGATTTCCTCTAATTTTAAGCTGATGTCCAACAACTGTAAACGTGCCATAGGGCGTTTTTCGGCCACTATTCCGGTACGGATATCCAATAGCAACTGTGCCGTTTCGGCAAATTTTGAGGTTTCGTAATTTGCTGTTTTCCAATAATCCGCATAGGCCGCTATTTGCTGTCCGAGTGGTGTTTCCTTTAACAATACTGCCTTTTCAAGCAAGGTATCTACTGCAACGGGAGCAAAGAAATCTTTCATTACACGCACCAATGTATCCAACTTCTTTTGCAAATCTGCCGAGAGTTTTGCGCTATGTTCTTGCTTAAACTTGATTACCTTTTGAATATCCCCTTCTTGTGGCTGCCCATGAATCTTTACCCGTAAATCCATAAAGGGAAGATATTCGTCGGATATTACCTTGGACTGACTTCTCATATGCTGTGCGATATTGTCATCCCCGTTATGGGGTACATCCTTTAACGATTGCCGAACCAGAAAATAGTGCTGTTCCAAAACCTCTTCTTTGGCCAGCAACCATGTATAAAATTCGATGCCCCACGCTTCTTCGTCCTCCACCTGTATGGCGCCACGGTAAAACTGCCCTTTTTGATTGATCCATCCGTTATCTACCGTGCGCAGGTATTTGTCCAATTGGTATTGTTTTAAGCGGGACTGCCTGCGGTCCGCATCCCAAAATTCGGCATTGTCCGTATTCGCCAAAATCTGGCCCAGATAAATCTGCTGATTCTTTCCCAAGGCGATAACATCTTCCTTGTAACGCGCATGTTGCACGCCCGGCCCTATTTCGACCGGACAAGGATCTTTGGGCTGGCGAATACTGCCATCTGTACAAAACCAACGGATATCCCGGTAGGGCCCGCGGATATCATTTTTATAGCTAGCTATTTGATTTGTAATAAGCATACTTGGCACTTCCTTTTTTTCTTGGCACCATGCATTGCCGCAAAGAAGTAAAAAAAGTATTCCGATGTATCTTGATTTTTTATCCATGAGGTGCTTTAACAATAATATTATTTAGCCCACCAAAGGTAGTATCTAATTCATAACGCAGCTGTTTTATCTAGAAATATTTTAACCCACAAGCTAAAGGATACCTATTTGAAAAACAGCTTTTTACCTACTTTTAAATTGATAAAAAATAAATAGCCAAAAATGATTTTTGTATTCATTTATTCATTTCATTTACAGCGAAAATTGTAACCTATCCACAGGGGAAAATCAATTCAAAAAAAACTCGTTTATAACATAAATATCATTTCCTATGAAAACACTTTTCATTTCCTTATTCCTGATGGCATCCCTTACATCCCACAAGGTTGCCCAAGAAACCGAAAAAATAACCGCTACGTTTGACCTTTACGAAGACGGTTTCTTTTATTTTGTAGATGCCGATGGGTATTCCAACGCTTTCAACCATGTTAGCGAAGAAGTGGGAAAAAAGTATGACCTTACATCCGATGCCTTTATTGGCAAAAACTTTCAAATTACCTACATCACCGAAACTGAGATGGATGAGTCCGATGAAGAGATAGCCGTTTATACGATTATCGAATTGAAGCTATTGGAGTAAAATAGCGTTGTTAACATCGAATTTAAAGGGGCTTAGAAAGCTCCTTTTTCATGTATACTCCTGCCAAATGAAAACCCGAGTTCTTGTCTCTTTCTTTTTCCCTTTGCCGTCGTTAAAATTATAAACCGTAGCTACGGCTATGCTTCGCCATCGCTACGGCTCGCCCACAGCTTTCGCTGTGTCGTGCCTAGGCAAAGAAAAAAATAAAATTATCAAAATTTTCGGGTTTTCATTAAGCATGAGTATATCCTAACCAATGATTTTAGAAGGGTACGACACAAGGTTTCTTGAGCCGATTCTTTTTTGTTACTTTGCACATATTCCAAAAAAATAAAAAAATAGCATGGAAGTTTTAGGTATTGATATAGGTGGATCTGGTATTAAAGGGGCATTGGTAGACTCGGTAACGGGAGAAATGTTAACCGAAAGACATCGGATACCTACCCCAAAAGGGAGAAAACCTAAAGATATGGCCGCTGTAGTGGCGAAAATCGCAAAGCATTTTGACTATAAAGGTGCAGTTGGTGTTGGTTTTCCAACGGTCATAAAACACGGCATCTGTAAATCTCCGGGGAATTTGAATAAAAAATGGCTGGGGATGGATGTTAAAGCTCTTTTCAGTGCAGCTACAGGCTTACCCGTAATCGTCATCAACGATGCGGATGCAGCTGGCTATGCCACTATGAATTACGGCATAGGAAAAGGAAAAAAAGGACTGGTGGTCATGATCACCATTGGCACAGGTCTGGGAAGCGGTGCGTTTTGGGACGGCGAACTGATTCCTAATTTTGAATTGGGCCAGATACCTTATAAAAAATATAAGAAAATTGAGCTTTGGGCCGCGGATTCTGCCAAGGAACGCGACAACCTCAGTTATGACAAATGGGGCAAACGCTTTAATAAATTCCTAAAATATGTGGAATTGATCATAGCGCCAGACCTGATTATTCTCGGTGGTGGTGCCTCAAAGGATTTTGACGAATACAAGCACCGCATCACCATAGAAACCCCTGTAATTCCTGCCCAACTAATGAACTCCGCCGGTATCGTGGGTGCGGCAGCCGCGGCATTGCATCAGGCGCCTAAGGATTAAGCTATCTCGAGACAAGAACCAAGAGGCAAGAGACAGGAGACAAGAGATTAAGCTTAGCGGCTATAGGAACAAGCCGAAAGCCGAAAGCCGAAAGCCGAAAGCCAAAAGCCGAAAGCCAAAAGCCAAAAGCCAAAAGAAAAATATACTTTTCTTGGTTCTTGTCTCTTTATTCTTGCTTCTTTTATTCAGGATTGTACCCAGTTCTTTCCTATTCGGAAAACACCAACTTCCCTCGAAATCACAAGGCCTTATGGCCTGCACTGGATTGCTTGCGACTTTCAAAATTATCGGCCACTATTTTATCGAATTCTTCGGGATGCTCAAAATTCAAGACCGAGTGGTTTTCCCTTTCCGTTCCTCCAAATATGACATGTAGTTCTTTATGGAGCAGTCCTTCCAAAGAACGTTTGGCCACAAATACGGGCGAATCCATTTCCCTGTCTTCAAATTTCTGCATCATATCCGTATCCGTAGCGGTGGGATAGGCACAGGTAACATGGATATGATCGGGCGCAAGCTCTCTTCGCATACAATCGGAAAAATGCTTTAGTGCCGCTTTGGTACTGCCATATACCGCATAAAAAGGCATTCCCAGCAGCCCCAGACCGGAAGATATAGTGAGAATGGCACCTTCTTTGGAAGCTTTTAATAGGGGAATGCAGTATTTCGTCAACAATAGTACCGCCGTAAAATTCACGGCCACTTGGTCATATAATTCTTCATCGGGCAGTTCTTCTAGCGGGCCTGCGGAAATAATGCCCGCGTTATTGATCAAGACGTCCAAATGTCCCCACTTGTCCTCGATACGTGCCGCGGCCTCTCGGAGCACATGAATATCCGCCACATCACCCACTATTTTAAGGAACTTTACTTCAGGATACTTTTCGGCAAGCTCTTTCAAACTTTGTTTATCCCTGGCAATTACTGCCAAATGCCCAACACCCTGTGCGATCATCTCCTCTACCATGCACCGGCCAATACCCCGGGTACCGCCAGTGATCAAGACTTTTTTTCCTTTCAGATCCATTACCAAATTGATTAGTTCTTATGTTAGTTTCCATTGGAATGTAAGTAAAAAAATAGGTTGTACCAAGTAGCACCTGTTACTTGGTACAAAAATTATTGAGCCTTTATATTTGGACAAATAAAATTAGGGAGTTCTCAAATAAACAGTCTAAAAACCAAAAATTAATAGTTGGCATCTTGGGAATTATAGCAAAAAAAAGCCCCGAATTTCTTCGGGGCTTTTTTTTAAGCTATTTTGTTTCGCTTGCGGTCATTTTCAGTCAAATATATTTTACGAAGTCGCAAGTGCTTTGGTGTTACCTCCACATATTCATCCTTTTGAATATATTCCAAGGCCTCTTCCAAGGAAAACTTGATGGCAGGCACGATCTTGGCCTTATCATCCGCCCCTGAGGAACGTACGTTGGACAACTTCTTTGTTTTGGTAATATTGATGGTCATATCGTCTCCACGGGAATTTTCTCCAATAACCTGTCCTTCATAAATATCCTCTCCCGGATCTACAAAAAACTTGCCTCTGTCCTGTAATTTATCAATAGAGTAAGGGATTGCCTTTCCTCTCTCCATAGATACCAAGGAACCGTTCTGGCGTTGCGGAATATGGCCTTTCATAGGCTGATAGGCCAAAAAGCGGTGTGCCATTATGGCCTCACCTGCCGTAGCGGTCAATAATTGATTTCTAAGACCGATGATGCCTCTGGAAGGAATATGAAACTCGCATAACATACGGTTGCCTTTTGCTTCCATACTGGTCATTTCCCCCTTACGGATAGAGACCATTTCCACGGCCCTACCGGATACCTCTTCGGGAAGGTCGATGGTCAAATGCTCTATAGGCTCACATTTTACACCATCTATTTCCTTGATGATTACCTGCGGCTGACCAATTTGTAGTTCATAACCCTCGCGCTTCATGGTCTCGATCAAAACCGAAAGGTGCAATACGCCACGGCCAAAGACCAAGAATTTATCTGCACTGTCCGTTGGGTTAAGGCGTAAGGCCAAGTTTTTCTCCAACTCGCGCTCCAAACGCTCCTTAATATGTCTTGAAGTCACAAACTTACCATCCTGACCAAAAAACGGACTATCGTTAATGGTAAACAACATGCTCATGGTAGGCTCGTCAATGGCAATGGTTTTTAATCCCTGCGGATTTTCAAGGTCTGCAACGGTATCCCCGATCTCAAACCCTTCAACACCCACCAGGGCACATATATCGCCCGTCTCTACTTCCTGTACTTTTTTACGGCCTAGACCTTCAAATATAAAAAGTTCCTTTATTCTGGATTTTACGATACTACCGTTCCTTTTTACCAAGGAAATCTGCTGACCTTCCTTTAGCGTTCCCCTGGTTAAGCGGCCAATGGCTATTCTACCCGTAAAGGAGGAGAAATCCAAAGAGGTTATCAGCATCTGGGTATTGCCTTCTGTCGGCTTAAACGTAGGAATATGTTCCAGCACCATATCCAAAAGCGGTTCAATGTTATCGGTTTCGTTCTTCCAATCATCGCTCATCCAATTGTTCTTGGCAGAGCCATAAACGGTAGGGAAATCCAACTGCCATTCCTCGGCACCCAACTCGTACATCAGATCGAATACTTTTTCATGCACTTCTTCCGGCGTACAGTTTTCCTTATCTACCTTATTAATAACGACACATGGCTTTAAACCTAGGTCTATCGCCTTTTGCAATACAAAACGTGTCTGTGGCATAGGCCCTTCAAAGGCATCTACCAACAAAAGAACTCCGTCCGCCATATTCAACACACGCTCTACCTCACCTCCAAAATCGGCGTGACCGGGCGTATCTATAATATTTATCTTGGTGTCCTTGTACACAACGGAAACGTTCTTGGAAGTAATGGTAATACCACGCTCCCGTTCCAGATCATTGTTATCCAAGATAAGGTCGCCCGCATTTTCGTTCTCACGAAAAAGGCTGCAGTGGTACATGATTTTATCGACCAAGGTAGTTTTGCCATGGTCAACGTGTGCAATGATCGCGATATTTTTTGTATTGGACATTAGGGTCTATTTTAGGCGTGCAAAGATACTTGATTTTTTTACACGCACACTTAATCTTGTGTTATTTTTATATAGCTGATTTTGAGCGGGTTCAAATAGAAAATCAATTCTTTTTTCGTTGGCCCAAAACCCATCCCAATCTAAGATCTAACACAACGGCTGCATTAACATCTAAATTATCCTTAATAATACTTGGACCAAATGAAACGCCCCAATAAAAACCCTTGGGCCGCATACGTTGAATACCATATACTACCCCAATAAGATAATAGTAATCAGAGGATTGGTTCAAATTTCCTATTAGGGGCGACCCAAACTGAAACTGATTCGTGAAACTGACATAATTACCTGAGTTACCTGAAATATCCTTCTCTTTACGCAACCGCCTGTCCATGTTTACATATTTTCTAAACTCTGCCCCAAGACTTGGATAAATACCGAATTCTGTACTTCGTTCCGAGCCACCCCGGACTTCTACTCCTAGTAGTACATCAAAATTTAAAGTGGTAGTATTACTAACACCTAGTTCATAAGATGCTCCAGGGGTTAAAGCGTTGATTTTAAAAAGTCCGTCCTCTACTTGTTTTGGGGACTGTGCACTACACCACAATAACGGTAACATTAGCATAAAAAATATACTTCTTTTCTTCATTTTATCATGTTTAAAAATGCGCGCAAATCTGATGAAAAAACTGCTTGGTTTTACTTTTACATAATCTTATTTTCATCCCCTTAAATGGTCTTTACAAGCCTTACTCATTTACAGCGGTTAAAGAGTCAATTTATTACAACTGAACAACTTTTAGTACCTTTTCTGAAACTACTCAATCAATCAAAAGTTGGTGTGCGAGACCTCCGTTTCGTCGCTACCCAACCTACGGAGAAGCTGAACAAACCTCCGTAACCATTTAACACGCCATCGCCGCGATAATAACCAAAACCAAGTTCCGCATTAACATTAAAGCCCGATCGGTAGGTTCTTTGGATGCCATACACCCCTCCAAAAAATTCAAGATTAAAATCCCTATCATCCCTGATACTATTGGTTAACTGTAAAGCACCAAAAAAGGCACTCCTTGCCGGCCCTATATAATTAGCGGAATTGCCGACCACTTTTTTATTGATATCCAGGCGTTCTTGAAAATTATGGTAATACCGTATTCTAATGTTAAAAGCTAACCCAAAAGTGTAACCCTCTTGGTAAGCAGCCAAACCGGGCGCAAAACTGGTGGAAGCACTTACATTTCTAAATAATCCTAATTCGTACCTAAATCCCGTCCCGAAGGTAAATTGATGTCGTTCCAAGTGTACGATACCGAAGCCCTTTTCGGAAATCCGTTGGGCGCTAAGTTGATGACCGAATCCGAAAATAAGCAGAAAAATGAAAATCAGGCACTTATACATGATTGCTTGTTTTGAGTTTCTAAAGTTAAGTAAAAGCGCAGGTTATAGTATTGAAAAAAATTGAATTGAGAGATTTTCAAGTTCAAGGTTTGTCCATCGTCTATGCCTAAAATTCAAGTAGAAAGGTCTCCCCCTCTCGGGAGGGGATTAAGGGGTGGGTTCTGTGATGAATCGATCAAAACAGAAGATACCAAGCTAGAAGCTCTTTTACTAAAAGTGAAAACACCACGTTGGGAACTGACGGAAATGTATAGCGCAATGACTACCAGAGAAAGTGCGTGATTACCCACCCCTAGCCTACTTCGGCATGGCCAGCACAACGCCTCGCAAGAGGGGAACAGCTCATTTTTAAGTTCAAGTATCAAGTATCAAGTTCAAATATCAAACACAAGTACATCATCGAACATCAAACATCGAGCATCAAATCAACAGATTGCCGCATCGTACCTCCTCGCAAAGACGTTCAATTTTACAACCAACAACTTTTCACTTATTACTTTGCACTAATTACTTTTTACTAATTACTCTTTACTAATTACTCTTTACTAATTACTCTTTTCCCACTGCTGACCGCTACTGCCAACTGTTTACTTTTACTACCCTCTATCATCTACAAACTACCTCCCCACACACCATCGCTTTTCACTAAAAATCCAACCAATACTTACATTGGCAACCGGGTAAATGGCCCCTTCAAACTGACCCACATGATAGGCCGCCCCTACATCTACCGAAAAATTAAATCCCGAATCATAACTCCGCTGGAGTCCGGTTACGAGTCCGGCATAACCAAAGTTGCCCTTTACCACTTCATTATTTATGGTTCGTGTATCGGGAAAAAATACGGCTACCGCGGGCGCGATGTAGTTGGCGGAATTACCGTAAATGGTTCTTCTATTTCGCTGACGGGCCTCAAAATTGTAGTAATACCGATATTGCGCGGCCAGCGCGGGGAAAAATGCCAATTCCTCATACACATCCGGAAGCAAGGGGTCCAAAGCGACTTGCAATCCTGCTTTTATATTCATGGTGGTATTTACACCTAGTGCCATTTCATATTCCAGACCGGGATTTATGAGGTTTACCTTAAACTGGCGAAGTTCACAATTTGTACCAAACTGACCCATAGCATGGGTAGCAACCAAAAGCAATACCAAGAAGGCCAAGTTTCGTAAGGGTATCATTTGTAGATTTGGGTTTATCACAATAGTACCCCTATACAACAGAAAGAAGCTGAAAATAGTATCTTTGCCTAAAACTATTTTAGCATGGATCTTTCCCTTATTCCCCAAATTAAACATACCGATTCCAATAATTTCTTTTTGCTCTCCGGTCCTTGCGCCATTGAAGGGGAGGAAATGGCCTTGCGCATTGCGGAGCACATTGTAAGCATAACCGACAAGCTTAATATCCCCTATATTTTTAAGGGAAGTTTTAAAAAGGCCAACCGCAGTAGATTGGATTCCTTTACAGGTATTGGAGACGAAAAAGCGCTCAAAATACTACGTAAAGTATCGGAAACCTTTAAAATACCCACGGTTACGGATATCCATACCGAACAGGATGCGGCCATGGCGGCCGAGTACGTAGACGTGCTACAAATCCCGGCTTTTTTGGCACGACAGACCGATTTACTGGTCGCCGCCGCCAACACGGGAAAAACGGTAAACATTAAAAAAGGACAGTTTATGAGTCCGGAAAGTATGAAACACGCCGTTACCAAAGTTACAGAAACGGGTAACCAACAGGCCATTATTACCGATCGTGGCACTATGTTCGGATATCAGGATATGATCGTTGATTTTAGGGGCGTGCCTACCATGAAACAGTACGCGCCCGTGGTCTTGGACGTTACGCACTCCTTGCAACAGCCCAACCAATCCTCCGGAGTTACCGGTGGTAGACCGGCACTCATCGGCACTATGGCCAGAGCAGGTATTGCAACAGGCGTAGACGGACTTTTCATTGAGACTCATTTTGATCTGGCAAATGCAAAAAGTGATGGGGCGAATATGTTGGATTTGAGTTTGCTAGAAAAATTATTAAGTGACCTTGTAGCGATACGGAATACTATAAATCAGCTATAAAGGAAGAATCGGAACTAAAAATGCAACTTAAAAACGTACTTCATATTTTTAACCACTTAATGTGTATACCACCCAAAATAGGCATCAGTATGAAAAATAAAATTGTAACACTCACTTTTCCAGTCCTCTTGTTAACAGCTCTCTTTTCCTGCAACGAACCTAAAAAGGAATCAAAAACAAAAAGACCCAACATCGTTTTCATCATGTCGGACGACCATGCCTACCAAGCCATTAGTGCTTACGACACCACCTTGATTAGGACGCCCAATATAGACCGATTGGCCAATGAGGGCGTATTATTTACCAATGCCTCGGTCACCAATTCTATTTGTGCGCCTTCCAGAGCCGTCATACTTACAGGAAAACACAGCCACATCAACGGGAAAATAGACAATCTTACCGCTTTTGATACCACCAATATTACCTTTCCCATGTTGCTCCAAAAATCGGGCTATCAGACCGCTATGTTCGGAAAGCTCCATTTTGGAAACAATCCCAAGGGGTTTGATGAATTCAAGATTTTACCCGGACAGGGCGATTATTACAATCCAAAATTTATTACCAACGAAGGCGATACGACCATTACGGGCTACGTAACGGATATTACGACCGACCTAACCTTGGATTGGATGGAAAAACGACGCGATACCGCAAAACCTTTTTTGTTGATGTACCTGCATAAGGCACCACATCGTAGTTGGTTGCCGGCAGCACGCCATTATCCGGGATTTACGACTAAAACCTACCCCTTGCCCACCACCCTATTTGATGATTACAGCACGCGTGGCGATGCGGCGAAAACAGCCGAAATGGGCATCCTAAAAGATATGTTGCTCCGGTACGATCTTAAAGTTCCAAAAACGGTTTTAGATGCTATGGGAATTTCAGAGCGACTAGGTTCCGGCGGTGTAGATCGGATGAACTCGGTACAAAGAGCGGCTTGGGATGCCATTTATGACCCAATAGCCAAAGATTTCATGGAACGCTACCCAGAGATGAACGACTCCACCCTTACCGTATGGAAGTTCCAACGCTATATGCAAGATTATTTGGGAACGATTGCATCGGTAGATGAAAATGTGGGACGGTTATTGGATTATTTGGATGCCCAAAAGCTTACGGAAAACACACTTATCGTCTATACCTCCGATCAAGGATTTTACCTTGGCGAACATGGCTGGTTCGACAAGCGTTTTATGTACAACGAATCCTTCAAAACACCCTTATTGATCCGTTGGCCAAATGTGATTACGCCCAATACCACGGAAGATGAACTGGTACAGAACTTGGATTTTGCCCAAACATTTTTAGAAGCCGCAGGGGTTGAAGCCCCGAACGATATGCAGGGCGAAAGTCTTTTGCCGATATTTAAAGGAGAAATGGACAAATGGACACGTGCTGCGGTGTACTATCATTATTACGAATATCCGGCGGAACATGCCGTAAAAAGACATTATGGCATCGCTACAAAAGACTATAAATTGATGCACTTTTATCACGATGTAGACCAATGGGAACTTTACGATCGTGCCAAAGACCCTACCGAAACCAACAATGTCTACGACGCACCCGACTATCAGGATATAGTGGCGAAAATGAAGGTAAAACTAGCGGAAACAAGGAAAAAATATAAGGATTCCGAGGCCTTGGACAGTATGTACATTAAACGCTACGAGGACTATATACAGGACTAATTTTTCCAGAATTTCTGGTCCCTTACTTCATAGGCGTCCAGTAGAACTTCCTTGAGCACGGTTTCGTCTATTTCCTCCAAGGTAGCATATCGAAGGGACTTAATCATTTTACGCCCCTCCATGGTCATTTTATCCGCGTGTTTAGTCAAGTGGGCAGAACGCCAAAAACCAACATCTACATATCCTTTTTTAACCGAAACATTCAAATAGCACAACGGACTGTTGTTTATATAATAGCATGGCATTCTCCATTTGTATTTTAACTCCGCTTCCGGCACCATGCGCGCTATGACGGATTGCAAGTGCAGCAACATAGCCCTAAAAGGCTCTTTTTGATCTAGGATATAGTTTTCGGCCGGTTTCATAAAGATGTTTATATCAATATTTCATAGTAGTGAATTTACGACTTTCGTTTGCTTTAATCGCATAGCTTTGTGCCAAACAAATGTATCCATGGCACATAGGCAGCCTATAAAAATTCCCGTTCTCCTTTTTCTGTTGTGCTTCCTTATAGATAGCTATGGACAAGAGAATAAAAAACAGGACTGGTTTTTCAACAATAGTAAAAGTATGTCCGAGCTATGGGAACTGGATGAAGAGTACCACAGAGGAAACTTTGTGATCACATCGTATAAACCCATTTATTTGTCCCTTGCCAAGTTCACTACCAACACGAATAAATTTCCAGTAGCGGAAAATTCGATCAAGATTCCTGATTCGCCTATTGACCTTGACCCTGTAGAAGCAAAATTTCAGTTAAGTCTCAAAACCAAAATAATCCATAATATGTTGGGCAACCGTATGGACCTTTGGGTGGCATACTCCCAAACCGCTTACTGGCAAATTTACAATACCAAACTTTCCAGACCTTTCCGCGAAGTGAACTATCAACCGGAAATAATCGCTAATTTTCCTATAAAATTTCCACTTTTGGGCTTCAACGCCAGAATGCTAGGCGTGGCGCTTGTGCATGAATCCAACGGGCAGTCCGACCCTATTTCCAGAAGCTGGAACCGTATTATCTTCCACGCCGGTTTTGAACGAAATAATTGGCAAGTGATGCTAAAACCATGGATACGCCTAGGAAGCAGCATCGATGATAACGAGGACATTACCAATTTTATGGGCAGAGGCGAAGCCAATATTGTTTATGACTGGGGGCGACAACGATTTATGGCGGTGCTAAGGAATTCACTCCATTTTAAATCTGCCAACAGGGGCAGCATTCAACTTAACTGGTCCTTCCCCATCCTTAAAAACCTTAATGGCCACCTGCAGTTCTTTGATGGCTACGGAGAAACGCTAATAGACTATAACCATAGGCAAACTACGTTAGGTTTTGGCGTTTCCCTGATTAATTAATCATCAAAATAATAGTACTGAATAAAATGCTGGGCCGTGACTATTTTACAATCCCTATATTTGATAAAAGCCAATCACATGAAAATCCAGTTTACCTGGCTGCTATCGCTTGTATTCCTCATAAGCACATACGCCCAAGACCACAGCCATAGTGGCGCACAACCCTTTCAATATCCAGATATAGAAGGCTACAAAACCTTGAAAACGGATTTTCATATACACACCGTTTTTTCGGATGGTAAGGTATGGCCCAACATACGGGTTATGGAAGCATTGCGCGAAAATCTGGATGCCATTTCGCTTACCGAGCATTTGGAATACCAACCACATTTAGCCGACATTCCACATCCGGACCGTAACCGTTCTTACGAAATAGCTTTACAAGAAGCAAAGGAACATGAACTTTTGATTATTCACGGCAGCGAAATAACGCGTTCCGAGCCTATTGGACATAGCAATGCCATATTTATCAAAGATGCTAATCCTTTGTTGGCGGATAGGGCCGAAAAATCATTTTCAGAAGCCAAGAAACAAAATGCTTTTGTATTCTGGAACCATCCCGCATGGCATGCACAGAACCCAGATGGTAATCCCATCTTGAGCGATTTTCAAAAGGAACGTATCAAAAAAGGGGAATTGCACGGCATAGAAGTCATTAATTCGGTGGATTATTCCCAAGAATCCTTGGCATTGGCCTTGGAACAGAACCTCACCATTATGGGCACAAGCGATATTCACGGCCTGGTAGATTGGGACTATACCGAAAAAGGGAACCACAGACCTATAACTTTGGTTTTTGCCAAGGAAAAAACCGAAATCGCCCTGCAAGAAGCCCTGTTTGAAGGTAGAACCGTTGCTGTTTACAATGATCTTTTGGTGGGAAAGGCAGCGTTTTTGAAGCCACTTATTCAGGCGAGCATCCAAGTGAAATCTGCCAAATACATCAATAATACACAGGTATTGGAAGTACAGTTGGAAAATGTTTCCAGCAGTCCCCTACTCTTTCAAAATGAAATGGAATACAGCTTTTATAGCAGTTCTCCGGTGTTTGAAATTCCCGCTTTGGGCAGCTATACCCTTCGTATCAAAACCTTGGAAGAAAAGCAAAATATCGATTTAAAATTAAAGGCCATTGGAACGTTTACCGCTCCTAGGGTATCTCCTGTCATAGCGTGGGAAATATCCGTTGAAAAGTAATGATGTGGTCTACTTCGTGGACTAAAGTTAAAAAGGTAAAGAGGCAAAAGTGAAAGACATTGGGAGCGCTTTATTTTTATAATACTGTAAATCATAATTTTAAGTCTTTTTCAAATTATAATTTTCGTCAATTACATACCAAAATTATTTTTCTGAGCGGTCGCAAGATTCAAAGATTTTTAAGGATTCACATAAGACTCCAAGTAGGCATAAGGCTTGGTGAGTTTGCCTTCCTTGGTCATTCTAGCCCGTTCTAAAACACCATTTTTATCGCCATTAAAGAAAGCAGGGATAACGTTTTTCAAAAAAGCTTCCCCAAAACCTACGCTGGCATCCCTAGGTAATTCACAGGGCAGATTATCAACCGCCATTACGGCGATCGCATTGGGATTTTTAAAATCGATTTCCGATTCCGATTGTGGATCGTAGCCATAGATCGGGTCGGCAATAGTGGAAGGTCTTATGGTGGTTGCCACAGGACCATCGATATCACAGCTGACATCGGCCACTACTTTTATACTAAAATCCGGATGTTTTGCATCATCACGCGTAAATAAATAGGGAGCGCCTTGGCCATAAAAATGACCTGCGATGTAAAAATCCGTTACTTTGGTAAATCGGAAGAAATTGCTTTTGTATTCTTGTGGATTTGCGAAAAAATCGGCCTTATTTCCACGTACCCCATCTTTGCGTTTGTTGTATTCCGAGGCATCGATCTGACAATAAACGGGTTCGTTAAAATCTTCTTCAAGATATTCGCCAACATTTACATTTCTTAGGTTCATGGCATCCAGCATTTCCCTAGCACCATTACCTACCCTGCCCCTACCCGTCAATAAGACTTTTAAATTCGGCAGCTTAATTTTCTTTAGCTCGGAAATCAATTCCTGTTGGTCGTCCAAAGTTTCTGCCTTGGGGAGGTTGAAGGTTCCGAATTTGAGTCCGTATGCACGGAATCCATTATACGCGCCAACGATACCGGCATAACGTCCAAAAGCCACTAAGCGTTGCTCTTTTTCGTTGGTTATGACCTCATGGTCGTACAACTCAATATTCTTTTGGAGAATAGCCTGTAACAAATCTCTATTGTAAGGCTGCTTTTTTATGGTATGTGAAAAGAAAAAGTATTTTTTATGGGGAATCAAAGCATCAATAGGCACTTCCTTTACGCCTAGAAGTACATCACAATCTTCCATATTATCGGCAACCGTAATCCCTGCATCGGTATAAGCGGTATCACTAAAAGTCCGAATTGGAGAAGGTTGCACAATAATTCTTGCCTCTTTATGGGAAGAAAGGACTTTTTGACAGGCCTGTGGCGACAACACCACCCGACGATCGGGCGGGTTCTTGCGTTCCCTAATGATTCCGAATTTCATAGCTTTTTATATTGAGTGATTGGAAAATAACCTAAATGCATCGATTTATAAAGATATTAGCGTCCATTGAAAAGACAAAGGACTGTCCCGTATTCTCGGGACTACAAGAAACAAGATATAAGACTTTTCTAACCATCCATATTTTAGATTTTTGCAAAAGTAAAAAGATTACCAATGTTTTGAATTTATGGAATAGTAAAAAATTCCTGATTCAAATCGGTATACCTTTAAAATTTATGTGATTTACAAGCATCGATCCATTGAGTTCAATATAAACCGTTTTTAATGAACACCAATAGTATAAAACTATAATTTCAAAGTTTTTTCACTTCCTATCAAATGTACTGGTCGATTATTCTTTGGGCGAAACTTTCCCATTAAAAGTGCAGCTTGCCAGATAAGCTCAAACTATATCTTCGACCTGTCAAAAACCATTAACCACTCACGATTGCCGTCTTTTTTCAGCTCCTGTTCCAAAGTAAAATCGTTCCTCAAATAAAAATCCTTTAGCTTCTCCTCTTCAATGGACAGCCAAAACGTCTTTTGGGGGTACAATTTCTTTAGTTCCCAAAGCCACCTAGAACCTAAGTTTTGGTTTCGGTGGCTTTCTACCACCCATAGATAGCCAATGTACAGATAGCCTTGGCTGGCGTAAAACATGGCTTCCTTTAAGAAGTGCTGCATATCCTCCGGCACACCCTTTACCACAATACCTCCGGCCACGATTTTCCCATCATTGACGAGCACAAATATTTTGGATTTTACCCTATAGTCCTGCCATACTTCTAGAAGACCTTTCGACCAAGATAGGGGCAATAATTTAAAAAACTCGCTTGGTTTACCGCTATGTTTTCTAAACTCCACATCCATATCGCCTGCTACAGAAGTCCCCATGACCATAGTTTATCGGAATCTTCGTACCAACGATCGCCAATGTCGGTACGATAATACGCATTATTTATAATCACGTTACCGATTCGATTGTACATGGCCCGTTGGGCATCGCGCATGGTAAGGCCCGTGCCGGTGACCAATACCGCTATACCCGTATTGCCGGTAATTAACCACTCGTCGTTCACTTTTTTTACGTGCATGGGGTGTACACCCTCCATCTTCTCTTTCTTGAATACCACCACCGCATCCTTTGAGAACAGTTCAAAGGTTTTCTTGTCATCGTACGGGAACGGGGGCACCACGATAAACGCACCCACCTGAAAACCTTTCTTGACCTGTAGTTCCTTTTTTTGCCCTGAAGCGATGCCAAAAAGCACCTCGCCGATAGGTTCGTTAAGGCCATCTCGCTGAATAAAAATCTGGGGAAAGCCAAAACGGGAGGTAAACTCCAAGGGGTATACGCCCATTCCGTTCGCAATACAATTGATATCTATATGACCAAAGAATTTGTGTTTGGCCAAAGTAGCCTCGAACTTCTTCAAGGTCTTTTCAAAAATGGGGGAATCCTTGGTCCAGAACATACTCGTTCCCATCTCGCCCGTAGAAACCCCAAGTTCTTTCGGAAACAGTTTTTTATGTTCAAAAGTGATATTGATGGGCGTCACGAACTGTGTTCCGTTAAAAAATGCCGCAGCGGATATTTCCACCCCTTTTACCCTGCGCTGCAACTGAAAAGTACCAAAATTATCGCCCCATGATTTTTCATAGGCCTTAAGAATTCTTATGACATCATTGCCTTCATCGTCCGTACCTACAAAAAGGAGCTGTTTCAGCTCTTGGGTTTCTCCGGACGGTTTTATGACATAAGCGTTCGGATGCTGTTGCACATAAGAAATCGCCTCCTTAAACGTATTGAATTCCTTAAAGGGAAGCGTATTGATCTTATGTCTCTTAAGCTCTTGCTGGCCGTAGTTACGGTCCAGTTCCAAACGATCGGTGTAGGGCGTACCGCCAAAAACGATTTTGCCCTTTGCGCGCAGTTCATCACATTCCGCACCGTAGCCCGTGTAATCGAAAATAAGTATATCTGCCCAGTCGATATGCTTACGCCAATCCCTGACCTTGTTAACGAAACCGGAGCCTATCTCCCGACACCCCTTATCCTCGGTAAACATTTTAACCGTATGCCCTTCGTTCTGGGTAGCCAAGGCAATGTCCAGGGATTCGCCCCAGCGGGATATAAAAAGAAACTTTTTAACAGCTTTATCAGATTTGCTCAATACAATAGGGTTTATGGGTCATTTTTTTCTATTTTAAAATATTAGTTTTATTTAGGAGTTTTTTTCAGGAGCAAGCAAAAGATTTGGTCTGGGTCTATTTTAATACGTCACTGTCATCACAAGAACAGCAGGCCCGAAAATGAAGTGTCAATTTTCGAATAGCCGGATACTAAAGGAAGCTAATGTGGTCTCAATACCAATGTGGTTGCAGCATTCAAGTACAAATGACGTAATTATAATGATCGCATGGTCGCTTATTAACAGAAATTTTTAAGCTAATCGATCTACATACCTTACAGCTTGGGATGTTGTGTTTAAAGAAACGCTAAAAGCATAAAAACCGACCTTTTGGCAGTCAAACTAAAAACTTGGCGGGAGCGTTAGCCCTAGGCATTATTTAGCTTGTTTGGTACAATCTTTGACACTTTTGATAAATAGCACAAAGTTGGGGAAACTTTTTACTAGCTTTGCAACCCGTTTATAAGGGGTTAAGTTCTTTGAAAAAAAATGAGAGAAGAAAGTCCTGAAACGATTTCAGGACGTAATTCGATGACGATTAGCAAAGCTAATCTATCTCATTACGGGGCCGACTGGTTTTGACAGCGAGACCAATGGCAATGTAAGCATGTCGAGCGCTGGGGTACAGCTCGTTAATATCATACTTCACACTTTTAATTGGCGAAAATAATTACGCTCTTGCCGCTTAATCCGAATTACAGTAGGATTTAGCCTCGTCCCTACCAGGTAGGGAAGCGAGATGTTCCTGAACAGCCCTTGTTGATGGCGGTTCATTTAGGAGCACCAGAAAAGTCAACATAAGGTTATCGTTTGCTTTGGCGGTGACACTAAAACCTTAAGAAGCTAAGTGTACGATAGGCGGTCTTTGGTCGGTCGTGCATCGAAAACCAAATAAAGACTAAACATGTAGAAAGCTTTGTAATTGCTTGTTTGGACGAGGGTTCGAATCCCTCCGGCTCCACTGAAAAAAGACTTAATTAGCTATATAACAGATTTTTAAGTCTTTTTTATTTTTAATACTGCATGATAAATGTACGGTCAATCATACATTTGAATTATTGCTCAATAACATCTTAGGGTCTATTACCGGCAATAAAACCCCTTGAAGCATACTACCTCTTAAACGCTCAAATACAATACCTCTCGCCGTTGAAAACGACAATCCTAATAGAGTATTAGTAATAGAATCATCGGTAATAAATATATTTCCAGAATCATTCTTTTGAACTATCTGGTCAAATGGAGATAATTCAAAGGAAGTTTCAACTAAAATTTCGAAAAAAACTTCGAGTAAATCTTTAAGTCTGAATTCTATTTTAAGCTTTATTTTTATTATCTTTTTATCCTCATCAATATCTATAGTTGTTTTTGTGTCGATGAGAAGATTTTTAATTATCCCATCAAAATCTCTATTTGCTACATGTTTTTCATTGTAGCTGTAATCTAAAACGTTTATTTTAGATAATCTTAGATTGTATTGTTTTGGTTTAGACATTGTTGTAACATTTATTGAAAATAGTATCCGCTTCAATAGTCATAGAATAATTGTATAAATCAATAGTCTTAGTTTGATTTATATTATTCAGTCTTTCAAGCTCATCTTCAATTTTTTCAAAGCTAATTTTAGGAACTTTTTTAATAGCCAATGATAGGTCAATCAACTTACCTAGGCTGTGATTAAAATTACCATTCAAAACTTGTGAAATATAACTTTGAGAATAGCCTAATTCAGCTGCTAATCCTTTTTGATTTAAATGATTCTCATCCATGTAAATCTTTAATTCATTATAAATTTCATTTTGTATTTGGTCTAACCAATATCCTGTATTATTGATTAATTCTTTATTTGTGAGCATGTCGTTCGGTTTTTGTAGTATTTGCCAGTCCCTTAATTGTAAATTGAAAAGTAGTATTGATAAAAGCCTGCTTTACTGTTCAAAGTAAGCTTTCTTCCAATTTCGCATTTTATTCATGTCTTTTTTTTGAGTTTTTTTCAATCCGCCTAACGTAACTATTTTGCCTTTTGCTTTGTCAAGAAACAGATATACCCTAAGGTCTTTAGTTTTGATTTCATAGTCGATGTATTTGTCTTTCTTGTTTTTTCTAAGTGCTTTAAATTTACTGGTAGGTATTTTAGACTCTTCGTTTTTACCTATAAACATTAAAATACTTTGAATTTGTCCTATTTGTATTTTGTATTGAGGATCATTTTTATATTTCTGTATAAATTCATCTATAGGTTTTTTACCATTGACCAATAGTCTATACACATTTGTAACAATGCTGACTTCTTTAATTGGTTCAATCGCAAACATAATGATAATTAATTTATTACTTAAGTATAGTAATTAATAAAGTGCAAATATCATACATTTCGATTAATAAACTAATTAAAATTAAGGATAATTAACTTATAACTAAACTTATCAAATCATAAATTATTGTAAAATGGATAATTTAAATAAGCATGGTGGAGTACTAATTTAAATGTAGAGATTAAAATTATTAATATTTTCTATTGTTATATTAACTTACAATCATTTCGTTTGCATATTCAGTTTACAATTCCAACAAAAGTAAAAGATTAAAATTTTCAACTTTCTCTTTGACCAGAACGTTATGGACACCAAAATTAGTGAATAGAGCAAAAGGGTAGAGTCACCTATTATAGTATATCCAAAAACATATAATTTAACTATTTTCATCAATAATATACGTAAAACCATATAGTTTGTTATATTTACTCATAATTATATTTAAAAACATATAATGAATACTTTATCTGAATTTGTAAAAGCACGCCGAAAAGAGGTAAATCTCACACAAAGAGAATTT
>Ga0306871_1000161_pt1 | contig 26596 bp, 22 predicted proteins | sample AntRauMeHopE1497_FD_190447 | JGI IMG/M metagenome (GOLD analysis project Ga0306871, IMG submission 190447) | Saline lake microbial communities from Rauer Islands, Antarctica - Metagenome Hop E1 #497 (v2) (version 2) | ecosystem: Environmental > Aquatic > Non-marine Saline and Alkaline > Saline ... | reverse complement strand
AAGGATTTTTCAAAGTATAGAAAAGGACACCGGACAGTACGATGATATCAAAGAGATTTTTTGGGCAACAGGCGCCTGTATGTTCGTAAAAAGGACGGTTTTTGAATCCTTGGGAGGTTTTGATGCCGATTACTTTGCGCACCAAGAAGAAGTAGATTTTTGCTGGAGGGCCAAGAACAAAGGACATAAAGTATATTACACGGGCGGTTCTAAAGTGTATCATTTGGGAGGTTCCACCCTTAGCAATATGAATCCGAAAAAAACCTACCTTAATTTTAGGAACTCGCTATTTTCCATTACAAAAAACCTTCCCAGACGAAAGGCTTTTATCATTATCTTTATAAGGCTGCTCCTAGATGGCGTAGCGGCGGCACGCTTTATTTTTCAGTTGCGCTTTAAGCACTGTTTTGCTATTTTAAGGGCGCATCTTAGTTTTTATAGACAATGCCCTAAAATGCTAAAGAAGCGGGAAAAAGCCAATTTTATATTAAAATACTACACTACAACATCCATAGTATGGTCCTATTTCGTAAATCAGGTAAGGGATTTTAACAATTTAGTAAAATATTAACGAGCCATACGAATTAACATATCGCAAATTATATAAATTTGAGCTTGGTTACCACAAAATTTAGTAAATAACAAACAATTAATAACAGTTCACAATTATGAAAAAAATTATTTTAGGATGTCTAGGTGCGACGCTTTTATTATCTTCCTGTGTATCACAGAAGAAATTTGCGGACCTTGAGTCAAAACAAAAGGAAACGCAGGATTTATTAAATTCCGCTACGGTAAAATTAAACGATTGCTTAGAGGAAACCGCCACGGCAACGTCCAGACTACAAACTTTAGAAGATCAAAATACCTTCTTAAAGGCCAACAATCAAGATTTGATCAACAACATGGGCAATTTAACCACGTTGACTACAAAAGGGGCCGAAAACTTAGAGAAGTCCTTGGAAAGCCTTCAAGAAAAAGACTTGACCATTCGTAAATTAAACGATGCCATTACCCGAAGGGATTCTGTAAACCTTTCCTTGGTACAGAGCTTAAAAGGTGTTTTGGGCAACTTGGATGACGAGGATATCCAAATCAGTGTCGAGAAAGGCGTGGTGTTCGTCTCCATCTCCGATAAGTTATTGTTCAGCAGCGGAAGCTATAACGTTACCAACAGAGCTAAAGAGGTACTCGGAAAAGTAGCGAAAGTGGTAAACAACAAGCCAGATTTTGAGTTTATGGTAGAAGGCCATACCGATGATGTTCCGTATAGGAGCGGTGTATTGTTGGATAACTGGGACTTGAGTGTAAAACGTGCTACCGCAGTAGTAAGAATCTTGCAAAATGACTTCAATGTAGATCCCAAGCGTATGACTGCTGCCGGAAGATCAGAGTACATACCAGTTTCTTCTACGGAAAAAGCCAAGAACAGAAGAACGCGTATCGTGGTACTTCCAAAAATCGACCAGTTCTATAGCATGATCGAAGAAGGAATGAAAGATCCCGCCATCGGCGGAAAGTAATTACTGAACTTATTATTATAATGATGAAAGCGACTCCTGATGGGGTCGCTTTTTTTGTTGTGCCTTGGCCTAAAACCGTAATGTGGCACCCTGTGTTTCGATAGGTCTCCTGCAGGCAGGCTCAACGTAACATTATTTTTGCTTTTTGGCCTTGTACTGAAAATTGATAAGATTACGTATACCGGTATTGGGTGTGTAAAAAACTTGATTACGACAAATTAGGTTTCTCCTGTCAGGCCAGCTTGTCCAGATTATTGTTCATATAAAATAAGCGCTCATAAAGAATTGTACGGAAGCACATTAGCCTCTGCTAAGGGCTTATTTCATCTCGCACACTAAGCAATACAATAACAAAGTACATAATATCAAGAATCTGGCGCAATCAAATAATATCCAAACTGCCCTTTCCCTCACGAATCACTTCGGGCTCGCCAGTGGATAAATCAATGATGGTGGAGCCGATGTTGTCTCCGTAGCCACCATCAATAACAATATCGACCAGATTTTCCCATTTCTCAAAAATGAGCTCGGGATCCGTGGTGTATTCCAAAACATCGTCATCGTCTCGTATGGAGGTGGAAACAATGGGGTTTCCCAAACCCTCTACCAAGGCTTTTGCAATGGCGTTGTCCGGCACACGAATACCAACAGTTTTCTTCTTTTTAAAATCCTTGGGTAAATTGTTGTTTCCGGGAAGAATAAAAGTATAGGGGCCTGGCAATGCCCTTTTTAAGATTTTAAAGGTAGCGGCGTCTATTTGACGGACATAGTCGGAAAGATTACTAAGATCTGCGCAGATAAAGGACCAATTGGCCTTGGCCAGTTTAACGCCTTTGATGCGGGCAATTTTCTCCAGCGCCTTGGTATTGGTAATATCGCAGCCCAAGCCATAGACGGTATCGGTAGGATAAATAATCAAACCTCCTTTACGCAATACCTGCACTACCCTATTTATTTCTTTAGGGTTGGGATTCTCTTCGTATATTTTAATGAATTCGGCCAAGTTCTATCGTTTATTGACACAATATAGTAAAAACAAGACTGAAATTAGACGGTGTCGCCAAATAGCCTCAACTATTAAGCCTAGTCTATAAACTTAAGTTAAAAGCAAAAGAGTTAAAAAGTTCATATCCTCGAATCAGTTTGACCTATAATCAGTTACAAATCAATATTTTACATAATATCGAAATTTTATTTTTCGCTAATTTAAACCGAAGCTACTTTTCTGGGTGGACTAACTATTTATATAATCTAAGAAGTAAAACGGAGGGTCAGAGTACTTAAGCAACAGGTCAAAACCTAAAAGTAGAGGTTACTGGAATATTAAATCATTTTGCAGCTTTCCGCTTAAATCTGCTGGTACCGATTAATACCAAACCAAAAAGGAGCAAAAACACTTTTCCCCAAATATAGCCTTGTCCGTACTCCGATAATTGTTGGTAGTCAAAAATATATTTGAACAATGGATATAGGGCAAACAAGCGGACAATTATACCTGAAATAAGGAGTAGCTTCTTGAATGGCATTTTTATGGGATAGCAGAAAGGGCGAACACTGAATTTCTAGCGCTTGCCCTTTATATAATTTACTTGGTTACAATAGTAGTTATACTCCTGCCAAATAAAAGCCCAAGTTTTTTTCTCTTTCTTTTTCCCTTTGCCTAGGCAAAGAAAAAAACAAATTTATCAAAATTTTCAGGTTTTCATTAAACATGATTGTACCTCTAATTATGTCCACTGTGTACGGCCCTTTAAGGGTCTCTGATGAAGCAACCTGACTATTTCAAACAGACCCTAAGAAACCACCTCCAACTTCGCAAAGCGCAATAAAAGTTTCTTCACATCGCCTTGATCAAATTTAATCTCTGCTTTTCTATCATTACCCACACCTTCGATTTTTAGTACTTGGCCCCTACCAAAACGGCTGTGGTTAATGACGCAGCCCTCGGCCAAATTAGGATCTATTTGGTTTGTGTTTGCAATGGGCTGGGATAACTGCGGTTTTATTTTTCGCAACTTTTTCAGTTGGTTGGTATTGGGCTGTCCTACACTGGGCGGAGTTCCTTTTACCGGTTTATTTTGACGCAGCGTACTTTTATCGACCTCTCCGAAAATATCGGCATCGATCAATGATTTATAACGATAACCACCATCTACAGGGGTTAGGTTCTCCACATACTTCTCGTCGATTTCCTCCAAAAACCGACTAGGTTCGGCGTCTATTAATTTACCCCAACGGTATCGATTTTGGGTATAGGTCAAGTATGCCTGCTTTTCGGCACGTGTCAAGGCTACATAGAAAAGGCGTCGTTCCTCTTCCAGTTCGCTTCGGGTATTCATACTCATCCCAGAGGGAAACAAATCCTCTTCCATGCCTACGATATACACATAGGGAAACTCCAGCCCCTTGGCCAAATGTATGGTCATTAGGGCTACGCGGTCATCATCTCCGGTATCATTATCAAGATCGGTAGCCAAGGCAACGTCCTCTAGAAATTCGCTCAGACTGCCGGTCGCATCCACCACTTCGACCTGCCCTTCCACAAAATCCTTGATGCCGTTCAAGAGTCCCTCAATATTCTCCATTTTGGCTATCCCTTCCGGCGTGCCGTCCTTTTTGAACTCCAGCAATAATCCGGTCTTTTTGGCCACATGTTCCGAAACTTCAAAAGCCGTTGCGCCCTCGTTCATGATCTGGAAACTTTTGATCATGGTCACAAAATCCTCCAGCTTTCGTTTTGTACCGCTGTTTATCTTTAGATCAATTTTGGAGATATTCTCCATAACCTCAAAAATGGACCGCCCATAATGGTTGGCCGCCACCACCAGCCTATCTACCGTAGTCTGGCCAATGCCCCTTGCGGGGAAGTTGATAATTCGTTTTAAGGCCTCTTCATCCTTAGGGTTGACGATCAGGCGAAGATAGGACAGTACGTCCTTTATTTCCTTTCGTTGGTAAAAGGAGAGTCCGCCGTAAATACGGTACGGAATATCTCTTTTTCGCAGACCGTCCTCTATGGCGCGGGACTGGGAATTGGTACGGTACAAAACGGCAAATTCCCCGTTATGCATTTGTAGGTTCATCTTATTGTCCCAAATGGACTGCGCCACAAACCTACCTTCCTCGGCATCTGTAATACTGCGGTGTATTTTAATCGAAGCACCGTCATCATTGGCCGTCCAGACCACTTTTTCCAATTGGTCCTTGTTTTTTGCAATAATGGAATTTGCAGCGTTTACAATATTCTTGGTAGAGCGGTAATTCTGTTCCAAACGGTACATACCTACGTTATCATAATCGCGCTGAAAATTCAGGATATTACTAATATTGGCACCTCTAAAGGAATAAATACTTTGGGCATCGTCGCCCACTACACAAATATTCTGGAACCGGTCCGCCAAGGCCTTAACGATTAAATATTGGGAGTGGTTGGTATCTTGGTACTCATCTACCAAAATATAGCGGAAGCGATCTTGGTACTTCATAAGCACATCCGGAAAGCGCGTCAGCAATTCATTGGTGCGCAGCAGCAGATCATCAAAATCCATAGCACCCGCCTTAAAACAACGGTCTACGTAATTTTGGTAAATATCCCCTACCCTTGGCCGTTTTGCCATGGCATCGGCCTCCATAAGTTCGGGGTTATTAAAATAGGCTTTTACTGTAATTAAGCTATTTTTAAAGGACGATATCCTGTTTTGAATCTGTTTGTACTTATAAATATCCTTATCCAGCCCCATTTCCTTAATGATGGAAGAAATCAATCGCTGGGAATCCTGGGTATCGTAAATCGTAAAATTACTCGGGAATCCGAGCTTATTCCCGTCATAACGAAGTAATTTGGCAAAAACGGAATGGAAGGTTCCCATCCATAGGTTTTTAGCCTCCGATACGCCCACCATTTCCGATATCCGCTTTTTCATTTCACGTGCGGCCTTGTTGGTAAAGGTCAGCGCAAGAATATTAAAGGCATCCACGCCCTGTTCCATTAAATAGGCAATCCTATAGGTAAGCACCCTTGTCTTGCCAGAGCCCGCTCCGGCAATGACCATGAGCGGGCCGTCTTTGTGAAGTACAGGCTCCCGTTGCGCATCGTTCAATACATCTAAAAAAGTACTCAATTTTCTCTTGGTTTTAGAGCGTGAATTTAGCCATTATCTTGGGATAGTAGAAATGATGTTTTTCAGAATTATAAACAATAAGCGGTAATTCCTTTCAATTTGAATATATTTATCCTTCGATTTTACGGAACATAATGAAAATTACATTGAAAAAATCCTTGTTATTGCTTTTAATGACCACACTGCCAGTGGGTGCAATGGCACAGAACAAGCAAAGCGGACCCATCATAAAGAAGTACGGGACGGTTTGGGAAATTGACAATCCCGAATTTAAGACCGATGTCACAAAAACCTATAAGGCCGTTTTTGACATTATGGATTCCCCGGAAGACCCGTCTCAACTAAACACTAGTATAGAAACCGCAGCGCGCTTTTTAAACATGCATGCGCAGAGTGGTGTTCCTTTAGAACAGTTAAAGGTTGCCTTGGTGGTGCACAACAAAGCCTCGAAAGATCTCTCCCATTCCGACTCCTACAAGGCAAAATACGGTGTAACCAATCCCAACGAAGGGTTAATAAAAGCATTGATGAACGCCGGAGCGGATATCATTTTCTGCGGACAGTCATCTCTTTCCAGAGGTTTTCCTAAGGAAGACCTTATAGACGGTGTTCAAATTTCGCTCTCCGCCATGACCGCATTGATACACTTACAGGACGATAATTACAGATTGATAAAATTTTAAACCAATATGATTATGAAGCACCTAGGATTTTTAGCGTTACTGGTTTTTGCGATTAACACAAACGCCCAAGGACCAAATTTGGATAGCGATTATAAGGCTATTGAAGATAAGGTAATAGAATGGAGAAGGGACATTCATCAAAATCCCGAATTGGGCAACCGTGAGTTTAAAACCGCCGAAAAAATTGCAAAACACCTAAAATCTTTAGGGATAGAGGTACAGACCGGTGTGGCGCATACCGGCGTAGTGGGTCTTTTAAAAGGCGATACCCCCGGAAAAGTAGTGGCACTGCGTGCGGACATCGATGCGCTTCCCGTTACGGAAAGGAACGACCTTCCGTATAAATCTACCGTAGTCTCAGAATTTATGGGCGAAAAAGTAGGCGTTATGCATGCCTGCGGACACGACACACACACCGCCATCTTAATGGGTGTGGCGGAGGTACTGTCCAAGAACAAGGACAAGATAAAGGGAACGGTAAAATTCATTTTCCAGCCTGCAGAAGAAGGTCCACCACCGGGAGAAGAAGGTGGCGCTTTGCTTATGGTGAAAGAAGGGGTTATGAAAAATCCTAAAGTAGATGCCATTTTTGGCCTGCACATAAATTCCCAGACCCCTATTGGAACGATTCGGTATAAATCTGGCGGAACCATGGCGGCAGCCCAAGAGTTTAAAATCATAGTAAAAGGAAAGCAGACCCACGGCTCCCAGCCTTGGTCCGGTGTTGACCCCATATTGATCAGCGCAAAGATTATTGATGGCCTGCAGACCATTATTAGTAGGGAAACAAACCTCACCAATGAAGCTGCAGTGATAACCGTTGGAAAAATAAGAAGTGGTGTGCGTTTTAACATCATCCCCGAAGATGCGGAGATGATCGGCACCATAAGAACCTTGGATTATGATATGAAAGACAAGCTGAACAAGCGAATGATAGAGATGGTAACTACCATTGCCAAAGCTTACGGAGGTGAGGCTACTTGTGAAATTAAGGACGCAACGGATATTACCTACAACAATCCCGAGTTGGTAGAACAAATGATTCCTACGATAAAACGCGTTGCGGGAGAAGGAAACGTACGTACCCAAAAGGCCGTTACCGGTGCAGAGGATTTTTCCTATTTTCAGCGGGAAGCACCGGGTTTTTTCTTCTTTTTAGGAGGAATGACACCAGGAAATACCGAGTCTTTCCCACACCATACGCCCGACTTCAAAATAGACGATAGCGATTTACTTTTAGGGGTGCGCACGTTGACAGAAATGAGCATCGATTATTTGAATAGCGACCAAACTCCGCTTCTGGATACGAAACCAAAAGGTTAATCGTTGTATATTTGATATTGAAAAAATAGTTAATTTAATGCTTACCATTTATGAGGGAAATTTTTATGTTTTCTGCCGTGCTACTATTAGGATGTTCTTCCCTTCAAGGGCAAAAGAAAAGTGAACTGATTTCCCAAAATCAGGAGCTTAAATATCAATTGGATTCCATTAAACGAATTGTATCCGATGCCAAACAAGGCGAAAGAATCGGCCTTTTAAAAGCTGAGGAACTACAGTCCCAGGTAAGCGGACTACAGGATGCAAACGCCACCTTGATGAAAAACCTAAACAGTTTTGCTACACTTTCTAGTCAGAACACGGAAAACATCAACAAAACCTTGGCAACATTGGCACGCAAGGAGGCGCAAACAAAAAGTATCATCGGAAGTTTTGCCAGTGCGGATTCTACTGCACTGGTAGTGCTTACCAATGTTAAAAGGACTTTAGGGGAAAATGCAAAAGTACAGGTAAACGATGGCGTGGTCATCATCTCCGAAAAGCTCGATTTCTTCTTTAAGGACGGATTGGGCACTTCCTTGTTGCAACCATCAAAAGTATTATTGGAAAAGGTAGCGAATATCATTACTGCGAATCCCAATGCAGCGATTACAGTGGTAGGAATGAATATTACAGGCGAATTGAATGTTGGCCTGAACCAAGCGGCAGCAGTTTCCAATGAACTTATTGCAGCCCATGCAGTAGATGGCAGCCGCATAAATGTTCAAGCAAGGGATGGGGGATTTTCCGAAGCGCTTCAAATACGGATACATCCCGATTATAAAGTATTTTATGATAAAGCCAAGGACGATATGAAAAATCAATAAACTTGTATTTCATCGATAAAGCCATATAATAATTGAGGAAAATGGTCGTTTTAGAATCTGAGTGACTAACTAATAACGTAAAAGCTTACAGATGACCTCAGACCAAATTTTACAACTTTTCGCCTATACATTTCCCTCCATAGTAACCGGAGCGGTTGCCTTCTATTTTTTTAGATTGCACACGAACAATGAGGAAGGTAGAAGACGTTTTTTATTACATAAAGATTCCCAGAAAGATTTATTACCGGTAAGAATGCAAGCCTACGAGCGCATGGCGCTTTTTTTGGAACGTATAGCCATTCCTAGTCTAGTTGTGCGCGTGGCTCCCCTATCCAGCAATAAATCCGATTATGAAAACTTGCTGATTAAAAGTATTGAAACGGAATTTGACCACAACCTGTCCCAACAGATTTACATGACGGACGAGTGCTGGAACATCATAAAAGCAGCAAAAAGTGCCACCATCCAGATGATTCGTAAAGCTGCCATGAGCGAAACCGAAACTGCCGATAAATTAAGGGAGGACATCCTAACCGAAACCATGGAGAAATCTTCTCCGTCTTCTACGGCGTTATCCTTTGTGAAAAGAGAAATTGGGGAACTTTGGTAAAGCCCCCTAGCCCCCAAAGAGGGAATCAAATACAAATACAAACACAAAAAAAAAAATACAAGTCTGCTCTAGGAAGGTTCAAGTTCAAGTGTCAAACTCAACTAGAAAAGTGAAATTTCACTTCAGTTTCCGTTGACTTTTGGCCTTTGGCCATTAGGTTATTTTTGATTTTATATAGAAAAAATTCAAGTGCTAAACTCTGTTCTTATAACTGGAAACCGTAAGGCCAATTTTCATCTGCCGCTCAGCCCACTCCCCTACATTCCGCAAAGGGCTTCATTTCGGTAAAGGCGCTTCACTAAAAAGTCTTAGACCTAACTGTTGCCCGAACTTTATAAATATCACTTTTGTCTTAAAAATTTTGGGAGCTTATTTTCTCCTGATGTCCACAAGATATTTGGGCATAGCGTTTATTAAGACATAGAGCTACTTACTTATATTTTTAAAGCTTAATCAAACGAATAAAAGTCCATACCCTATTCTTAATATTTTAATAATTTGCTTGTTAAACACAGTCCAAAACAAGAGTTTTGTCAGACTATGAATAAATTGAAAGTAGAGGTTATAGAGACGGAAAAATTTATTTTCTGTCTAGAAGCCATTCCAGATATAGATAGTGCCAACACAACCGAGGTTATGAAAATCTTGGAGGATATTGCATTAAAGCAGAATATTGCGAGTATCTACAAAGCATGTGACACCATTGAAGGTTTAGAGGAAAGCTTAAGTAATTTGCTATATGACGACCACAACTTTAAAGATTACGAGATTATCTACCTAGTTATGCCAGGAGAGCCGAATAACATCCTGATTAATGACTATTATTACAGCATAGAGGAGATAGCGGAACTTTTTGAAGGTAAAATGAAGGGGAAAGTGATACATTTTGCTAACCAAAAAATCTTGGACCTAACTGATGAGGAATCACAGTATTTTTTAGATGTTACCGGCGCGCGAGCTATTTCAGGTTATGGATCTAATCGTAGCGAAATTTCTAGCACAAGTACTATTGACAGAATCTTTTTTGGTCTGTACCAAGAAAATGATGATTTTAAGGAAGTCGTGGAAATGATGTTTCAAAAGCATTACAATCTCTGTAAGTTACTTGACTTTAGATTGTATTATTAGAATGCTTTTTTTTAAATGGAATTTTCATTTTTAAGTCACACCACTTCAAAACAGGTCTCGCTCCTCACAAGAGCCTCAATAACCTCTAAATGACTTTTAACGGAACACGCTTTACTAATTACTTCTCACTTTTTACTTTTCTAAAGTCTCAAATCTAACTTCTCAAAACCCAACACTACCATCTACCCTCTAACGTCTACCAACTACCCTCTGCCGTTTACAGACTATTTCACTCGTTATCATTGGGCGCAATAGGATTCGTTTCCTCGTTTTTGTTCTTGGCATACAAATAGCCGCGTTTCCACCAAAGGGTCATTTTGACCTTATCAAAAATCAAGGAATTGGTAGTCAAAACGGTAGGGGTATAATACAGATTGATGATGGCGTCTTTCTGATTGGCCACCAGCTTCCCTATTCGTATATTCTGATTTTCAATTCGGTCTAGAATAAAACTTAGCATGGTGGTAAGCAATTCAAACGGATTTCTGGAGGGCATTCTATTCAGATAGTTTACCTCCGTATGCAGTACTACCACATCGACTTCCGTGGCACCACGGCGTATGGCTTCTTCAATGGGAACAATACTTCCCAGACCACCATCGGCATATTCGCAACCGTTTACCCGCACCAGACTCATAAAGGGCACGTAATTGGAGGATATCCATATCCAATCGCAGAATTCATCGTAGGTACATTCCTTTATCGACTTGTATTCCACTTGGTTCAGGGACAGATTGGACACCGTTACCACAACGTCATTTGGCCCGTTTTTAAGTTCGTTGAATTCGGCCACCGTAAGGCTATTTCTTACCATTTTCCGGAGGTTTTCGCTCTCCCCAAAGGTCTGTTTACCGGCAATAAAGTTTTTGAGAACGTTCCAATGGTTAATGGAAATTTCATCTACACCATACTTTTTCTTAACGATAAAGGGACAATTATTAAAAATAGTGTCTTGGTTTACGTTGGAATAAATCTCCTTGATCTTGTCCAGTTTTCCTAAGGCCAGATGTGATATCAATAAACTACCGGTTGAAGTGCCTACGAAAATATCATATTTTTTACCGGATTCACGTATAAGAAATTCGGCAACGCCTCCCGCAAAGGCTCCTTTGCTTCCACCACCTGAAATGACCAATGCTCTCATTCTAAGTTAAGTTTTGTATTAAAATAACGTAAATCATTGGCATTTAGTTTTTTAGCTATTTCTTGTAATTGTATTCTAATCCCTTGCTCTTTCAATAGTTCGTCCAACAAACGCCTTGCAAAGTTCCGAAATTGCCAAGAATGATGGTTTGTGGTTTTTATCACCTCCCTTAGAACATCCTTGTTTAGCGCTCCAATCTCGTTTAGATATTGAAAAGCGGTTTGCCTTATTTCGGGATTATAGTTTGGGCCGGTGTAGGAACTAAGCTCCCCAAAAAAACCTGGTTTCTCCGCAATCTTATAGTCCGGTGTTACCAAGGCCAATGTTAACCAAAGTAAGCGAACATTTTTATTAGGCAAGCCCACCACATCTTCCAATGCATCTAAATACCTGCCCCTATCGGTTTCAAAAGTACTCCATAGCTTTATCAAGGCCAACTCCTGCGTAACATAACTCCTATCCGCAAGAAGCGACTCAAAACTATGTTTAATTTCTTTATTTAAAGTATCCGAACTGGATAAATCCAAGGGCGAAGCCGCCAGCGCTTGCCTGATCGTAATAGCGTCCGTTTCAAATGCTTTCTGAATAAGGGAAATGGGTAGGTTGCCCTGATAGTTTTCCAGCAAATGCTTTTTAAAATGAACGGAACTCGTGGCGTCCCAATAACTTTTATAAACTATATCCTTAACTTGTGCGTCTTCAATTCTTCCCTCCATTTCAAATAACAATGCTAAAGAAGGCTCACTGCTTTTCAACATCGACTTTACCTCCGTCATGGGATACTCGGTACCCACTAGCCACTTGGTACTAAAGGCAGATAAATCTTTCTTACCGGCTTCCTCCATCTCCTGCAAAAATTGTGCAACCGTTGCGTTTTTATATTGGTATTTTTTCAGATACTTGATTATGCCTCTTCTAAAGGCATCGTCCCCAACCATATTCCGTAGCGCTACCAAGGCCCATGCGCCTTTTTCATAAAAAGTAAGGCTGCTTGCTTTGGGGTTTAACAGGGCTTCCCCTTCTCCCCTTTCGGATAAGCCCTGAAGCTGCTGCGCCTTGTCGTATAATTTCCAATAAAAATGTTCATCCCCAAAGATTTCCTTTTCTGCTAAATAGGCATAATAGGTCGCAAACCCCTCATGCAGCCAATGGTGGTTTCCGTCCTTTTCTGTCACTAAGTTCCCGAACCATTGGTGCGCTAATTCGTGGGCATTCACGTTCACATAATTCTTATCCACAAAGGCGGTAGCGTCGATCATAAATCCGTCCGAAAAAATCGTGGCTGCCGTATTTTCCATTCCGGCATACAGGAAATCATGCACCGGAACCTGCTTGTAATTCTGCCACGGATAAGGAAATCCGATTTCGGTTTCCAGAAAATCGAATATTTCCTTGGTGTAGCGGTAGGTAGGTTCTACCCGTAAACTATCCCTTGGATAAAAATAATTTTCTATGGGAATACCGCTATTTGAAACTAGTTCCTGTTTGCTATAGTTACCTATTACAAAAGCTAAAAGATAGCTACTCATGGGTTGCTTCATATCAAATTTCCACGTAGCCAAACTATCTTTTTCTTTTTGGCGATGTACCAATTTTCCGTTGGCAATTACCGTTAATTCGGTAGGTGCCTTTATGCTCAAATCGAACTCCACCTTTTCCTCCATGGCATCAAAACTGGGTAACCAATGACTGGTGTATTTTCCTTGGCCTTGGGTCCAAATTTGGCTTCGACTATGCTCAGCTACCGCCATCTGGTCACTGAGCGGAGCCGAATTGCCCACAAAATAGACCGTCTGTTTGGGCGTAGCTACATACTCCAATTGCAGCTGGTGCGCCTTCCGCTTTTTAAATGATTTTTTTATAGTTATGGTTTTTCCATCATTTGAAAAGGGTACTTCTGCATTATCCAAATACACCTTTTCAAAATCCATGTTATGGGCATCCAAAAAGACGGAATCCACATTGGCAAGCACCTCAAATTCGTAGCTCACATCGCCTTTAATTTGTTTTTTCAAGGGCATGGGCTGCACCAAAATACTGGCACGGATAAAATCAACCTTATCCTGATGCTGGGCGACACCAAGGACGGTAAAAAAAAGGGAAAACAGCAGATACTTATCAATCATATATAATCCGATACAATGTATTTCAAAGTTAGGGCTTTCCATGATTCCAACCCAATTGATACATTCCACATAATATTCCCCCTTTGGGGGCTAGGGGGCTTTTCGTATTTTAGCACTTATGAATCCCAATCTCCTTCAAACTCCCATTGCCTATCTCAAAGGTGTTGGCCCCAATAGGGCAGAAAGTCTGCAATCGGAGCTGGGTATTCACGTGTATCAAGACCTGTTGAACCTATTTCCAAACAGGTATATAGACAAGACACAATACTACAAAATAGGTCATCTTCAAAAAAGTAGTGCAGATGTGCAGATTATTGGCAAACTTGTGCATATTAAAACCGTGGAGCAGAAAAAGGGAACGCGCTTGGTGGCGCGTTTTCAAGACGATACAGGAGAAATGGAGCTCGTCTGGTTTCGAGGTCAAAAATGGATTCGGGAAAATTTAAAACTGAATACACCCTATGTCATTTTCGGAAAATGTAATGTCTTCAACAATACCTTTTCCATGCCGCATCCGGAGATGGAACTCCTATCGGAACACGAGCAAGGCCTAAAAGTACACATGCAGCCGGTGTATCCATCCACCGAAAAACTCAGCAACAAAGGCATTACGAACCGAGTCATCAGTAAATTGATACAGCAGCTGTTCACGGAAACAAAGGGGCGGTTTTCCGAGACCTTATCGGATGGTCTTTTACACGAGCTAAAATTGATTTCTAGAAGCGAGTCGCTCTTTAGCATCCATTTTCCCAAAAGTCAGGAGTTGCTCGCCAAGGCGGAGTTTCGATTAAAATTTGAGGAGCTTTTTTACCTCCAGATGCAGCTCATTGCCAAGAACATGTTGCACAAACAAAAGATCAAGGGTTTTCCGTTTGATCAGGTGGGCGAGCTGTTCAACGACTTCTATGCCAACAAACTCCCTTTTGAACTTACGAATGCGCAAAAACGTGTCATCAAGGAAATACGTTCCGATCTGGGCAGCAATGCACAAATGAATAGATTGTTACAGGGCGATGTAGGCTCGGGAAAGACCATTGTGGCCGTCATGACCATGTTACTGGCCATAGACAACGGTTTCCAAGCCTGTTTGATGGCACCGACCGAAATCCTTGCCAACCAACACTACCAAGGCATCTCTGAATTGTTAAAAGATACCGGAGTAACCTGCTCACTATTAACAGGCTCGGTTAAAAAATCGGCAAGAAAACCCATTCACGAGCAGTTGGAAAACGGGGAGTTAAAAATCCTAATCGGCACCCATGCACTTTTAGAGGATAAGGTAAAATTCAAAAATTTAGGTCTCGCCATTATTGATGAACAGCACCGATTTGGGGTGGAGCAACGCTCCAAACTATGGCACAAAAATGAATATCCGCCGCATGTTTTGGTAATGACAGCCACGCCTATTCCGCGAACCTTGGCCATGAGCCTGTATGGCGACTTGGATATTTCGGTCATTGATGAACTTCCACCAGGTAGGAAACCTATAAAAACAGTACATCGCTTTGATTCCAACCGACTAAAAGTATTCCGATTCATCAGGGACGAAATTAAAAAAGGAAGGCAAATCTACGTCGTCTATCCCTTGATCCAAGAATCGGAAGTACTGGATTATAAGGATTTGATGGACGGCTATGAAAGTATTGTCAGGGAATTTGCTCCACCGGAATTTCAGATATCCATTGTACACGGACAAATGAAACCGGCGGACAAGGATTTTGAAATGGAACGCTTTGTAAAAGGAAAAACCCAGATTATGGTGGCTACGACCGTTATTGAAGTCGGTGTGAACGTATCCAACGCATCGGTCATGATCATAGAAAGCGCAGAACGTTTTGGCCTGTCCCAGCTCCACCAACTGCGTGGACGTGTAGGCCGCGGTGCCGACCAAAGTTTCTGTATTCTAATGACGAGCCATAAACTCTCCGCCGAATCCAAGACCCGTTTAGAAACCATGGTACGCACCAATGATGGATTTGAAATAGCGGAAGTCGATTTAAAACTTCGCGGTCCGGGCGACATCATGGGCACGCAGCAAAGTGGTATTCTCAACTTAAAGATTGCCGATATTGTAAAGGACAATCAAATCCTAAAAACTGCGCGCTATTATGCGTTACAACTTTTAAAGGATGACCCATCCCTAGAAAAACCGGAAAATCTTGTCATTAGGCACAGTTATGCACAATTGGTAAAGTACAAGAATATTTGGAATTATATTAGTTGAGTATTTTCAAATAAATGGGCTTAAAGTAAAAGTCAAGCCTTTTTTGAAGGTGGGTTTGGCTAGCTAGCCCCATAGGGGGCGACAGGATGTAAGCCCTAGAAATCGAACTTTTATCGGTTTTCCTCAACGCTGTTCTCCTCTTTCGCCTGATACTTGAGGTACTGCCTTCTGGTATCCTGGTCAATCCCCAAGATACCGATGAAATAGCCCACGGCCCAGAAATGCTTGCCCAAATAAGGTTTCTGTCCCAACTTAGGATACCTATATTTACCCGTATCGCAAAAATAGGCAAGCCATTGTAGAAAAAATAAAGGAAGACGTAATAACGCTACTATAACTAATGACGGTCGGCGACACCTTTCTAAATATCCTAATCCCTAAAACTTAGGATATTTAGGGATTATAATCTCAAAAATATAAATATATGAAAAGCCAGCGCTAGCATATTAATTGGGTAAACTTATTGCGAGGTATAGCGTAGCCATAGGTTTAAAAAGAATTTATCCCAACAAAAACATAACCTATATCAATAATCGCTATGGCTAAATCGAAATAGGTGGCATGAATAAACTCTTTTCTAACTGTCAATTTTATAGTCTGCAAAATTCGATAGTTTATAGGTAGGCGCAACTGCAAGACTTACAAAGAAATTATCAGCGATAAAACCCTAAACATTGAGAATGCATATTGCAAAAGACACAAATAAAGTAGTGTTATAAAAATATAACACATTGTTATTTTTTAATTATATTTGTAATCTAAGTTTGAATATACTCATGCTTAATGATAACCCGAAAATTTTGACAATTTTATTTTTTTCTTTGCCTAGGCACGACACAGCGAAAGCTGTGGGCGAGCCGTAGCGATGGCGAAGCATAGCCGTAGCTAAGGTTTATAATTTTAACGACGGCAAAGGGAAAAAGAAAGAGACAAAAGTTCTGGTTTTCATTTGGCAGGAGTATAAACAAAAGCCGCTAATCAAATAAGGCACTAATTTATAACGCTAAAGACAAAATTATGACAACTAAATCCAAGATTAAACAAACAGCCTTTAGGTTCGACGAAGAACTACTGGCATTAGTCAAAGAAAAAGCGGACGCCCAAAAAAGAACCCTTAACAATTACATTGAGATTCTATTGCTTAAAGACGTTGGGAAGATTCCCAACAAAGAAACTAAGCAGGCCATAGCAGAAGTTATGAGCGGAAAGCAACTTGAAGAAATAACGGATATTGATGCCTTTATGGACTCCTTATGATACACAATAATGTATAAACTTGTACTATCTACAAAATTTAAAAAAGATTTGAAAAAGGTAGCCAAGAATCCTACCGACAAAAAGCTGACTACAGCGATTTTAAAAATGCTCAAGGAAAACGGAGTTTCATGTATTCCCAAAGAAATGAGACCACGTAAATTAAAAGGGAACTACAAGAATAACTGGGAATGTCATATTAGACCAGATCTCTTAATAATTTGGTATCAGGTTGAAGCTCCCAATATTATTAAACTAATTAGGATAGGTTCTCATTCCGATTTATTCAAATAAATAAAGTTCGAATAGACAATTAAAATATGGAAGTATCTGAAACAAGTCATTTTATGCCAGTTTTCAAGACCTAAAAGCTACCTCAAATTTTACGGGCACCGAATTAGTCCCTTTTTAAAAAAGTTTTAAATTTTTAGCCGATTTAGGGCTATTTCTACCAAATAACAGCAATTTATAGTTTTGGGTGTGCGGTTAATAAAAATCATCGACCGGAATAATGCAGCACCGTGTTAAGGCGTTACTCTTATAATTATTGGAATTGAATAATTTTTCGCATCAGGCATTCAGGCCTGAACCTTACGGTATATTCTTTTTGTAATACGCTTTGGTATTTGCTCCTAGTTCATGCAAATAAAGGGTATCAAACCCCACTAGAATTGTATATTTAAAGCCGCAAATTATACCATAGCATTTAACCTCATGAATTGCGATTACAACTTCTTACAAAGTATATCCAGACCAATTTTTAAGTAGTCAGCGATAGTATAAAATGGGACTAGTGACACTAAATTAAAGTCATTTCCAACGAGTATAATCCCCAAAAAATAGTATATCTTGGGATTACAATCCCCGAATATGATAAAAAGAGCTTTAAAATCGCAAATTAATGCACGCTTTGGAAAAGGTAAGGCCATACATTTAATTGGTTCGCGCCAAGTGGGTAAAACCACACTTTTAAATAAATTATTGGAGAACAGAGAGCATCTCTTTCTAAATGGCGACGACCCCACGGTTAGGAAACTACTCACTAACCCAAACATAGAACAACTAAAGAATATTATTGGAAATCATACGGTTGTGTTTATTGACGAGGCACAACGAATAGACAACATCGGGCTTACCCTAAAATTAAGTACAGATCAATTAAAAGCTGTTCAATTATTGGTTAACGGCTTTTCTGCGTTTGAGCTCAATAACCAAACACAGGAACCGCCTACCGGCAGAAAATGGGAATATCAGCTCTACCCTATTTCATGGACCGAATTTTAGGCTTGTGTTGGCCACCTAAAGGCACAGCAACAACTGGAACTTCGTATAGTTTATGGTATGTACCCAGATATTATAAATAATTTCGGGGATGAAAAAGACATCCTAAAACAGTTAACGGATAGCTATCTCTACAAAGATATATTGAGCTATGGAGGTATTCGCAAACCCGAACTTCTGGAAAAGCTGTTACGTGCCTTGGCTTTTCAGATCGAAAGCGAGATCAGTTACAATGAACTTTCACAGTTATTGGCTATCGGTAAGAAAACGGTATCCAATTATATTGATCTACTTTGCCAAGCCTATGTAATATTTAAACTCCCGAGTTTTAGCAAAAATTTGCGGAATGAAATAAAAACCAATCAAAAGATATATTTTTACGATACGGGGGTCAGGAATATGATTATTGGCAATCTAAATCCTTTAACGGTGCGGCAGGACAAAGGCAACCTTTGGGAAAATTTTTTAATAGCAGAACGCTTAAAACGAAACGCCTACGGCAGCTCATTGGCCGAAGGCTATTTTTGGCGTACCGTGCAACAACAAGAAATAGATTATGTGGAGGAAGAAGCTGGCAACGTAACAGGCTTTGAAATTAAATGGAACCTGAAAAGTAAGGTTAAAATTTCTAAAACCTTTGTGAAAACATATAATGCAGAAGTACACGTAATTACTAACGAGAGTTTTAGGGAGTTTTTAAAAAACAATAAGTTATAAAAACATTTATGGCAATAAAAAAATCAGAATTATACAGTTCACTTTAGAAAAGTTGTGATGAATTAAGAGGCGGTATGGATGCTTCTCAATACAAATTACTAAGCTTTAGTAATTTAACTCCTGATTGGAGTATCTATAATTTTGAAAGATTTCCGTCCATACAATGGAAATTGCAGAACCTCACTAAACTTAACTCAAGCAATTTGGAAAAGTTCAACGCAATTAACACTGCTATAAATTCTACCTAGAGAAGCTGTACTAATTTCAAAACCCATTCTTCCGATTCCCCTTCATTCCGCGAAAAGTTACATTACGGAAAAAGAGCTTCATTCAGAACATCTTGGACACAATCCCAAAGCTTTGAATGTAGATACTTGGATTAAGTAAAAGAACCTAATGTAGCATTCCTAAAGAATTAGCTATTAGACTTTGGGATAGCGTTCGCCAGCCCCAAAATCACTTCCCCCTTTCTCCACAAAGTTTTAAAATTGAGCCCGAAACGGACTGCATAACCGGTCGTTCTCTTCCTTTTATAAGTCCTTACTCAACCTAAATTTTAGATATGGCTGCCGAAAAGGTAACAGCGATAGGCACTATGGGAAGTAATTGACACCAAATAAAACCATATAATATTGGCTTTGATATTGATGTATTATTCTCATACTGGCAATGAAAAAATATTAGGGTTCTAAACTATATACTATAAATATTTTAAAAAGTAGATTACCTCTTTAGCAATAAATGGAGGTGTAATTGAAAATTTCTTAAGGCTTTTAAGCTTTTAAAAAAAGTACTGCAAACCCGAAATGTAATGAAGGGATTGTATAGCAGGAGAGTAACACGCTTGCGTGATGTTACGATATTCAGTTTTTAAAAATATCTGGGATATCAGTATTTCCTAAAAATAAAAGGGCCAAAACGGGCCTTTTATTGAAATTTGTATAAGAAGCAACTTAACTCTCAGTTGTTTTTTCGGCATCTTCCATCATCATCTTCTTATCCTCGTCGGCTATTCTTTCATGTTCAGATTTTAAGGTTTGATGTTCTTTTTCCATATTTTCATGTTCAGACTTCATTGCCTCGTGTTCTTTTTTCATTTCTTCTAACGTCACATCACCAGATGCATGCTTAGTTTCTAGCTCTGAATGCTTTTCTACAAGCGTACTGTGCGCATCAATCAGCGCTTGGTGTTTTGAAAGTAAGGCACTATGCTGTTTTTCTGTTGTAAGATGTAGCGAATCATTCTCAATAGCAGCATGCGCAGCTATCATTTGTTCGTGATTGTCTTTCATTGCATCATGTTCGGTAGCCATTGTTTCATGAGCCATTTCCATAGCGTCGTGTGCTGCCACCAATGCTATATGTTCCGCAGTTTCAGCAGGGTTTTGTTTACAGGAAATTACAGAAAACACGATTGCAAAAATCATTAGGTATTTCATGGATATCCAAATTATGGGTTGTAACGTAAAAGTATAACATTATTAAGCCGCACAACAGAAATTTAAAATAAAAATCGCAAATAAGCTTGTATTGGTGCGAATTCAACAGAACATATCCCTAGAAGTCTCTGAAGAGGGAATTAGCTATTATCAAAAAATAATAACAGCTTTTGTTTTCAATCGAAAGAAATTGTCTAGTTTTATACTATATGTAAAATAAATAATGCTACGGCCACTAATTAAACATATTATAGCCTTCTTATTTTTGATTGTCTTCCTTGTACCTAGGGTTGCCGATTTTCACGCGTTTGAACATGTATCGGACGATAATCGATCTTTTTCCTGTGAACTTTGTGATATTACTTCAAATTCACAACAGTTTGACTTATATTTAGAAGACGCTTTACCTGTTGATAAAAAACTTGTAAATACCCCAAGTACGATCATTGTTTACCGTTTTTACAACATTCCACTTGCAAAAATTGTTTGTCCTACCTCTTTATATAATAAGCCTCCACCGCAGTTGATTTTAGGATAATTACGGCTTAGAATTAAGAAATACCATATTAAAAATAACTAAAGCCTGCATTCTATTGATAGTGCGTTCATCGCAATTATCATAAAAGAATTGCGTGCATATTGATTTGGTAGTCAGTTTTATCCTTCTATTATTGATTGGGAAATCTACATTATCCAGCACACCATTTATCTCACACTTAAATAATTAATAATGAAGAAATTACCAGTAACCGTATTGAGCGGTTTCTTGGGCGCGGGCAAGACAACGCTCCTCAATCACATACTACATAATAAAGAAGGATTAAAAGTTGCTGTTATCGTTAATGATATGAGCGAAGTGAATATAGACGCCCAGCTCGTTCAGAACGAAAATACGCTATCGCGAACAGAGGAAAAATTGGTCGAAATGTCCAATGGTTGTATCTGCTGTACCCTGCGCGAGGATTTAATGATTGAAGTTGAAAAACTGGCCAAGGAAAATCGGTTCGACTACCTGCTCATCGAGAGTACTGGAATTTCCGAACCCATTCCTGTAGCGCAGACCTTTAGTTTTGAAAGCGAGGACGGTAGCATTGACCTAAGCCGATTCAGCTATGTAGATACGATGGTCACAGTTGTGGACGCGTTTAATTTTTTAAAGGATTTTTCTAGTCCCGATTACCTGATCTCCCGTAACTTGACAGATATCGAGGGTGATGACCGAACCATCGTAAATTTGCTGACCGACCAAGTAGAATTTGCCAATGTAATATTATTGAACAAAGTGGATTTGGTAACAGAGGAAGAACTGCGAGATCTTTATGATATTTTGCGCAAACTAAATCCAGGTGCCCACATACTCCCCTCTACAAACTCGAAGGTACCCGTACGGGAAGTACTAAATACAGGCCTTTTCGATTTTGATGAGGCCGAAAATTCCGCAGGTTGGATACGTGAATTAGAAAACGAGCATGTTCCAGAAACAGAGGAATACGGTATCGGCTCCTTTGTCTTCCGCAGTAAAAAACCTTTTCATCAAGAGCGCTTTCTAAAGTTTGCCACAGAGCGATTTCCTCCTTCCATTATTCGCAGTAAAGGCCTCTTTTGGATTGCCTCACGTTCGGACCAAGCTTTAATTTGGAGTTCTGCCGGAGGATCTTTAAAGTCAGATTCCGCTGGGGTTTGGTGGGCGTCGATGCACTTTTCAGAACGAATCAACTACGCAGCTTTTATAAACAACCAAAAGCTGATAGAATCGGAATGGGAAACACCCTTCGGTGATCGTAAGATTGAACTGGTATTTATAGGACAGTATTTAGACAAGAAAACAATTTCCAAACAACTGGAAGCATGTTTACTTACCGAGAATGAACTAACGACTTGGAATACGGGCCTATGGCCTAAACAGGATAATTGGCCTATTCCCTCTGGCATTGCAAATACATACTAAAACAGAAAACGATATGATCATTACAAACAATCTCACAAAAAAGTACGGTGACTTTACCGCTCTGGACCACTTGGAACTATCAGTTAAGGAAGGCGATATTTATTGTCTTTTGGGCGCAAACGGTGCTGGTAAGACAACGACCATCAACCTCCTTTTGGGCTTTATAACACCTACTTCGGGTAGTGCTTTTATCAATCAGTTGAACGTTCAGGAAAACCCCTTGGAGACCAAACAATTTTTGGCCTACATCCCAGAAAATCTGATGTTATACCCCAGCTTGAGCGCAGTAGAAAATCTTGACTATTTTTCCGGAATTGGGGGTAAAAACCTTAGTAGAATAGAATTAGAGGGCTTTTTGGAAGAGGCCGGACTCCAATCCGAAGCTTTTCATAAACGTATCGGTAGTTTCTCCAAGGGCATGCGCCAAAAGGTGGGCATCGCTATTGCCTTGGCAAAAGATGCTAAAGTGTTATTGTTAGATGAACCTACCTCAGGCCTAGATCCAAAAGCCAGTAACGAGTTTGGTAATTTGCTCCAAAAACTGAGAGGTAAAGGAGTGGCTACCCTAATGGCAACACACGACCTTTTTCGTGCCAAGGAAGTGGCCACGCATATCGGCATTATGAAAGATGGCCAATTAAAGCAGCAGTTCGTGGCTTCCGCTATATCGCTCTCCCAATTGGAAAAGGCCTATTTGGAAACGATGGAATACAAAACATACGCATCATGATACAGAAAACCATCAACAAGGAATTAAAGGAATTGCTCAGGGACGGTAGGGTACGCATCAGCCTATTCATCGTACTGCTATTATTAGGGGTCGCCGTTTGGATCAGCAGCCGACAATACCAACACAACAATAGGGATTATGCCGCCGCCAAGTTGAGCGAACGTGCAGTTTGGGAAGGTCAAGGTGAAAAGAACCCTCATTCCGCGGCACACTATGGTACATATGCCTTCAAACCAAAATATCCATTATCATTGATAGATCAGGGAGTGGATAAATATGTAGGGACATCCATCTTTTTGGAAGCGCATAAACGAAACGAGGCACAGTTCAGCGCAGCGGCAGACCAGACCGGGCTGGCACGTTTTGGGGATTTAACCCCTGATTTCATCTTACTGTTCATTATACCTTTGCTTATTGTATTGTTGGGCTATAATGCTTTTACCAAAGAACGGGAACTGGGTACGCATTCCTTACTGAAAAGTGCTGGCGCGAAAGGATGGAAAATCGTTTTGGGCAAATGGACGGCCTTGTTTTTGCCTATTTTGACCCTAACGGCAGTACTCTTGCTATTGGCGGGACTCTTATTATCCAACCTTACGGATTATGGGGTATTCCAATGGAGTTCACTCGCTGTAATGGGTTTGGTGTACCTACTGTATTATGCGGTTTTTACCAACTTGGTGCTTTGGGTCTCCCATTGGGCCAAACGCTCCGGTATTTCCTTGGTCATTTCCCTTTCCCTTTGGATCGTTGCCTGTTTGGCAGCTCCCAAGGCCGCCAGTAATATTGCCGAAGCAAGACACCCCTACCCTACACGGCAAGAATTCGCTGCAAATGTTATAAAGGACAAAGATGCAGGTCTGGACGGACACAACCCTTGGAGCAAACAGGCGAAATTGTTGGAAGAGCAAGTTTTAAAAGAATACGGGGTGGATAGCCTACAGCAACTCCCCTTTAATTTCAACGCCTATCTCGCGCAAAATGGGGAAGAACATGAAGCCGAGGTGTATTTTAAGCATTACAACTACCTGAAAGAACAATATGAAAATCAATCGGGAACCTATCGAAGTTTAGCGCTACTTTCGCCTTTTCTACCTGCACGCTTTTTAAGCATGGCCATCGCGCGGACAGACTATGCCACGCATTGGGATTTTTCCGATGCTGCGGAAAATTATCGAATTGCCACCCAAAAATTTCTGAACAATAATACGGCTCAAAACACTACCTACGGGGAAAGTGGCTACAAGGCAAGTGCAGAATTTTGGCAAGAACTGCCCCAGTTCGACTACCAACCTCCCGCTCTTGGGCAAATACTGGCGAACAACCGTTCCAACCTTACCATTTTAGGTATTTGGACCCTCTTTTCCTTTGGACTTTTATTCTTCACCGCTAAAAAAATATGACGATGTTCCGATACAACTTCAAATACGAATCGATACTACTTTTTCGCGGTCGGTGGATACAGGTACTCATTGGCCTATTAATCTTGCTCTTTGGTTTTGCAACCTATAACGGGCAGCAGAAGACACAAAAAAGGAAGGCAGATATTGCTACAATAAATGCCGAGATACAGGCATCGGACCAAAACATGTTGAAACTATTGGATTCCGTGGAGCAGGGCTTGCAGGTAAATGCTCGTCCTTGGACCGTTCCGAATACTCCGATGGCAATAGGCAACTATCATCCAAGGGTAGCCAGTAAGCCTCCATCCGATCTTTCTTTTTTGGCTACGGGGCAGAGTGATATGTTTACCCATTTTGTAAAGCCCACCGTTCGCGGGGATGACCTTGCACTTAATTTTTCTGAAATGACCAGTCCAGTACAATTGCTATTTGGCAGTTTTGACGTCGCCTTTGTAATCATCTTTCTTTTGCCTCTTTTGATTATCGCTTTCTCGTATGACGTGCTTTCCTCGGAACGGGAAAGCGGCTCGCTTCGGCTATTGGCGGCACAGCCCATTTCATTATATAAATGGCTGATGCAAAAATTAGCGCTCAGATTCTTCTGGGTAGCTGTAATCACTACAGTTACGGTATTACTGGTATTTGTAGCAAACCAAGTTCCTGTAGCGAAAAATTTTAGCACAATTCTTAGTTTTTTTGCTATTAGTTTGGGATATGCGCTTTTCTGGTTTGCGCTCGCTTTTGCTGTTAACCTATGGGCGGAAAGCTCGGCAAAGAACGCAGTCGCCCTATTGGGTTTATGGGTATTATTTGTGCTATTGATTCCTTCTATACTCAATCAATTGGGCAGTACCCTATATCCCATACCCTCACGCGCTTTAATGATCAATGAGATGCGAACGATCAAGGCCGAGGCTACTGAGCGACAAGATGATATCTTGGACAATTACCTCAGAGATCATCCTGAATATGTGGTCAACGATACTACGCAGAAGCGTTCGTTTTGGCACAGCTACATGGCATCACAAAACTTGGTCAAAAAAGAGTTGGAACCGGTTTTGTTGACCTATGAAAATCAGCTACAAAAACAACAACAACTACTCGACAATTTTACCTGGCTTTCCCCGGCCATTGTGGTTCAGGGCTCGATGAATCAACTGGCGGACAATGGCAGCGAGTCCTATGAGGGCTATCGCAATCAGGTGATTGCCTTTGCAGCCGAATGGCGCGACCATTTTTTACCAATGCTTTACAATAATCAAGCCTTCAGTTCCGAGGATTATGCTGGATTGCCCAAGTTTACATACACGCCTATTAATGGTCAATCGAAATTATCCGCATTGTTCATTGTAATGTGTTCAGTGGTCGTTGTTCTTAGTATCGCAGCGTTGCGGTTTTGGGTTTCATCGGCTGAAAAACATAGCATTATTTAACGAGCAATAGTTCACATTTAAATTTCAAACTATGAGTATAGAAGGGCAACAAGATTTGCGAAAATGTAGAAAAAAAGCAGTTAAGACCAAGATGGTTTCGGGAAAAAATAATGCCTTCAATAGGGGTAATTATTTCTTAACCGCGCTCAGCGGCGATCAGACCAAAATAGTATATACCACTAGGCAAAAGGCTTCCAACCAAAGCAAATTCGTGATGAATCTACTTTATTCCTGTTTGCCCTATAACACTATAACACAATAACGGCATGAGCAGAGATTGGGAAACTGAAAAAAACAGGTTGTTCTTAGTGTGTCCAAATGGATGAATAGAACCCCATGTTCGAAAAACCTTTAAAGGGAACTCCTATTTCTATACCGCTATAGGCGTATTTTTTAAATGGGACGAAATAACGCAGCGCGATTTGACCAGCTTTCTACAGCATAGGAATATATCCGAAATCCATTTTGTAGGTGCTATAGAAACCCCCCCTACAACGGATTTTTGCAGGATTTGATAATCCCGCTGCGGAAGCCCGGGAATAGGCAGCTAGATCAGGGACATACAAATCTAAAAACGGAAATTAAGGGTTCATTTGGCACAAAAATAAAAACTCATTTTCTCGCCGATCATTTGGCGTGCCAGATTATCCGTTTAGGAGAGAGCACTATTTTGGGCAAACACATT